>Ga0160421_1000246_pt1 | contig 11855 bp, 10 predicted proteins | sample TAMARWmetagpilot_FD_108195 | JGI IMG/M metagenome (GOLD analysis project Ga0160421, IMG submission 108195) | Phycosphere-associated microbial communities from TAMU algal ponds, Corpus Christi, Texas, USA - TAMU ARW-7 10/27 metagenome pilot | ecosystem: Engineered > Artificial ecosystem >... | reverse complement strand
TAGCAAACAAACTGTTAAAACAGGCTTTTGCTATTGCAAAATCAGGATTGCCATATGACGAGAACTTTGTTTCAAAATTAGCATAAAATTACTTGCTTTTTAACTCAGTTCTTTGTTAGGCACAGTAGTTTCACATTAATGAGAAAATTACTAACATCATACTTAAAACCCATATAAACGTAAAGAAATATTCATTCGCATTTTTTTCTTTTTTACAGTATTTTGCGTTATAACTTGATAATCCTTTGGTGATAATATAACAAAGTACCACTATTATCGGTGCTAAAAGCATCAATCCAAAATACCCGAAATTAATCAGAATTTTATTATAAAGTTTAGTTATGTAGATTTTTGAACTGACAGCAAGAATAGAGAATTTTTTATAAAAATTTACAATTATATAATTGGCAACAAAATAGGGCTGTATCTCCGTCGGCAAAACTGTCAGAGCTCTTTTTTTGGTAGAATTCGACCTATTTAGAATTTCAGGTTTTAAATATTCAAATTCCTTCGTGAATATCTGGTTTTCATTAAATTTCTTTAGAGAGTTGACATATTGAGAATAATTTTTCCCGCTTTTATCCAATTCTTGAGATAAGTCATAGGTGAATGAATACTCTTTTTTAAATTCAGACAGGATATTCACTTGGGCAATAAATTTTAATTCATTTGCATATTGGCTGAAAAAGTTTTCTGCTGTTGTTTCTCTAAATTCGGTAATGTATTTTGATTTATTGTTTGATATAATCGACTGGTAAGTTTTTTCAGTCAGTCCGATATTTTTGTAGTGGCTGAATAATCCGATAAAAACAGCTAATAGTAAACCAAAAACTAAAACTCCAATTAGGTAATTTTTAGAATGCTTAAAAATTCCGCTTATGAATTTTGGAAAAAATAAGAAGGCAAACAGAGCCAGAAATATTCCGAAAACGAGTAAATATGAAATTGCAAAAGTAAATATATTAGTAAGATAGAAATCAATAGCTGAAGAAACGAGATAAATAAATATTACAAGAAGTGAAATATAAAATGTAACTAAATATCTTTTGTAAGTTTCAATGACTATTTCTAATCTGTCATTTTTAATTAAAGAAATTCGATTTATTTTTTTTCCTATAGGTGTTTCTGGTTCGAATAAAGCTAAAGCGCTTAAAGCTGTCAGTATAAATCCAAATAATGTAATCATTCGCTTCTATTGTGCCTAACGGTCTGGTATATGAAAAGTAGCGGATTTTCACGCACTAACTTTTCGGTTTTTCATTGTCCTTAAATTTCTGAAATTCATTTCCGTTTAAGGACTAAAACCGCTATTTTTTATATACGTTGTTGTGCATAGTGTTTTTCTCTTTCCGTTTGGTTATTCAATGTTTTTAGTTAGCTCCAAAGTGAGCGTTGGGAAGACATACTCTTTTACAATTTTTGGTTCGTGTGTTGGCTTTAGCGAATTGTAAATGTGTATGACTTTTGGCGTTGGGTATCTTATTCAATATAGTATTCTTGGTCAAGACCTTTTTTCTCTTTTTTGATGAGTTTAATCAATTCCAAAATTTTTGATTCTTGTATTTTATCAATTTCAAAATTCATCTTTTGATTATCAAATCGTTCTCTGTTGCCATTATCTCTTAAATTACTTTTAATATTTTCAGGAATTAAAAATGAAGCTTTTCCTTGTAAATGCTTTTTATATTCATTCAGATAAATCCCAATTCCTGCAATATCAAAGTCTCCAAAATGTAAATAATCATTTGGGATTGACTTCATCCACTTAATAAAGTCCTTGTTTTGGTTTTGTGGATAACGTGATACGAATAAGGGATTAATGTTTTTAAACAAGTATTTCTGTTCGTGAATCTGACTAAAATTCTTAGTGTTCTCAACTCCAACAATTGTAATCTCTTTTGGCACTTTGAAAGATTCATAGTCATATATAAAAATAAAGCTTCCTTTAAGAGGGTTAATGATGATATCTTCATTATTTAGTTCAGCTTCTATTGAGTCATAGCTGTTCACTAAAAAACCCTTAAAAGCTCTTTCTTTTGATTTTTTGGAATCAGTTGTAATTTTTACAAATTCTGACCGAGTTGAATATTCATTTTCTAAAGCAGAAATAAAATGATTCAAATCATTAATTTGTAACTGATTTTCTAAATAGTTTTGTAACCCTGATTTATTTGCTAACTCTAAGGATTTTTTATGTTTTCCTTTTCTATAAATGATGTTTTCTGAAACTAAATCGTCAATCAATTTGCTTTTAGCGAAACTGTTGGGAATAGTTTCCCCATTTATTAATCGAACTAATACTTTAGCTGTTTTTAACGTTAGCTTCATTAATTAAGAACTTTAGTATTTACTTTTTTAACTAACCTATTAATTTTTGTGATGTATTTTTTCGAATTAGTTTTAGATTGTTCTTTTGCTAATTTATAGGTGTATTTATAATCGGTAGCATTTTGACTTGTAGGTGAACCATTAATTAGCAAAATGTTTCTTTCATTGGCAAATCTTAAAATTCCCTTTTGATTAGTTGGGTGAAGCGTGCCAATTTCGTCCATCATACAATGAAGCTTAAAATCTTTGAATTTCTTTGAAGCATCAACCTTAAAGACATTCAATAGCGAGATGTTAATCATAGCTTTCACTAAAATGTCTGTTCCATTACTACCAACATTAGAAAGCTTCTCAACCCAACCGGAATCGTTATCATTCTCAATTATTCTAAATTGTAGGTCAAAGGATTCTGATAAGGTTAAATTTGAGTTTTTTGATTTCTCTAACTCCTTTACAAGTTGTTTTAGTAGGTCTATCGCTTTTTGATTTTTTGAATTACTTTCAGAAGATGTAAAAAGATTTGTTTCTCCTAAAGCAAGACTGTTTTCATCATTAAACTCTTTTATTTGAATTAATAATTTCACTACTGGATTTGAGCTTTCTAAAGTTTTCATTTCCATTGTTTTGATAGCTTCAATGAAATTTTTACCAAGAAAATCATCATTAATTTTTCTAATTATTTTTTCAATTTCCCCTTGTTTAGAGTTAAGTTCAGTTGTTTCTCTGCCAATTAAGTGAATTATGTGTGCAAACCTATCATTTACACGTTTTTCATATTCTTTAATTTTGTCTTCTTCAATGAACTCTTTGAGGTCAGATGCAAAGCTTAAAAAATCGTCTTTTGTAATCAATCTTGTTTTGAAGCTAAAAATATTTGTCTCATCAAAATTTCCATTAAATAGATTAACAGATTGCCTTAGTTCTTCATACGTTTGAAGGTTACTTGAATGCTTATCAATTATTTCCCTGATTAAAGTTGTGGCTTTCTTTTGCTTATCAAAATCAGCAATAGTTTCAGAATTATCATAGTGATTTTGAATACTCAGAAAAGCATCTGAAAGTTTGAAACTTTCAAGTTCTTCCAAGTCATTATTAAATTCATCAATTTTGGATTGTATTGATTTTACTAACTCTTCCTGTTCAGCATATTTTGTATTGATTTTATTCAGTTCGATTTTATGTGCATCAACTATTGAAGTTTGTTTTTTCTCTAAACTGGTTTTATCAACTTTTAATTGAGGCACTTTATCAAAGAGTTCTCTTTTGTCTTTATTGTATTCTATAACAATCGTTTCGTTATCTTTTATGTAATCTAGGTCTTTTGTTATGACGTTTAATCTGTTGTCAATTATGTTTAACCTTTTTGTGTCAGCTCCTTTTTTATCTAGTTCTGAGGTTTGTTCTTTTTTTAACTCTTGAATCCGTTTATCTGAGGTTGACTTATTATCAAAAATAGAAGTGTTTATTTCTGAAACTTTTAGATTTTTCGCTTCTTCTAAAGACTTAATCTCAGAATCTCGTTCTTTTTCTTTTTGGTTTATTTTTCGCTTTATTCCTTTCTTAATACTTTCTAGGTTTTCTTCAGCTTTTAATTTCTTTGAAGCAATTTCATCTAAATCATTTTCTAATTTTTGTAAAATAGCTTCCTTTTCCAATTTGGCTTTTGAAATCCATTCATCTAAGTCAATTCTATTTTTCTTTAACTTCTCTCCATTTTGAGATATGGAATATTCATTTTCTGCAATAAGGTCTTTGAGGCTGTTTAGTTTTTTTCTAAACTTTGTCTTTAGCCTATTTAGACTGTCTTCTTTGTTTGCGTTAAGTTGTTGTATTTTATTTTGAATTTCAATGATACTACCTTTATATTCTTCAATTTCTTGTTTGTATTCTTTAACGGATTTAACCCTATTTCTTAAAGTATTTAAATTTAACTCTACCCCAAAAAGAGTAGGGGAATTACTATCAATTAGTTTAGGGTTTAGTTCTGTGTTAAATAGTACATTATCTTCATCAATTACTTTACCAATGGTATTTTGCCAATCATCAATATTATCATTTAACCAACCATAAAGGGAAGATTTACTTTGTTGAATCTTGTTTTCAATGTTTTCAATTTTCAACCTTAGTTTTTTACTTTTCTCGTTTTCTTTTTCAACGGATAAATTATGTACCCTTTCAACTTCTTTTATTTCTAATGCCCATTCTTTACGAATTGTTTTTATTTCGTTTGTGGCATTTTGAATTACGATTTGAGAAGTTAATATTTGTTTTTTGAGTGTTTTTTTATCCTCTTTACATTTGTCAATTTCTGTTGAAAAAAAGGTTTTGTGTTTTAATTCTGCTTTATCTCTTTTAATCTTGTGTTCGGTTTCTTTAACTTTTTCTAACTCCCAATTAGCCTTATCTATATCATCTTTGTTTTCTTCATTAATTTGATTTATCAATTTTTGATAAGTATCAAGTATTGAAGATTTATTTTTGTTAAAATCACTATTTAATTTAACGATTTCAGCGTTTTGCGTATTTGTAAACTCCTGTTGTTGGTTTTGAATTTGGGAAATAAGAGCTTCAAATTTTTGATTTAGTTCTGTAAATTTAGCCGTTAGTAGATTTTTTTCTTCTCCTAAAATCTTTTGCTCAGTGATTAAAGCTTCTTTTTTTGAAACTTTTATAATTAGGTCTTTAATATTTTGATTTTCGTATGCTGTCTGTTTCTGTTTGGCTTTTGCTAATTCTTTTTTTATGTAATCAATTTCAGAAATTAATTTTTGTTCTCTTGTTCGATGTGTTTTTACTAAGCTTTCTCTTTTTTTCGATAGAATATGTAACTCGTTATTTTCATTGGAATAACTGGAATTTAAAATTGGTTTTTCGTTTTCTATAAAGTCTATTCTAGTCGCCAATTCATACGCCAATTCCTTTTTTTCTCTTTTCAAAAAATTGTAAACTCTATATCTGTCAATAATTTTAACGGCTTGTTTTCGAACTATAATTTGTCCTTTTCTATTCTCTTTGAACCAAATTTTAATATCGTTAATTTGAGTTTCAAAATCACGTAAATGGTTCTTAGAATAATTCTCAATATCTATTACAAACTCTTCATCATTTAGAGAATTTATGATGGTGTCTTTGATAAATTTTGCCTCAAGGTTAGTGTTGAGAAGTACATTTTGAATAGTTCTTGGTATATTTTGATACTGCTTGCTTTCTACTAACGCATACTTTTTAAATTCTGGTTTTAGTCCGCTATTATCTCCATAAATTATTCTACGATACTCTTCATAGCTCTTAATTAGTTTGGTGTAATAAATCTCCCTTCCAAATGCATTTCTAATTTTATCCCAACTTTCAAAAGCTCTGTTATCATTATCGATAAAAAGCTCTCTTTTGTATTCAGAATTAAAGAACCTGAAGGCAACTTTACCATTTACTTTATAGGCTAAAACACAAAAAGGAATATTGTCTTTTAATATTTCATAAATAATGTAAGAGTTCTGATATTGAAAGTAATAATCATCAAAACCTTTTTTTTGTTTTGGTATTCCTAGTTTGGTTTTGTTGGCATTGTAAAAAAATAAAATGGCACGAAGTAACGTACTCTTTCCAACGCCTTGCGTTCCTATTAAATGAACGTTCCCATCTAATTCTATTTCTGCATATTGTACAGATGCACTATTTATAAAAACTATTTTATTCAGGTATCTCATTTTCTATCTCTTCTGGAATATTGATAGCTGTTATTATGTCTTTCAAATAATTTAAAGAAGTCAAAACTTTGTAAGTTTCTGTTATCTCATTTTCTAGGGTTATGAAATTGTCTTTTTCCAACTTCTCAATTATCTTTTTTACCCTATCTGAGTAACTCTTTTTGTCAGCATTTATCTTTTTTAATTTTTCTAGTTTTACTTTTAAATCTGCATTGTTTTTTAGTTGATTTACAATGTCTGATGGTGAAAACCTAAAACCTACATCAAAAGAGGAATCAAAAGTTTTGAAAAAGTCAAGTATATCAATCCAATTAAACGCTTTTTCTAGTTTTCTGTCTAGGTCTGCATTATTTTCTACACGACTGAAATAAAAGTATTCATTGCCTTGCTCTAGTATGTAGTTAATTTGATAAAAATATTCGTATAAATCATCAAACGTTTCTTCATCTTCTAAAACTCTGTAGAGTTTTTTAATGTCGTCTTTAGGGCTGTTTGAACAGATAAATTCTCCTTTACGAAGCACGTTAAATATTTCTGATGTGTATTTTGTATACATTAAAAATTATTTTGAAAATACCATAGCATATTCAATACCATTGGTGGTTTGGTAATTATCTTGTATTTGTAATTCTTCTTCATACTGTGAAACGATTTGACAAAAAATAGTCACTCTTTCATTAAAATCTACCTCCTTTAAAAAATTATAGTTTAAAATAAAGTTGAATAAATTATCACTTGTTGCAACAAAACGATTTCTAACTTCTTCTAGATTTATCATTACTTCTTCTTCAATACTATTTTCAAGATTTTCATTAGAAATACTTTCTGCTATGTCTTGCTTGAAAAGTAGTCTATCTCTATAATTTCTAGCAATTCTTTTAATAGCATCAAAAGCTCGCTCGTCTTCTCTAAGAAAGTCTATAGATAAGTTTATGGATTGATTAGTTCTTGCTTCAAAAATTACTTGATTTTTGTTTGAAATTATTTGTTTAATATCAGTTTCAGCTTCAATTGTAAAATTGTCTTTTAAGTATTTGAGTTTTCGTAGTTTCTCTAAAAATCTCCCTTGTTGTTTTATTTGGTTTAGATAATCAATTATCTGTTTTTCTATTTCAATTAGGTTATGTGAGCATTCTCCTAATTGACTTTTTAGTTCAATAATTATTCTGTTTAATTCTTCGTCTAAAGCTCTATTAAAAAAGGTGAGTTCTTCGTCATTAATAAGTGCTAATGTTTGTTGTATTAAATTTGTTACAATTGTTCTTTTCTCATCAAGATTTTCGAGTTTTAATTGTTTGTTTTTGTAATTGGCTTCATTCTTAAAGGTGTTCTCAATATTACGTCTCAAATCTACCACGCTTCTAAGTGTGATGAGCCCCATATTTCGAAAAGTCTTTTTAATAAATCGTAAGTAAGTGTATCTTCTATTTTCGTTCGACTCATTTAAAAAATAAACAATATTTTCTTTTATACTTCTTATATTTTCATCAATGTATGAAAGATTGATTTCTTCACTCGCGTACAGAACTTGCTCAAAAAAATCTAAAAACTGTCCATCAAGTTCTAAAAGTCCTCCATTTTCTCTGATTACAGATTTTTGAATCAGTAAGTCAATTCGACTTTCTTGATAATCAACTAATTCTAATGCGTCACTTAATTTGTAGTCAATAGACTTTCTCTTGCTAAACATTTCAGATATTAGTTTTTCCTCTCTTTTCAAAGCGGTTACTAATTCTTTTATGTCGTTGAAAGTGTTCATTGTTTTGTGCGTTGGCTGAAAAACAGCTCTTTTGTTTTTTTAAGCGTTGGCAAAAGCATTCGGCAAAAAATAAATGTGCTGTTTGCGGGTTGGCATTTTCAGCACATTGTTTGATGATTTGCACGATTTTTTACATTATGCACAACGGTCTCGTATAACCGTCAGTTGCGGGTTAAGTTAGTTATAATTTTTTTTTATTCACTAGCGTTAGCAATTCCGAGTGGATTCGGACGTAGTCGAATCCGCCGTAATTGCGGTTATACATTGTTGTACACAGTTATTTATTTTTAGTATGCCCATCTTTCCAAGTGTTCGAAGTACTCCCATTTTCCGTTTTCCATTTTATATAATTCGGTACTTCCTCCAGAATTCCCTCTAATTATTGTTATCAAAGCCATTTTTCCATCGTTTGATATAATCGGTCTTGAAATTGAAAGAGGATAATTTCTCCATCCGCTTTTGTTGTTGTTAAAACCTTTTATTTCCTTTTTAAATTTCTTTTGTTCAGCTTTTGGTTTGTCCGACATTTTGAGCATTTCTTTTTTTAAGTCAATTTTCTTCCCTTTAGAAACTACTATTCGGTTTTTCAGTTCGTTTTCAGTCCATTTGCTGTAATCAATGTCAAGAGTATCAACTTTAGACATTAATTCTCTCACATTTAATGAGTCAGATTTATTTTTCCCATTAAAAAATTCCTTTTCATAGAGTATGGAAAACGGAAGTTTCGGTTTAGCTGGTTTTTCATAAACAATCAAAGATTTTTCAGCTAATGCAACATCAATTATATTTTGAGCACTTAATTCAGTTGCAAAAATCGAAATTAATATGATTAGCAGGATGTTCTTCATAATTGTGTACAACGGTCTGGTGTATGGCTCGTTGCGGAAAATCAGCTATGATTTTCCGCCGTAACTGAAAGGTAGTGAATTGCAGTGAATTCGGATTAGGAATTTAGCCGCAATGAGCTATACACGTTGTTAGCTGTAGTCTTTTTCAGTTTTAATTGGTATTTTAGACTCTTTATTTCGATTAATACTTATTCTAATGATGAGGAAATAATTGATTCTATTTCGTCTAAATATTTTATTGTAAGCTTAATATATTCTGCGTCAATTCCATTAATATTTTGTCTGCTTGTTAAATTAGCTTTTTTATTTATCTTTTGTATAATTTTCAAATATTTATCATCCAAGTTTGGATTGCCAATAAAGTCATTTTTATGCCTAAATAAATAGGACGTAATATCAAAAATATTTTTTATCGAAATCTTTGCAGAGTTCATTCTTGAATAATAATGTAATACCTGTAATAAATCTCCTTTGTCATAGTTAGATTTAATTAATGTATTTATAATTTCCACGTAAATTATATCTAACTCTTTAACAAGCCTCAAATCTTTTATTTGGGATGAAACCATTTGAGAACCGTTATAAAAACCTTTCGGTGGTGTTAAAAAATCTGTATCAGATGGAAAGTTATAATTTTTTTTGGTCTGAATAAACAAATCTAATTTCACACTAGTATTGTAAAAATCTTTTTTTGATTTATTCATTGAAGATATGACATAAGGTAATAAACAATGTGGTAGAGCATCATTTTCGATAGAAAATAATTCAAGCCTTTCATATCTCATTAAATATTGTTCAAGTTCATCTTTCTTAATGGTTTTTCTATTACTAAAACTGTCATAAAATTCACTCGTTATTAATAATCCTTTACCAGTTTCTGAGAGTATTTTATTATGTCCTGATAAAAAGTTAATAGCATCACGATATTTTTTATTTCTAACATATGCAATACCCATATAATCAATTAATTCTTGCGAAGTATAGAGCTCAATACTTTTCTCCATATTTGTTAGCATAAATTTAAATTGTTGATTATCAAAATTATATTTTGCCTTTTCTTTATAATTCAAAGCTTTTTCTAAATTATCAATAATTATCTTCTCTTTAAAGGGATTCCCATTTAGCGCAATACTGAGTATAGCAAGTAAGAAGCCAACAATACCAATTAAGAAACTCCAATAAGAATACTTATTTGGTAATGTCCACTTCTTGTATTGTTGTTTTTTTGGTATTATTTTTTTCATTTAATAATTTCTATGAATGATAACCTATATTATATTTACTAATTTGATATGATGAATTATTCGCTAAGCATATTGATGGATTCTATAATTTATTGGATTGAGTGAGGATTACAGCTAACGGTCTCGGCTATGAGTAGTTGCGTGGTTTAGCACTTAACTTTGCAAGTACACACCAAGTTGGAAATTCCGCAGGAATTTCCAAAGTAGGCGAGAATAAGCAATTACTTATAGCCATTGTTGTAACCAGTTATTTTTATTCGTTTTATTTGATTTTCTATTTGTAATTCCGTGTTCTTAAGTTCATTCTGGTCAAGTCCATTGTAAATTGAAAAGAAATTTTCCTCATCAGATTCAGATTCCTTTTTCAAAACGAATTCTATTCCGACAAGAATAAATTCCGATTCTATGTTCTTTTGATAAAAATCATATGTCAAAATATGGATATCAGTAATTACCTTATTTAGATTTTTACTTAATTCAATTTTCGGATTTTCTTTCCAGGTCAATGGCATTTCATCTCCGCTTCCATACCAATCCAGTTTCTCGGACAGCTCAAACGAGTTTACAGTCATACTAAAATCGTCCAATTGATAAGCGGTAAATTCAAATCTTTGTCCGTCAATTTCAAGGACTACAGGTCCATCAGCTAACCATTCATCCTGATTCAAGTCCCACATTAACCAATAACGTTCGATTTTTTTTCCGATTAGTTCAGTCAGAGTTTTTTCAAACTCATTTTTGAAACTTTTTCCGCTATTGTGAAATTTTGGTTTATATGATGGGATTCCAAGCATTCTGTTCTAATTGGTTACAACGGTTTTGTGTATGGCTCGTTGCGAGCAAATTAGCGATTATTTTTCGGTTGAGCCACAAGCAAGATTTTTAAATTTTACTATTTATCTTTTCTGTTGGAAATCGTCAAATTTAAAAATTTGGCGACTTTCGAAGTATGCCTTAACTTCGATTAAGCAACTGAATAGCAATGAGCTATACACGTTGTTGTGCGCTGGCTTTTTCTCTGTTTAATTGAGTTTCTACTATTTTTTCCAACTCAATTTGCTTAAAATCAAACCAACTTTGTCTAAAATTAGAATTGTCAACCTTATGCTTAAAATTCTGAAATGGCTTTTTATTTGCTAAAATATTTTCTAAACCGGACTTCAGATTTTCGTCAGGTAACTGCTCAACAAAAAGCTCCATAATTTTGAATGATTCGTAACTTTCTAATGCCTCAATTTTTATAAAATCCGATTTATGTTTCTCGATTCGGTCTAAACTTTCTTTAAAAGCCTCTTTAAAATCATTCTCGTCCGAAAATTGCGATAAACTTGGAATTGCAATAATTTCGTCATTCTTTAAATTATAATAACAGTCAAATCCGCAATCTAATTCTTGAGCAATTTCTTTGATAATATTTGACCGTAAATTATTCATTATTTAATTAAATCGTTTTGTAAATAAACTACGTTTGACTTTTTCCAAAAAGCCAAGTTAATTAATCCTGTTGTACTTCCGTCAATCCAATTTCCGTTTTCGTTAGATTGTACAGTCCATTTTATTGGCTTTCCACCTTTTTTGGTTGTTTTTAATCGGCAATCTTGTGAAAGTCCAAACGCAAAACAATTCAGAGCATCAATTTCGTTATCAAATTCCTCGTGCCAAACATCAAATGCAACAGTATAATTTCCGTTTCCATTCGATGTTAACGATACCGAAAATCCGTTGTCATTATTTTCCTTTACGATAATTGAATTTTCGTCCAATTCATAATCGGCATTCGGATACTTTTTTAGTCTTTCGATTATTTCGCTTATTGCTTTGTCCATCGGTTTTTTAAGCTTGCGCACAACGGTCTCGTATAACCGTCAGTTACGGGATTGAAGATAATGTTTTTCGGCTTAGCACTGACGTTAGCAATTCCGAGTGGATTCGTACGTAGTCGAATCCGCCGTAATTGCGGTTATACATT
>Ga0160421_1000243_pt1 | contig 11990 bp, 10 predicted proteins | sample TAMARWmetagpilot_FD_108195 | JGI IMG/M metagenome (GOLD analysis project Ga0160421, IMG submission 108195) | Phycosphere-associated microbial communities from TAMU algal ponds, Corpus Christi, Texas, USA - TAMU ARW-7 10/27 metagenome pilot | ecosystem: Engineered > Artificial ecosystem >... | reverse complement strand
GGCTGAAGTCGGTCCCAAGGGTATGGCTGTTCGCCATTTAAAGTGGTACGCGAGCTGGGTTTAGAACGTCGTGAGACAGTTCGGTCCCTATCTGCCGTGGGCGTTTGAGAGTTGAGAGGAGCTGCTCCTAGTACGAGAGGACCGGAGTGGACGAACCTCTGGTGTTCCGGTTGTCACGCCAGTGGCACTGCCGGGTAGCTAAGTTCGGAATCGATAACCGCTGAAAGCATCTAAGCGGGAAGCGAGCCTCGAGATAAGCTCTCACTAGCACATTAAGTGCTCTGAAGGGTCGTTGCAGACGACGACGTTGATAGGCGGGGTGTGGAAGCGTTGTAAGGCGTTGAGCTAACCCGTACTAATGGCCCGTGAGACTTAACCATACAACACCCAAGGTGTTTGCTTGTTGAGCACGTAAGACGCTTTATCGAATTGAATAAGAGAGTGGCGATACAATCAGCCGAATCCATGTTGTGACAGTTTATGTCTGGCGGCCATAGCGGTATGGCACCACCTGGCTCCATTCCGAACCCAGAAGTGAAACATACCAGCGCCGATGGTAGTGTGGGGTCTCCCCATGTGAGAGTAGGACACCGCCAGACTTCAAATAAACAATCCCTCGTGCGCAAGCACGGGGGATTTTTTATTTTCTGGTGGTGTCCTACGTGAGAGTAGGGTGAAAGCGGGAATTCGGCTTGCCACCCATGTGGCAAGACGCCGCTTGAACGGTGCGAGCTCTGCGAGCGCCTGTGGCGGCGCCAGACTTCAAATAGAATGACCCCAGCCGATTGGCTGGGGTTTTTTTATGCCTGCTCGCCGACGTACGTCGCGCATCCTGCGCGACCATCCACATCGCCCCGTGCGCCCAAGGCGCACGCTACGACGGGGGGAACGACCGGGCACGTAAGTCGCGCATTCTGCGCGGCCATCCACACCGCCCCGTGCGCCCAAGGCGCACGCTACCTATAATTTTTGTTTATATATAATCGTAAACTGCATTATCTGCGTACTCCTAACTACTGGTATATTGCCCAACATAATTTGTTTGTGTTAGGGCCCATGGAGAGCAGTAATGAAAAAATATAATGCAATTGCGATGGCTGTTGTTACAGCAACATCGATTAGTTCCCTACCTACGTTTGCCCAGCAGCAAGATCAAGCCGAGGCGGACGTAGAAGAAGTGATTCAGGTTGTTGGGTCACGGCTATCTTATCGCACGGCAACAGACGGCGCCGCGCCGGTCGACATCATTTCAGCAGATGACTTAGCAGCTACGGGCATTACAGAAACAGCAAAAGCGCTGCAGTATGCCGTGCCGAGCTTTAACTTTCCGTCGTCCTCAGTGACAGACGGCACAGATGCTGTGCGTCCTGCCTCTTTACGCGGACTTTCTCCTGACCATACGTTGGTGTTGGTGAACGGAAAGCGTCGTCACAAATCGGCCTTAGTACATTTAAGTGGGACAACCGGTCGTGGTAGTTCTAATGTCGACTTAAACGCGATACCTATTTCAGCGATTAAGCGCATTGAAGTGCTACGCGACGGTGCCGCGGCACTCTACGGCTCGGATGCGATCGCTGGAGTTATCAATATCGTGCTGAAGGATAATGATTCCGGCGGCACAGCCAATGCACAAGTCGGTCAAACCTATGAAGGTGACGGCGAGCAATACAAACTATCTGCTAGTGGTGGGTTTAAAGTAGGTGATACAGGCTCTCTCACACTATCAGGTGAATTTCATCATAAAAACCGTACAAATCGTGCAGGTCCTGATCCACGTCAGCAGTACCCCGAATTACCTAATGGCGACCCTGATCCGCGAGAAGAAACCTTTGATCGCTATAGCTTTCATGTAGGTGATGCAGAGTACGAAAACGCAGCGTTGTTCGCAAACTATGAGCAGGAAGTGGTTGAAGGTGGCAGTTTATATGCTTTTGCTGGCGTAAGTGATCGTTCATCAGAGTCGGGCGCATTCTATCGTCGAGCACTGCAGTCCAATACGCTTACAGAAATCTATCCTGATGGGTTTTTGCCAATTCTCGCGCCTGACGTGAAGGATTATTCTGCTTACGTAGGCTATGAGTGGCTATTAAATGAGTGGACCATTGATGTAAGCGCAGGTCACGGTATGAGCGAGTTTCAATATAACGTGAAAAACTCGCTTAATGCTTCCTTAGGACCCAATGTTACGCCGACTTCGTTTGAAGCGGGTACATTAGAAAATAGGGAAACAAACGTCACTATCGATGCCCAACGTTTCATTCCTTTTTTGAATAACTCTGATCTCTCGATTGCCACGGGTATCAGTTATCGCGAGAATAGCTATCAGATTACGGCAGGCGAGGAAGCCTCGTACATCGATGGTGGTTACCAGGATCGTCCGTCAGGGAGTCAGGGCTTTAGCGGTTTTACACCAGAGTCTGAGGTCGACCAAAGCCGAGATAATATTGGTGTGTATTTAGAAGCGGAAAATCAGCTTACTACAGATTTCATGTGGGGCGCTGCGGTACGTTACGAAGATTACTCCGACTTTGGTGACAACACCAGTTGGAAACTCTCCGGGCGTTACGATATTACCGATCGGTTTGCGATACGTGGGGCAGTCAACACGGGCTTCAGAGCGCCGAGTGTTCAGCAACTTTATTTCACCAATGTATCAACCTTATTCGTTGATCGTGGCAACGGTTTAGTGCCGGAGCAGTCGGGTACCTTTAACAATTTAAGTGATGTAGCTAACGCCCTCAATATTGGACGTTTAGAGCCTGAAGAGTCGCAGAGCTACAGCCTTGGGTTGGTGTGGAATGGCTATGATGGACTCGCGGTAACACTCGATGCCTATCAAATCGCAATCGATGACCGCATCATATTGTCGGGCGATGTATCACCAATGGATTCACCGGCCGTTGCGGATGCACTTGCACAAACAAATGCTGATAATGCTCGGTTCTTTGTTAACGCTGTGGATACAACGACCCAGGGCATTGATCTGGTCGTTAGCAAAGACTATGACCTCGACAGCTATGGCTCGTTAAAAGCGCAACTCGCTTATGGATACAACGATACAGAGATCGATTCTGTTAACTTACCGCCGTTGCTCGATGGACTTGAGCAAGTCCTGTTTGACGAAGATGAACGCGTGAGAATGACAGAGTCGGTACCTTCAAGCAGCGCGTCGCTGGGACTTACTCATGAAATGGGTCGATGGACGAGTAATGTACAATTTAGCTACTTTGGTACCTATAGTATCAATTACTCAAGTGGTAAAGAGACGTACGGACCGAATTGGATTACTGATATCACAGTGAGTTACGCATTAAACGACCAGTTTGACATCACGGTTGGAGCGCAAAACTTGTTTAATGAATATCCCGATGAACGTGGTGAAGGTAATCAATTTAATGGCATCTTCAAATATCCGCTCACTAACTCGCCGATAGGCTTTAATGGCGGTTATGTTTACACGGAAGTTGAGTATCGCTTTTAATTAAATTGAGTTAGTCAAAACCGCCACTATGTGGCGGTTTTTTTATTTTATCTGCGTAGAAATGCCTCCATCACATATCGTTACTGTATAAAAATCAATTAAAACAAATAGTTATAAATTGGCACGGAGATTGAATTAAAAAAGTAGCGTAAATACAGGAGGAGGGCATTATGTCCACATATAAACGTAGTTCCGGTAAAGGTTGGTTAATCGCGTTACTTGTTATAGGCGCGCTATTTTTTGCCCCAGAAATACTTTCAGGCTTAGGTTTTGCAGTAGGGTCAGTACTCGAGTTTACTATCAGTCTGCTGATCGGATTTGCCGTAGTCGGGTTAGTGTTTTTTGTCGTGATGACGGTGTTTGGTAGCGTGTTGCTCGGTTTAGCTGCAGGATTCATTGCATTAATATTTACCGGCATCGGTATGTTTTGGCCACTCATTGTTTGTTTGCTGATCTTATACTTTGTGTTTCGGGATCGACGCAAAACGGTGTAACATCACTTCAATGACAAAAAATTGAGGTGAAACCAATGTTAAAGTTATTAGTGGGTCTTGCGCTAATGGTATCAACGAGTTCCATGGCGCAAGATACTTTGAGTGTTTCTGATGCGCGAGCAAAAGCGTCCATTCCGGGCTCTCAAAACGGCGTTGCATTTGCTACGCTAGAGAATCTTTCATCCACACCAATTACCATCCATCATGTCACTTCAGATATAAGCAAAATGACTCAGATTCATACGCATGAAATGCGTGATGGTATGATGTCGATGAAACACGTACCTGAATTAACGATTGCTCCGAGTGAACAGGTTGTGTTCCAAAGTGGTGGTTATCACTTCATGCTAATGGGTCTGAAAAAGCCTTTGGTGGAAGGACAAACTTTTAATCTCACTATTTCGTACGATAATAATCAGACGCAAACAATTTCAATTCCGGTCGAGGGTCGATAGCAGACTATGCGAATAGGTCAATTTAAGCTGAGTATTAAATGGTTACTCATTTCATTAGTATCTCTAGTGCTTATCTTATGGGTTATTGCCTGGTGGTTCTCTGAAGAACCCGACACGTTCAGCGTTAAGCAGCGCGTTCAGGCACAAGCAGAGCAATTAAATTTAGAGCCAGTCAATGGATTCGCGACTTCAACTGCGGCTATCGAAGTGTTGGATACCTTGCTAAATAAGCGTGGTGGCTACATGAGCAATGATATCCTGCCTCCCTTCGTGTGGGTTGATGATATTCCGGCATGGGAATACGGCGTTGTACAAATGACGCGTGATCTCATGTTGGTGATGCGTAACGAGTACAGCCGTTCTCAGTCCCAGTCTGCCGAAAATAGCTTCTTAGTAGTGGCGCAGCCGGCGATGAATATTGATCACGAAAGCTGGTTTGCGCCATCGCCAGAGAGCGAGTTTAACGAGGTTATTAAACAATTAAAGCAATATCGGCTTGCGCTTGCTGACCCTAATGACCATTCCGCACAATTTTACTCCAGAGCAGATAACTTGAGAGCGTGGGTAGCGGAGGTAGAGAAACGTTTGGGATCTTTATCGCGTCGTTTAAGTGCGAGTGTGGCGCGAGTTGAGCCCGATATCACGCTAGCCGGTGATGCAAAAGCTCGGCAGTCTACGCCAACTCCTCGTATCGTACGAGAGCAAACCAGTTGGTGGGAAATTGACGATGTATTTTATGAAGCGCGAGGCGCTTCTTGGGCGTTACTGCATTACTTGAAAGCTGTCGAAATCGACTTCAAAGATATTCTGGAAGATAAAAATGCGTTAATTAGCTTGCAACAGATTATTAGTGAATTAGAGTCAACACAGAAGACACTCTGGAGCCCAATGGTACTGAATGGTTCTGGTTTTGGTCTGATGGCAAACCATTCATTAGTAATGGCTAATTATATTTCTCGTGCTAATGCTGCGCTCATTGAATTACGCAGCTTATTAGCACAAGGCTAAGCAACGTACAGAAGGTTTAACTATGAAGCATATTGCGAAGATATTACCACTCGCCGGCTTGGCGCTCGCTCCAATGGCAGCCAATGCCGACACCATATTTGGTATTTTTGCAGGTGGGCAATATTGGAACGGTAATGCCGATGGCTCAATTTCGGCGTTCGAACCACAGGTTCAGCTGGGCAATTACGATGATCAAAGCGAAACATTCTCAAGTTACTATGTAGCACTTGAGCATCCAGTGCCTTTAATTCCTAACTTTAAAGCGCGTTGGAATGATATGACTGTTGATGGTGAGGGAATCAATCCCGAGAGCGACTTCAGCCATGTCGATTATATTTTGTATTATGAAATTTTTGATAATGATATCGTCTCTATTGATTTAGGGGTCAACGCGAAGCGGTTTGATGGTAATAGCAGCTATATCGTCGCGGGTTCCACCGTTACGCCTGTCGAATTCTCGGGCACTGTACCAATGGCGTATGCAGCCACTAAGATTGGACTGCCTTTTACCTCTTGGTGGATAAATGCCGAAGCGAGTGCCGTCAGTTTTGATGATAGTGATATCCGCGATATCAGCGCATCGGTTGAGTACCAGTTTCTTGATAACGCCGCGGTCGATGCCAGCGTCAGCCTCGGTTATCGTGATATGGAAATTAAGTTAGATGATATCGATGACACTTATAGCGATGTGCGCTTCTCGGGTCCTTATTTGTCAGTCGACGTTCATTTCTGATGAACAACTCATAAATACTTGCAGTTGAAGTTCGATATGGCTAGATTGTTATATCGAGATTAACAATTTGCAGGCAAGAATGAGCAGTAATAATGAAGAGCCTCTGTTTCTTATCGATGACGATGATGAAGCTAGGGCAGTCACCGCGTTAGAAAGTTGGAAAATTTTGATCGTTGACGACGATCAGGAGATTCATGCCGTAACCAAAATGGCGCTATCTGACGTAATTATTGCCGATAAATCACTTGAATTTATTCATGCCTACAGTGGTGAGCAAGCCATGGATGTGCTTGCTAACCAAAATGATGTCGCGATGGTTCTATTGGATGTCGTCATGGAGTCTGATGACGCTGGATTAAAAGTAGCGCGCGCCATTAGAAGCGAACTACGAAATGACGAAATTAGAATCGTGTTACGTACCGGGCAGCCAGGCTATGCGCCTGAAGAGAGTGTCATTAAAGATTACGACATCAATGACTACAAGACCAAAACCGAGTTAACTCGAAGCCGATTGCTAACAACGGTCTACGCTGCCATACGCTCCTACCAACAACTCCGTACCATCAATGAGAATCGTCGAGGATTACGAAAAATAATCCACTCGGCTTCTAACTTGATGGAAAAACATTCGATCGTTAATTTTTCGGAGGGCGTAGTTACCCAACTTGCATCACTGTTAGGTTTGAGCGCCGAAGGCATTGTTGGGGCACGCGCACCTCACAAGGACAACGAGATATTGGTATTGGGTGCGGCGGGACACTTTGCCGGTAGCATTAACCGTTCGCTGACAAGTTTAAATTCTAAATTTATCGAAGATGCGGTAAAGCAATGCTTGCGTGAGCAGCGACATATTCAACTTGATGGCGCGTCTGTGTTTTTTATCGATGGTCAGATACATCAAGCGGCAGCTTATATTGAAACCGAAGAACTGCTTGAGAACTACGACCAGGAATTACTTGAGGTCTTTCTCGCAAACATCGCGGTGGGCTTTGAAAATGCCAATTTGTTTGAAGAGTTGAGAGCCGCAGCCTATCGTGACCCGTTAACGGGTGTCGCTAACCGTGGCGAATTCTCACGACGCTTAACCGAATTAGCCAAACTGAAAGATGAACGAACGGTCGTTGCGATCATTGATATAGACCATTTCTCTGATGTGAACGATGGCTTGGGGCAAGACGTGGGCAACCTTTTGTTGCGCTCAGTAGCGTTACGACTCAGTGAGCAACTCGGTCAGGACGTGTTTGTCTCACGCATAGCAGCCGATGTGTTTGGTTTAATTGGTCCAGAAGAAATTATTTCACCTCGTAATTTAAATGAGCTGTTCAGACTGCCCTATCGCGCGGGTGAGCATCATATCCCACTTAGTATTACGTGTGGCTTTACAGCAGCATCCAACAGTGAGCATGAAAGCGGTAAAAGCTTGCTTAAGCAAGCCTATATTGCGCTCAAGAATGCCAAGAAGAACTCTTTCGAGCGCCATAATTACTACTTGCCTTACATGGAGCAAGAAACTCAGCGTCGTTTGCACATTGTGCGTCTGCTACGAGCAGACTTTGCAGAGCGACGTCTACAAGTGTGGTATCAACCGCAAGTATGTTTAGCCTCTAAACGAATTATTGGTGTAGAGAGCTTATTACGTTGGCCACAGCGGGACGGAAGCTTCATATCACCCGGCGAGTTCATTCCTCTTGCGGAATACTCTGGGTTAATCGTTGATATTGGTGCTTGGGTAATTGAGGAAGCCTGTCAGCAGATACGCCAGTTTGATGAGTTGGGTTTGCCAGAGCTTCGCGTCGCGGTTAACGTGTCAGTGCCCCAATTCAGGATGCGTGACTTTCCTGAACTTGTTGAGCAACAGCTACAAAATCACAACGTCAGCCCGGATCGGCTAGAGTTGGAAATAACCGAGAGTATCGTGATGGAAGATCCTGATCTTGTTGCTGATATACTCTATCGCTTGAAGCGGCAAGGAATTCACGTTGCGATTGACGACTTTGGCGTCGGCTTCTCATCATTGAGTTATCTTCAGAAACTTCCACTCGATCGTATTAAAATTGACAAGACATTCGTACATAACTCAAATGAAGACAGTGGCCGTATCATTATTGAGACTATTGTGAATATGGCTCATCGACTGGGAATGAGCGTATTGGCAGAAGGAATCGAGCTTGAAGAGCAAGTGAATTACTTTAAACACTTAAAAGTCGCCGAAGCGCAAGGCTTTCATTTTGCCAAGCCGATGCCGGCGGAAAAGTTGGCTGAATTGCTTGCTAAGCAATCCGCCAACATTAACTAAGGCAACTACTGATATACAGTCACACTATCAGCTTTCATTGAATAACCTGTCACCGCAAGGTCGCTGTCTGTGCGTTGAGTTGAGATAGTACCTTCAACCCAAACCGCATCGTAGGTATTCTCGTAAGGCACGCCTTCAGCAAACTTAACGTGAATAATCTGGTTGGGAGGCGGTGGTGGCACGTGGATACAGGCACCAAAATAAGGCACTAAAAGAAATTCCGTAACAGCATCTGCGTTACCTTCGAGTTGTACTACATAGCCTGGAATCTTTACTTTCTTGCCATCTAACGCTTGTACCACAGGCGCATCAAGAAACTTTTGCTCAGCTTCTTCTGGGTTTTGGTCATAGTAAGACTGTGGCTTTACAGGTGGAGGTGTAAAGCCCTCAGGGACTAAGTCTTTCCAGCCAATTTTTTCGCTAGCGAACGCCATGTTCTGACTTGCCAGAAACAGCAACGCCGTACTCATCATAACTTTCAAACTATACTTCATATTTTCACCGTTAAACCGTCTGCAAGTGATTGGCGGTATGCTCGCCAAGCAGGTACAAGACTCATTAAGAAGCCTGCAACAACCACAAATAACATTCTCCACCATTCTGCCGTAGTGGGCCACTGCAGAGCAAACAATAAGCCCGTCTGCTGCTGAATAAGGCCGGCAAGGGAAATTTGCAGGACATACAGTAACGCCAGGCCCGAAGCGGTAACAACGACTGTCAGTAAAACCGCCTCAGTGACTAACAACGTGAACAATGTACCTGGGCCCGCACCCACTGCTCGCAACACAGCCATTTCTCGGCTGCGTTCACGTAGGCTTGCCAGTAAGATGGTTAGCATGCCGAGTAGGCCAATGATAACAACAATAGCAGAGATACCATTAAGAGCTTGCTCAAACACACGTAATGTCTTCCAAAGTTGTTGCAATGTTTGCCCCGGCATTAATGCAGTCAGTGGCTCACCATCTGCGGTGTTGATGTCGCGCTGCATGAATAACGCCATTTGGCGCGACTTTAAACCCACCAATGCCGCGCTTATAGCGCTGGTCGGGTGATGGTGGTCAGCGTGCTCATCATGACCGGTGTGCCCGTGCGCATGCTCTTCGGCTTCGCCAGCAGTCTCTCCGCTATGAATGTCCTCAAGCGTTTTTAAGTCAACATAAATGGATTGATCAACAGGGGTGCCCGTGCGATTTAAAATGCCGACAACATCAATCGGATGACCACTGTGTTCGCTAAAACTAACACCGCCTGTGCCATGTGCGATAATTAGCTGGTCGCCAACTCTAAAGTCCAACTTTTCTGCAGCATCAGCGCCTAATACCGCTTGCTCTGACTCTGCAAACCATACGCCGCTTTGTAACTCAAGCGGTTGTTGGTTGGCATACTTAAAATGCTGGAAATAACCGGCTGTAGTCGCAACAACCGGCATGCCACTCACGCTATCACCCAAGGAAATGGGTACTGACCATTCGACCTGTCGATTTTGGCTAAGCTTCTCATAGCTCTGCCAACTCATGCTATTGTTAAGCGCTCCGATATGAAAAACAGACGCCAGCAACAATTGCACATCACCACTACGTGGACCAACGATTAGATCGGTGCCCGATACGGTATTCGCGAAATTCGCTTGGACTTGTTCTTTTACTCGTTCAACGGCGAGCAATAGTGCGACGCTGACAGCGATTGCAATAACCGTCAGTAACGCACTGGTTTTGCGGTTAGCCAAGCTTTTAATAGCAAGTTTAAGCATGGGACGAGCCTCCCACAGCCTGATTAATGTCGCTTAACTCAACATGGCGATTAAAATACTGCCCGAGGCTCGCATCATGCGTCACAAATAACACGGTCGTATTATTCTGTTCACTGAGTTCGAGTAATAGCTTTATAAAATCATCTCTCCGGTCACTATCGAGCGCAGAAGTTGGTTCGTCTGCGATAAGTAGTTCGGGCGCGCCAAGCAGTGCTCTGGCGGCTGCCACGCGCTGTTGTTGACCCACACTCAAGTTAGCCGCCGCTTGTTGTTGCTGCGAGGCACTAAGACCGAGCCGTTGTAAGTATTGAATGGCGAGTTGTTCCGCAGACTGTCCACTTTCAGTTACGCGTTGGCGGCGTTTAGGAGAAAACCGTGTGGCTAAAAGTACGTTGTCCAGCGCGCTTAAATAAGGGAGTAGGTTAAATTGCTGAAAGATATAACCGATGTGATCGGCACGAAATCTATCGCGTTTACGACCGCTAAGCTCAGACAGCGATTGCTCGAGTAGTTTTACGCTACCCTGTTTAGCAACGTTGATGCCTGCGAGCAGGGATAACAAAGTTGATTTACCGCTACCGCTGGGTCCGCGTAATAAAACGGTTTCGCCTGCTTCAACTTGCCAATGGGGAATATCTAAAGTGAGTTGATCGCCTTGCCAGGCAAAGGCAAGACGATCAATTTCAATGGCTGAGGCCATGATTACTTCTGAGCGCGCTTATAAGAGGACTCGATTTCCTCTTTTGCCGCAGCTGCGTCGCCCCAACCTTCAACTTTAACCCACTTGCCCTTTTCGAGTTCTTTATAACGCTCAAAAAAGTGCGTGATTTGTGCACGAAGAAGCTCTGGAAGGTCATCGATGTCTTGAACATGATCGTACTCTTTGGTCAGCTTACTGACAGGTACTGCAATTACTTTAGCATCTTCACCTGACTCATCGCTCATTTTAAGCACGCCCACTGGACGGCATTTAATGACTGAGCCCGCTTGCAATGGATAAGGTGTAGGAACAAGCACGTCAACAGGGTCACCGTCGAGCGATAAGGTATGGTTCACAAAACCATAGTTGCATGGGTAGAACATTGGCGTTGCCATGAAACGGTCAACCCATAGAGTGCCAGTGTCTTTGTCGACTTCATATTTAATCGGATCTGCATTGGCAGGGATCTCAATGATTACGTTGACTTCCTCTGGAAGATTTTTACCCGCAGGTACGTTACCTAAGCTCATAATTATTCCTACATCAAAAAGTGATTAACTCGTGAATTATATCGTTTGTCGCTGTCGGAGCAAGGATTTAAACCACTGCTTTAGCCATGTTTCTTATGGTACTCAACACATTCTTGTACTTCATTCGATGAGCCCATTACAACGGCAACCCGTTGATGGATATGTTCAGGCTCAATATCCAAAATAGGCATATAACCGTTACTTGCCGAGCCATTTGCTTTTTCGACAATCATCGCCATAGGCGCCGCTTCATACATTAAGCGCAGCTTGTAAGGCTTTTCTGGGTTGCGAGCATCCCACGGATAAGTGAACAAGCCACCGCGTGTAACTAAACGATGGACATCAGAAACCATCGCGGCGTTCCAACGCATATTAAAATTCTTTTGGCGTGGCCCCTCTTCGCCTAGCAGTAAATGCTCAACATATTCGCGTACCGCAGTGCTCCAGTGACGTTGGTTAGACATATTTATCGCAAATTCTTGCGTGTCTGCTGGGATAGTTGCGGTTTCCTTCGTCAGTAAAAACTCGCCTACTGTTTGGTCG
>Ga0160421_1000240_pt1 | contig 12100 bp, 11 predicted proteins | sample TAMARWmetagpilot_FD_108195 | JGI IMG/M metagenome (GOLD analysis project Ga0160421, IMG submission 108195) | Phycosphere-associated microbial communities from TAMU algal ponds, Corpus Christi, Texas, USA - TAMU ARW-7 10/27 metagenome pilot | ecosystem: Engineered > Artificial ecosystem >... | reverse complement strand
TGTTCCCGTCACGAACGACAACGCGTCGTTACACCAGGGCCTAGGTGTGCCTTCGTTGCCGTTTGGACATATTTACCACCCAACGGCTGGACTCGTCGAAGAGGTACGGTTAACACGCAAGTTCGTTCCTGAATTTGCGAAAACATTGGAGCACTATATCCGTGGAAGCTGTCCTTTGTCAGAAGACTTTGCCGAACCAACTGCTACAGCGTGATTTCTCTAGAAGAACGTGGACCCCCTCCCAGCCAAAAACGTATTGTATAAGCTATGTAAAGAAACGGAATCGCTCCAAAACCATACTTCATTCTCCAATGGGACTACGTCCATTATCTCCTGCACTCTACAACACCTTTGTGTTGTATGCAACACTTTGGCCCAATTAGAACCGGTTGCTTCAGTCTAGGCATAAGAGTCCATCAGTCTACCATGCTTAGGCTCAACAGTACCACTCCTTACTGCAAATATTTGTTCTGGTTTCTCAAGACCTGATGTATCTTTGGATTCCATCAGACCATACTATTTGGGCTTGATAAATAGCCAAGAAAACATAGCTTTTCTCGCTTGCATTAAAATGTGTTGCTGAGTTGTTCGGATTTGTAGATTTGTTGCGGCCTTTTTTAGGTTCACCACTGCACTCGTCAACCCATCGAGGGCTGCTTTCCTTCCTGCTTTGCTGCCATGTCAGATTACAGCATATGCATATCACTATTATCCTTTAGTTCGATCGGTTCCGCCGAACCATTTGACGCTAGTGGCTTAACCTGACCAGGATACTGTTAGACCTTCGACCAAACTGCATAATTCAAAGCTAGGTCAGTCATATACTTACCTTCCAAGTCCTATCTTTTTTCATCTGCGCGTCGAGTATGCTAAAATTGTATCAGTTTCTTGCTCTCGGAGACTTCGTGACACCTCTCTAGAGTGGTATTTCGGATCGAACGCGAGACTCCGAGCGGATAGAGCGGGGACTTCTCGTTGTCGGCTCCCTGTAAACCTTGATTTCTGAAATGGATGTTAGACGGGGACGTCTGTACACCTTCCATTCGGTGATCGGCAACTTTGACTGCATGTCTGTTTCTCTTTAATTTACCTGATCTTCGGAGGAAGCTCCTCAAGGTTGCTGTGATCAATAGAGAGTTGAACTTTCCTTTGTCTTTTTGCGATGGAAGACTGTGAACATCAAAGGATTGACCAGCAGGCTTTTGACGCTTAACTGAAAAAACACAACTATGCCAGGTGGGGAATCGACTCATCCGACTGCTGGTGTCTGGATTGACTGTGAAAAAAGGCGAAAAACACACTAACAATATCTTATCCGAGTACCTCTCGATCAAACCTTCTGCACACTTTTGTTGACGCTAAAAAGCTATTCTGTTTGACCATGACTACCGAGAGAACAAATGGAAAATTGAAAGATTTGGATTTCGGTCCGAACGTGCATATTTCATCGCATCCCGTTCTATCGCACAAGGTCACGATTCTCCGGTCATCGGCCACGACTTCGCACACTTTCCGTGCTGTCTTGCGTGAAGTGACATACCATTTGGGCTATGAAGCGACCTCACGCTTGACGACCCAGCCCGTCGCCATTACGGTCCCAGTACCGCCCAAAGAAAAAGGCGGGAAAGAAGAGCATGTGGAATATCAGGGAAGCAAACTGGTGGAACACGTAGCTTTGATTCCAATCTTGCGGTCGGGTCTCGGTATGGTGGATTCGATGCTAGAGCTGCTGCCAAATGCAGCGATTCATCACATCGGGATGTACAAAGTTTTGGGACAAAACCCGGTACAATACTTCAACCGTTTGCCCCGGACATGCCATGCGGATGTTGCGTATATTCTGGATCCTGTCATTGCAACGTCCAGTACCGTCATGAGTTTGATCAGTATCCTCAAAAAGGTAAGTTGAAGAATGAAAATATTAACCGCATACATCCAAGGATAATACACTTACATATGTTGTATGCCCGTCTCCTAGTGGGGAGTTCCGCAAATCAATATAATCTCCGTTATGGCGAGCCGGGCTGGCCTTCAGCAACTGATGGACGCCCACCCGGACATCTACGTCAGTATTGGCACTGTAGAGGAGGAAATTTCGGAAGAAGGAATCATATTGCCGGGTTTAGGTGATGCTGGTGATCGACAATTTGGAACCGCAACGGTAACGGTAGACGACGAGAGTCTTCTCCACATCTCGAAACGAAAGCGTACCATGTCTGCGCAACTTGACTGAGCAGACGGGGAACAATACCGATGGAATCATTTGGTCACAAAAGTCAGTTGAAGGAGAATCGTTCTAGTCTCCTAAAATGTAGGGACAATGAATCAACGTAGCTTTTGGATGATCTGCAAAACAAGTCGATAAACTACAAGCGTTTTACTCAGAAGGCGTATGGGGGTCTTTCTTAATCGCAACTTGTGTTTTTGATTCTCTATGACTATCGATCAAACAAATGTCACCCGATTTTTCGCCATTGCAAAGGATTCTTGGCCAAAAGGAAGGCGTTGGTTGCATCTCCTGTAGAAAGCCATAATTCCGTCAAACACAATATCATACAGACGCACGTATGCTAGATGGAAGCACTAGCATTACGATTCAACAGAGCGCACGCTCTTTTCCTTTCAGTTTGCTTTACTCTCTTGATATGTGCTATTCACAGATAGGCTCTCTTTTGTTACTGTTGATACAGTTAGTTACCTGGGAAAAGTATACCCCTAAAGTAAAAATTCATTTTGATGAGGGTTTCGATCATTGTCTTGCGTGGTGGTGGTCCAAGGCCACCAAACAAAAATTTCCCAACCTACCTCATACATCAAGTATGCATCATTGATGGAAATTGAAGGAGCAAAGGAGAAAGAAACCCCGTTGACACTACCATGGATCAGAGCCAAAGTCAAGCGAGCGGTACATTTTCTAAGCTATCGCTGGATCAGCTGCATGATGTCACCGATGTTCTTCGGCGCCCGCTAACAAATCGAGAAATTCTTATTCCGCTGGGCCGCCAAGCCTTTATGCCTGGGGTGTTGCAACCTATTACGGACTCCAAAGGACGCGAACAAGTGCTTTTCCGAACTGGGGACAATGAAAAGAAGCAAATCAGCAGAGAGGAAGCGTTGGAGATTATTCAGCGAGAAATTGATGAGCAAAAGGAGAAGAAACCAGTATTGAAGTCCTCTTTGAAAAAGACTGTGCTGCCATCTCCGAAGCAGATGACACAGGATGAGCGTTACCCTCTCCCGTCCACACATTTCAAGCCTGCTGGTGATCTTCCTTACTTCGAAATTCGTGAAGAATACGACGCATCTGGGAATGTCCATGGTGAAGCGATCAATGTGACAAAGCAATTAGAATACCTGGAAGATCAGGCAAACGGAGATGTTGGTGCTCTCGGCCCATCGTCGGAAGAGAAGGTTGCACGTGCAGAAGACCACGAATATAACGAAACGATACCAGAAGATATTCAACCAAAGAAGAAGCTTTCGGACGACGATTTTGACGCACTATCCAAGCGGCTAGAAGAATTAACGAGGCTTGAAGAGCAAGCTGAAAAAGAAGGTGCGAAAAATCGAAAGAGTTCAAAAAAGCTACAAAGCAAGGGATGGGGCAAAGGCTTTTTGAATAGAACATCTACTCCAGCTGAAATTACTAAAACTATACAGGCGCCACCTGTTTCCCAGCAATTGCAATCCTCGGCGCCAGGAACGGAGCAAACAGGCCGCAGAGTGGCATTTGGAACCGACAACCAAGTCCAAGAAATTCCCCGAGTTGGACACCGATCCGTCAACGAAATTCGAAAGCCAGCTTCTCAAACTCAATCATTTGATGAAAGTGTTTTGTCGAATATGGTGCGTGAACGACCCAAAGCGTCATCTAGCCCCAAACCTGCTCCACCTCAGAGCGCCCCGTCACGAGTGTCTCGGTTTGCCCAGCAACGACAAAATCAGGCTGAATTTGTGAACAATTTGACTGAACCTCAGTGCTCCGAGAGCTACCAGCCTTACGAAGATCACAAAGCTTCGAAAAAGAGAGCGTCTCGATTTACCCAATCACGTTAAATATCCTCACAAGGAGCAGCTCAGTGTTTCTGAAGGAATTGCCTTCGGCTTTGACGCCTTTGCTTACGACGACAGATTTGCACATGGACGAGAAGATCTCCCGCACTATTAGACTTTCGCATAGGCCACCCCCTGCCAGAAATTGTGACAATTTGACCGTTGCTGACTGAGCCCGAAAATTCTAGTTCCATCGCTGGTTCCGACGGGTCCAACGACGCAATCTCTACAGTGCATCCTTCCGTGGCCTCGTCTGGTGTCAGAGCAACTGTTACATGCAAGTCATTATCTACTCGTGTGTAATGTGGATCAAGTGCTTCACTCACTTCAAATACGACTTCTATACCTGGCGCAGCGTCCCGAAATATGAGCCTCGTGCCGCCTTTGTATCCAGCTAGTAAATTTGCTCTGTAAATGCGAGCTAGTGGAGGGCGAGGCAAGTTTGCGTTAAACAAGAACGCTCCAAGGGCTGCCGAGACAAATTTTGACAGACGCAACCAAGGTAATGAATAGAGTGCTGATTGATAGAGTAAAATGAAGCCCACTCCGCCCCGAAATGCAGCTGTGTAACGTTGCCAAGGATCATCGCGTAGTTTTAACTCGACAGCTATTTGGCCCGTATATAGATCCCGCAGCGAGACCTTGAACTTTTGTAAATAGACACTCTTCAGCGAGGACCCATTGAGACCCGCACTTCCGAAAGGGCTCCGAGTGAACAAGGTATTTGCGGAAAATCTGTCGAATGGATGAGATTGAGATGTACGTGGGCGAGCTGAAAACTGCGCCTTGAAAGCTCGCATCACATCTTCGTAGGATGAGTCAGCTGTGAAAGCGCCATACGGGCTGCTACTTTTCCTATTTCTACTTGGCGGAAAAGCATTCGAGGAGAACCGCGAATGGAAGTCGTATTGTTTACGAGCTTCGATATCGCCAACTAACGCATATGCCTTTTGAATCTGCTTAAAGCGTTCCTCGGAAGCTCTTTTCTCCGCCCCTGATCGATTCACGTTTTTGTCAGGATGATATTTTAAGCAGAGGCTTCGATAACTCTGTCGAATTTCGTTTTTGGTAGCATCTTTCGAAACATTCAGCACGCGATACGGATTGAAGTCGCGCCCTTGGGGTGTTGAGGCCAACAGCGGCCAACATCTGATTAGCAAAATGAAGAAGAATAGTAGCTCTCCTTTGGATATCATCTTGCAGACTGTCGAATTTGTTATCGACTGTGCTATCAAGTGGACATGACGTTTGCGAGGGTCCTCCACAACATTTCCATGGTAGTCTTGAGGATGGCTGCCCGATGACATCAAACGGTGGATGCAATCCCATTTGATATTTGCCCAGTGTAATGTAAGACGGTTTCGCAATCGAATCACTGTCCGCAATTCACAATTACACTCATTTTTTGAGTTGAATATTTATAAAATTTGAAACTGACTATGAGATGTACACGTATTTTCGCCTCTCACAAAACACTAGGTCTTGGTCAGAAACCATTCTCACAATGAAAGATGAGCTGTGGAGTCAGCCCATTCACCATAAAGGCAACCCTCAGTCGTCCTTTTCAAATCGAGTAGTATAAATGTAAAGAGCCATCGGTAGAGAGATTTCGGTGTAATGGTTGCCAGTCTACTAGGACGACTTTGCGCTGCAGCCCTTATATTGCGTACAAGCTTGCCCTTTTCCATCGATTCGGATTCGACCTCACTGTCAATACGAAAATCAGGTGGACGGTGTAAGTTGCTTGGAACGTCCACTTTCCATGAAAGTTTGTCGTGTAAGGAACCTCATCTGCCTAACACGGAGCGAGCATCGAAGGATCGGTTCCTAAAAATCTCTTCAGTCTTGACAAAGCAAGTTTTACAGCCCCTGCTATCATCGCTCGCTAGAGATGGTTTTCCTTCAACGAAAGGAGAATGGGGTGAGTTTTGGCTACGTGGTAACAAAGAGAGTGGAGTGACAAACGCCGCGCGAGTTACTCAAGCTATCGAGGCTCTTGGTCCCACTTTTGTCAAGTTTGGACAGGCTCTATCCGCTAGACCCGATATTGTCCCGAGAGAATTAGCCGATGCCTTGATCGTACTGCAAGACAATATGCAAACTTTCGATACGGAGACTGCTCGTGAAACAATTCGATCAGAGCTACAAAACAAAGCCAGTACGACAGCACTGGACGCCATTCTTACTAGTTTATCGGAGTATCCTATCGCAGCGGCAAGTATTGGACAGGTGTACAAAGCTACTCTGCCCGGCTATGGAGCTGTAGCGATCAAGGTGCAAAGGCCCGGCATCCATAAAACTGTCGAGCAGGACGCATTGCTGCTGAAATCTGTAGCGGCATGGCTGGAGTCGCTTCCTGCTGGTGTACCAGGATCGAATCGACCTTTGGTGGCTGCAAAGCTAGTCGATGCTGTGGATGAATTTATGACCCGATTGTTTGAGGAGCTTGACTACGGAAATGAAGCCAACAACATGGAAACGTTTGCAAAGCTCTATTCTGTTCGAAAGGGTACATCAACATCGATTCGTGTGATTGTTCCCGAAATAATTCAGAGTCTTTGTACCGAGCATGTTCTCGTCATGGAGTGGATTGATGGCAGTAAACTTACGGATACCGAAAACGATCGAGGCAAGGCGGAGAATCTGCGATTGATCGAGACAGGTATAGAATGCACATTGTCGCAATTGCTGGATACAGGAATATTGCACGCTGATCCACATTCTGGTAATCTTATCAAAGTACGAACGGAAGAAGGCATGCGGCTCGGATATCTCGACTTCGGCGTTTTGAGTACAGTGCCAGAGCAGGTTCGTGACGGCCTTGTTTGTGCCGTGGTTGAACTGGTGTTTGCACGTAATGTTCAAGCGGTGGCGGATCTATTCGCGGAAATGCAGCTTCTCGCGCCCTCAGTCATGGCAAATCCTCTCGAAAAAGCAGCTCTAGCAGCTGCTCTCAACCAAATATTATCTGACGTGCTTCAGTTTCCAAGCGATGAAGCGATTGCGGAAGGCGTTTCTCCTGTACCACAACTTCGCTTCGATGTTCTCTTGACGTCTCTTTTTTCTTTGGTGACTCGATTTGAATTTACGCTTCCCCCGTACTTTCTCAACAACGCTCGCGCTTTGGCAACGCTGGAAGGTATTGCGAGAGGACTAGATCCATCATTCAACGTGTTGCGGGTAGTGTATCCCTACGCACTCAACAGGTTGCTCCGCAACCCGTCCACTAGCGCTGTTGTTGAAGAGACGATACTGAATCAAATGCACAGACCTGGCACTCGTATTTTTGACCTACAAAGAATGAAAAAACTTTTACAGGATTCCGCGTTTCTTACTGGCTACTCTAGACGCAAGGTTCTCGTTGATGTCTTGTCTTGTCGAGGTGGGCAGCGTGTCTTCGGTAAAGTACTATTGCAAATTCTGTCCAACCCTTCAATTTTGCTTAGCGAACGTGCCGTTGACAACGGCTTTCGAAGACCTCGGTGGCTCCGACGACGGCTTCGAAAAGAACGGAACGTTGTTTTCAAATCAGGTGGTAATTTACGACTATAATTTAAGTATTCACCTTGACTCTGCTTTCGTCAGTCGCCAAAGGCAGCATTGTAGTAGGCTCCGACTCCCAGCATCTCAGCCAGTTTAGGTCGAAGTTGTGGCACAATCGTCCTGTCCAGGGAAGTAAGAAACTGAAACTTGACCTTTCCCCAGTGTTGTAGCATATTTGCTTTGGCACCTAAGAAAGAAGAAGGATCAAAAGTTGTTTCGGATATAGCTGTGCAAACGAAATTGGAAATGAGAACACAAATATCATCCACACTCTCGTGGGCGTGCTTCATGTATATCCAGGAGAGGTAGCTACAAATCTTTCCAAGTGATGACGAAAGAGCCCGGAATTGAGTTTGAACGAAAAGCCTACTGGTCAAGGATGGATGTTCTTGCTCAAATAGACCCAAAGGCTTGGCTAGGACCAAATGACCATGCTGAATCCAAAGCAACGTGGTTGCCTTCAAGACCATTTCTAACCCGTGCTTTGGTCCTCTCCTGTGGCTGACGATGTTGAAGATGAAGGGCAGATCAAAGACCTCGTCGTTGATTTGATCTTTCGCGATTTCAGGCGCCAATTGGTGCGAAAGAAGTCTTAGCAGAAAATCTGAGCAAACTCGTTTTGCATGCAAGTTCTGTCCCATTCGTAGAAATGCAGCCTCCGAATACCGGCTGACATCGCCTGGCGCCGTATACTTGTGGCTGGCTAGTTGTTCCAAACCATTCTCCCAATGTGAAGCGGTTAATAAGGAAATGATTTGTGTGCTAACACCTGGGAGCTTTTGCAGCTCCTTCAACCCCATTTGTCCTATTCGTAGGCGATCACAATCAGGAAAGCTTACCGACCCCGACTGAGGCCCTTGTACTACGAGCTTGATTAAGGTGAGGTATAGCGCACCGGTTGGACCCCGATCGTAGCGAGAAGCGATGTGATTAAGCAAATCGCCACCCAAATGGGGCTCGGGCCCGTTGATTGCTTTGCCAATAGTTGTAGCTAATGATTCGGGCATAGGCTTGAGCTTCTGCAAGTTGTCTGCTACGTGCCTTAGTGTACTTTTTGGGAGAGGAGATTCAGGAGCGCAATGAGCAACACTCTTACCGCGGCCCAAGAGATCTGACTTGGTTCGGGCGTTCCGTTTACTCGATTTGGATGTTGCAATTTTTCGTCGTTTGGCCGTCGCCACTGACTGTGAACGATTTTTGTCTGTTTAAGAGCTGAGCAAGGTTGTTCACGATGCTTAGATGATCGGAATGAAGGACCCTCCTGTTCTGTCGCGTAGTCATCGGTATCAGATGTATCACCACTATCGGTTCCCGAATCCGTGTCGATATCATGCACAGGCAAGTCCCAGCGTCGGACAATACTCTTCCGCTTACTCTTGCGGACCAGCGCAGTACGTCTACCTGGCTCCTCATCGTCTGTCTCTGGTCCTAGATGCTGTGGCACACGTTTGCGCGTCGAAGAAAATTTACGAGATGATCGACGAGTCGTTTTGGTCGGATTCAGCGACAGCGGAGGTGCTACCGCTATTCCTTCGTCCAGATACGGCCACTCGTAGGGCGCTTTCTTTTCCGCCGCTGCGCGATGGGTACGATCCTGAATCAAAGCTTGTAGGACTACGTTGTAGGCCCGGCTTTCCCGCACTGTCTGACCTGTTTGTGGGTCGTCATATTCCAATTTGACAGTTCCTTCGACGCTGGCAATGCGGCCTTGTTTGGCCTGCTTGCAGCGTTTCGATGGAATTGGAACACTCAGTTCCCGCAGCCAGGATGGATTCTCCCGGCCTATTTCCAAACGCATTAGGTGTTGTCCATTCGGGTATGGTATATTCTCTTCGACATCCCCATCATCGTAGGCAACCGTACATACCTGTTGCGAAAGTGACTGTCGAGTGATTGGATGCATGGTCAAGATACCCGTGGCAATGACCCGTCCACGGAACCAAACGCCGAGTGGGTTTGCGTCGCCTCGACCTCTTTGAAAATGCGCCAGGACGAGATCTCCCACGAACAATTTGCTGGGTGCCGCGTCGTAAAAGAGGTTACCGTCCGTATCCCAAACCATGCGCGATACGCTGGAGCACTCGTCCCCAACCCTAACGTCGCGAGTGTTTGCCGGTGGCGTAGTGGTGGTCAAGTGCACACGGGAAGTAGGTAACACGTCGGTGCCGAAACACGCCGTGACGTCGCAAAAGAGACTGTGGATCTGAACCTTATCGCCTCGGCGCATCCTCTTGACAACGGTAGCGGGATACCATGCTCCGAGACCCCGAGCAGGACCGAACCAATCCGGTTGCGGGTCGACCCAAACGCGGCACCCCGCACCGGGTACGTGCCGCAACGGTCGGCGCCGTTGAATTTGCTGGAGAGCGGCGGCCGCCACCCGCGCTGACGTTCGGACCGTCAGCGATTCTTCCTCGTTTCCGGAAGCAACATTGGTATTAGCTGTGCGACTCTCGGGGGCATGGAGCGCTGGGAAAGTGCCGCTACTGGATACCGTACAGCGAGTATTCTCCTGCGTCGACACTGGAGACGTCATGGAATGGAACTTCGACGCGTTACTTGTAGTTGAAGGAATGAGGGAGCTGTTGGGGGTTTTGCTTGGACTCCGATTAAATTGGTTTCGTGGGAGGTTCGTTTGGGTGTCCCCCAGGGCTGTGCGAGGAATACCCGCTCCGGATACAGACGGCTCGTTCCCGAGGGGGTTTTCCGATTGAGACTGCGATTCCGACGCAGGGCTGCACGAGCAAGTCCCTGCCAAGTCCAGCGGCTCCATAAATTAGTCGTACCGAATGAAAGGGCTAATAGAGGCAGGACGACTCGAATCAGCGAGCCCAAAGGCGGCAACAAGTCGAGCTGCCAGAGCCGTCAGCGAAAGGGGGGAAGTTGCGACGCGAGGCAAACGTTCGACGAAAAGGTACACAAGCGCTTTCAATCGTATCGGATCCTGTTAGAGATGCGTCGAGATGTTCGGGAGGAAAAGATTACCGTCGTGGTAGGCAAGCGTGGACGACACAGAAAAGCAATGGGTCAGGCGACGGGATTGTAGAGCTGTGCAGAGCGTATGACATGGCCGATGCGATGACTTCCACGAAAACCCGGGAGCGAATGCGAGAAGCGCGGGCGCGAGTGGCGTGGTTCAAAATCCCTCCGGACACAAATTTCGGCGCGAAGAGCGAATCAATCGAGTCGTATAGTGACACCGCCGATCGGGCTTTGGAAAATCCCTACACTCTACACCCCCCTGACAGACAATGCTTCGAAAACTTTTTTAAAGTTAACTGTGGATGTGGACAACAACAGTTTATTGTCCCATTTCGGATCTGAGCGAGACCAATTTACAATTATTTCACGGGTCGCACTAGATCTGAGCCGTAGCCTCCCATAGTCTCAACGCACTCCATGCGCGTGGGTTTCTGCAGAAGCCACGATCGATAAACTCCGTTCATGGCGTACACGACGGAAAAAGTTAGACCTTCGTCCAGAGCAAACTGCTCCACCGCACCTTTGACCGCTCCCGCGTTTACCGTGCCATCCATACAAAGGGACCAGTCTTGAGCGGGGTCCGATGCCTTGATCTCAGCAGCGGATAAGAAGTCGTGCCCCGCTAGAATACCTCCCGGTCGGAGTTTCGGGTAATATGCTCGCAAATCTTCTGTGACACCGCAGTAGTCGTGGCGAGCATCAATGTAGACAAAGTCCAGGGACTGGTCCGGAATTCGCTGTGCCGCTTGCGTCGAAAGCATCCGGTGGAAGGTTGTAATGTGCCTCCATGGTTGCAGCCGATTCTGTGTGGATTGAAAGAGGCTGTCCTGTTTGTCTTGAACAACATTGGCCGAATCTTTGTAGTTTTCTTGATGCCCCCACAAGTCCACCAGATGAAACTTCTGACAGCTGGTCCAGGCTTGGAGAATTTGTTGCGCGTGGACGCCGCTCTGCACACCTACTTCGGCGCCGTCTGTAAATCCACGTGCTTGCATTAGCGGTCCCAGATCGGCTTTGCTGCGCAACGCGGGAATGCCCGCTGGCCCCCTGTAAAGTACTCCTATCTCACACGGCGTATGTGTCCCTAACGGCTCGAACTGTGTTTGAACTTCTGAGAATACCAGGAATGTAAGGACCGCCACCGTCAACGTGGCGAGGGACAAAGTAAACAGGATTATCGTAGACCCTCTGGGGAGCCTCGTCGTCCTTCGGAGCGATTGCAATGCTTTGACCATGGGAAACAGAGGTCTACAAAAAAGAATTAGCAAGCTATGGGCTGATGCGGTTCTGCTTGTTCAGCAACGCCGATGGCCACTTTTTTTAGTATACGATATTTGACAAGGAGCCTAGGTGGCTTCCCGATTTTCTTTGTCGTTGCGTCCGGAGAGATTGTTCGCTTCCCAAGTATTAGCCAGAGACTAAATCTTCGCGAATCATTGTGTAGGGGAAAATTTCCATGTTATAGGTCCTGTTGGACTGCCATGTGTATCAGCGGAATTCGCAGTCTTGTAAGGCAATACTT
>Ga0160421_1000239_pt1 | contig 12119 bp, 7 predicted proteins | sample TAMARWmetagpilot_FD_108195 | JGI IMG/M metagenome (GOLD analysis project Ga0160421, IMG submission 108195) | Phycosphere-associated microbial communities from TAMU algal ponds, Corpus Christi, Texas, USA - TAMU ARW-7 10/27 metagenome pilot | ecosystem: Engineered > Artificial ecosystem >... | reverse complement strand
GTACAAGACAAAAATGCGACGCTGCTAAAGAGTAAGGATCCGACGATTTTCCCAAAGCTGTATCGGGAAAGGAAATCTAATAGTAAATCTAACAGGACAAGGTAAATGAAACCGCAAGCACTAACTGGCGGGCACGCAAAACAAGCGCAACTGGGAACGAACAACGACTGACTGTGACATTGAATTGCCAACAAATGCCGAGATCACCACCACCCAGTCAATCGTGTTTCCAAATGTCTGTCTCTTTTTTGCTGCCGACAACAGCTTCTCGTGTATATCATAGACATTTGATAAATATCAGGGGATCTGAGAAAGACATTAATCTAAATGAATTCTTTTATCGTCCGGAAACACATGGCATCACACCGCTGATTTAAGGACACAGTTACATCGCTTGTTCCACCACATACCAGCAGGCATCTCCATTACGTCACCAATTGTTAAAAAGTTAGGAAAATCTTGTAGCTTATTGTTTGCTACAACAACAAATTAGGTTGGTGGCGACGGTCAGGATCCTAAACTTTATTCTCCGCTCGCTCGGTAGTACAGGAATGAGGCATTCTTGACCATTTCACCCTTCCCGAACGTTTGGCTCCTATTGCGCCTAATGTAAGAAGTATGTGAAGCAGTCTTCTCTAAGCCAAGATACAATATCTATGCGCATTCCGTTTAGCTACACAATTGACTTGTACATTGTACCAAATTTTGTGGTCGTCGTCCAATACATTTGGCCGTCGATCTTTTTGAGCAACAGAAATCTCTTTCTTTGCAGCAAATGTGCCTTGACCAGCACTACCACGTCTCCTTTTTCTACTGACCACTTCGTCCTCCACGTCCACCACGGCCACTTCCTCCTCTGTCGCCACGCCCTCCTCCACGCCGGGGTTGTCTTCCTCCACTGCTGCTGCCACCGCCGATGCTTCCGCTAGGAGCTCCACCGTGGCGACCGCCCGTCTTCTCAAACGTTTTTTGGTACAGCACCAAAACTTGGTCGTGTAAAACCAAGGGCTTGTTGTTATGCGCTTCGATCGCGGCCAAAACCGCTGCCGGGCTACTGTAGTCGACAAAGGCGACGATACGGTGCGACGATACCGTGCAGCCCATCACTTTTGCATCGGTACTTATCGCAAACTGTTCAAACAAACCACGAATATCAGCCTCTGTCGTTTCTGGCGAAATGTTCTTGATTACCAAAGTCATGTCCGGATCGCGTTTCGAGGTCGGGAGACGAGGCCTAGTGGATTTCGAAGCAAGATTATTGGTATTGGCGTTCGCATTGTTCTTGTCCACCAAAGTTGTCCCTTCACCTGATTTCGCTGAAGCTCCAGTACTGCTGGACATTGCGCTGGAACCTTTGAGTTCCGCATTCAGTGGCTTCTCGGCTGCTTTCGCGGCAGTAGACGGCTTTTGCGAACTTGTCTGCCGGGCTCCACGCGCCGGAGTCCCCGGAGTGGGGGTCGGAGGTGCACTACTAGTGCCACTGCGTGCCACCAAACTAGCCCACGAGCCGGGGGGACCCGCCACGGAATTTCCCGTTCCGGCAGTCGTCTCTTCTTCCACTTCTTTGCTCTCTTCCACGCCTCTACCGGGATCGTGATCGGCCTCGGGCTGGATGTCCTCCGGTACGAGCTCTTTGCTTTCCTCTACGCCACCGCCTGGAGCCTCAGGCGCCGATGTTTCCAGAAACGGCACCGATGCTTCCACCAGCGATACTGTTTCCGTTACTTTCTCCTGGATGGTAGTGTTTGTCGTGTTCGTCACTTCCACGGTGGCACCATTCGTTTTTGCTCCCTTGGCTTCCTCGGATTCTTCCTGGGACGAGGAGGGAGCAGCCACGGGAGTAGCGGTCGAGACCGTTTCCGGTTGGTAGACGAATCGCAAAATATCGTTATGCACGTAGTAACTCTTTTTGTTCCCCGCCGCAGTCGTGGATCCCAAGAAGAAGGTATGCACGAAAGATTTTTTGGTATCCTTTTCTTCGTTGAGTAGGGGGACGAGAACTTGCCCCGTGACAACGAGCAAGACGCCACCCTGCACGGACCACTGCGCATCAATCGCTCCGTGCTCAAACTCGAAGCGTATGGGAGTTTCCGCATGCTTCTCGGCGTTGTTCGGGTCCGTCGACGACTCCGCAATGACGAAACGAGATTTGAGACTCGCCTGGATGGTTTCCAAGGTTGCCGGGATTGTGGGCTCCGATCCGTGTCCCGCCGACAACCAGGAAGTGGGTTGGTAGAAACGGTGGATCTGATCGGGAGTCGTCGACAGCACTTGGTAATACTGCTTGACGAAACGCGTCCCCACCGTCAGTGGATCCGATTGGGACGGAGGCGGCGGCGGCGGCGTCGACGATGAACTGTTGTGAGGAGTCGAAGCTCCACTGTTGCTCATGATCGCTAACTACAAATGAACCGTGGTTCTGAGTATCACGACCAAAGCACTACTACGGAGACAAACACTTCCCACAGCAACGAACAAAACGCAGAGAGGGACTCTTGTGTGTATGTGCGTGTGTATGACGCCGAAACACAGACGGAGTCCGTAGCCAAAGATGTGAAAAAAGCCAAGGTTTGTTCCGACCAACACCCCTACTTCACCGAGAGAGCCAGCAGTAGACAGTAGATCCCTACTAGCTAACTGTAAGCTGACAGGTAGGGAACTACGATTTGTGTGAACAAATCCTACCAACCTAGAAAGTTGTCCAAACTCCCCGTATTGGTGGGATACAGACCGAACTTCTTACAGCACCGGCTGCTCTGTGTGGGGGGGGGGATGGGTCCGAAACGCGACACCCGACGGTTGGAGTGAGGGTGTGTGGGGGCGTGCACCCTGCGCTCGGATCGAGAGACGAGAAGCCCGTGCTTCTTCCCCCCACCGTAGAGTAATTAGAGTTGATCGATAGCGGCCAACAACAAAACCGTTCGATGGTTGTTCACGACCGGACAGCGCGGCGCACCCTGGGCCTCACGTGTGTCTGGAATAGGGAATTTGGCATTAGAATCAAATATCTCTCGCAAGCCTGGTAGTTTTTTCAAAATCATCGATCGAAATCGTTCGAACGGCGCTCACGTTCCATTCCAGGGGGGGGGGGCGGGCAGGCAGGACAGCCAGCCAGCACACGTCACAATCAGCGATCCGGAGGATTTTCGTGTCCGTCGGTCTATCCGACAGTCTCGGATTGTGAGCGAGTTCGGGTGCTGTCCCGACAGTCGCAGTGACGGGTGACATACCTCAATTCGCGGGTTGTAGTTGTTTTTCGCGGAAGGATTCAAACCCACTCGCTCAGCAACACTACAACCGGTACGAATCCAGAAACACGTTCTGGGTGGTTCTCTCGTATTTTGCCCTCGCGATCATTATACATTCCCAACCCACGTCCCTGACCTCCAACACAAACACTCTGGAAACGACAGACTCCGGTTCGTTACATGTTGTGTTTACAATCATGAAATTGCGACGAAGGCATGTCGACGGGATCTTCCTGGTGGTGAACTTTACCGTAATACTCTGCACGATACTTTCCGAGTTTCCTGTGTACCCCGGTCCTGACACCGAGGAGGAGCAAAGCACGGAAGACGCAGTGGAACAATCTCAGTTTAGCAAAGGGCCTACCACCACTAGTTCTTGGGAAAGCCTTTCGTATTCTTCGCCCTTCCCATCGTGGAATCATACCCAGATAGAGCGAAATAGAGTTTGGAAGGGTTGCACAACGTCAACATCCTGTTCGTCCTGGTTGATTCTCACCTTGACCGTATCTAGTGCTATCGCAATCGCCATCGGATGGTTACTCCAAGATTGGATTGCCTGCTCCAAACTAATTCTCGTCTGGAACAGGATATCTCGGTACCGCGAGAACGCGTTCGGCGACGCTGATCACGTGTACTCGTCCCGAGGAACATCACACTCTACCTGCCCCGAAGAACGATTGCGAAGGATTCGCTATTCGCTTCCCATTCAACGCTTAGGTGACCTTGACACTAAGACCAGAGCAACCACCGCGTGCCCCATTTGCTTCGCGGAATTCCGCCACTGTGGCCGTCACGAATTCATTGCCGTTTGTCGGGAAGGTTGCAAGCATGTCTTTCACCGCACTTGTCTGTACGAATGGATGCTGCGGAGTGATAACTGCCCCTGTTGCCGAAAGACGTTGATCAATGCGCCTCCCCACCGCAGCAGTGTGTTGGCCGACTTTTCGACGTTCCTGGGCTATTATCCACCGTCGTAAGTGGATACTATCTATCTATACCCTTGTAAGGGGCCGCTGGTGGACCTAGGAACCGGGCCTTTGCGAACATACATTTTTACATGCCTTCGTAAATAAGCATACTTATATTAATCAATTGACAAAACCAACTTATCAAACTAATCAATAGAGGTACGCGAAATCCGATGTAGCAAATGAGACGACCCGCGTCGTTGTTTAGTTATTATTGTACGTCTGGTATTATCTGGGGCAAATTGTTGTGGTGTACTTGGTTTCGTGAATTGATTCGTGCATAGCTTTATCCATCGTAGCGTTCCAGGTCTTCCACAGATTCGAGGCTCAAAATACCACTAATAGATTGGTCATGAAGCGCCCGGGCAATGGCTTCAGCTAGCAAGGGCGCTACGTTTAAAAGGCGAATCTTGGACGGCAACGATCTCGGGTTGCTGACTGAGTTGCTCACTAACAAGTAATCGAGATCTTGTAGTTCTTGCAATCTTTCCGGTGCATCGTTGAGCTCACTGGCACCAAAAACGCCGTGGGTAGCCCATGCGTAGATACTATCCGCCCCTTCCTGCTTCAACATTTGCACGTTACTCACCAACGTGGTACCCGTGTTGACGATATCGTCCACCAGGATACATTTCCGTCCCTTCACATTGCCTACCAATTTCGGTTCGTACTGCTTTTCGCCCGGTCTCATGCGAGATTTCGACAGAACGGCCAGTTCAATATTCTCTCCTGAAAGGCGTTGTAAGACGGATCGAAATTGTGTCGCTCGGCCGACTTGCCCTTCATGAGAAGCAACAATTGTCACCTTAGGAAATGCTTCATTCTTCTGTTCCACTCCAGCACTCAATTCCTCGTGAAAGTAAGCGGCCGCAACGGGAACAGGCATTAAGTGCTAAAACAAAAGAAGTGGCGGATTGAGATAATTTAAAGCGGAAACGAATCCGGCGAAATAGAATTGCTCGTGTCGTTGACGTACTTCAACGGGGACGGAAGGAGAGAAAAAACCACGAAGAGAGTCATTATGTAGATCCATACAAATGACCCGATCAACTCCCATTTCTTCCATCATGAGTGCCATGTCTTTGGCGGCAATCGGTTGTCGCGCTTGCCTACGCTCGTCTTGTCGACAATATCCATAGTACGGGACCACTGCTATTATCCGTTTGGCACTCGCCCTTCTTAACGTAGAAATCAGCAGCAATAACTCCATTATAGAATCCGACGATGTAGTAGAGTTTACGATATAAACGTTCTTGCCGCGGACTGAGTCTTGAACTTGGACTCGAGTTTCGCCGTCGGCAAACTGGCCAACATCCATGCGATTCGCTGGTACGCCCAGTAAGTGCGCGATGTCGCAACCGAGGTCTTCGGAAGAAGGACCCGCCAGCAGAATGAACTTTTCGGCGATTCGCGAATGTATCGTCGGCGTTCGGTAGAAATACATTTTACGAGTTGTAACTAATTCATTGGAATGAGGCTCCAAAGTCTGGACACGATGAGTGGGCTGCGTTTGAGGGCTCTTTCGACTTGTGGCAAGAGGCTTCTGACAACCATCCAACTCCGGTAGCGGTAAATCCACATCGCTTGTGTCTCTACAGAACTGTTTCATTGATTCGTCAAACGCCCTTACAGATTTTCGGTAATCGGAGCTTGCGTCTTCGTTCCTGGAGTGCTTGCTCAGGGACGGTATAGGGCGAATGGCAATATTCTTCAGTAGAATACCGTCTTCTTTGTCCGTTGATAGCATGATGGGATCGCTCGAGCTACCGAAGACGGGAAGATCTCCGTTTCCCTGATCACATTGCGAAATTGCAGGGCTCCATACTTTTATAACAGCTGCACTCGCTACCAAGGTTGCGGCTCCAGCAATACACGCATGCAGATTGCGTTTGCCCGAGTCGCCTCCGGCCGCTCCCCCAGTAACACAGCCAAATACTCTGCCTCCACTGCGTAGAAGATGGCAGCGAATCTCTCCATAGCGACTCAACATTGTGGTGGACCGTGCACTAAAAGACAGATTCGATTGTGTTTTCTCGTAAAGAGACGGACGGTGACAATTAACCGAAAAGAGACAAGCGACCGTTTGTTAGCCAGCTTTTGGCTAGAAACGGAAAACCTTAGACAGTGTTGCAGCGCAGAGAAGATCATGAGTCCAACTTGGATAGGCTGAGGTCGGGTGTCTGTTCATCTGTCAGTAGCGGTGCCCAATCCCCTTTCTCGTTTTTACATTTACAATTTGATAGAGATTAGGTCCACACGATGATTTCAACATTGCAGATCTATTTTACCCATTTATGTTATTAGAACGACAAAAAAGTTGGTTGGTTTGATAGGGCTAATTTTACGAAGGAATTTAAGAAATATACCAAAATGTCCAATCGAAAAAAATGTGAGGTTAGGAATAACGTTTGGTGAGGTAATATCCCGATTTTTTTTACGTCGAAAGACATTTTGGGAATAGGTGAGTCAGTTTCCGGAATTATTCCATCCTTGCATGAAATCGAGCTTGCAGAACCACACGTTTCATAGACAGAGTCATTTGCTTCAAAAATGCCGTCCGGGCGTTTGCCTTGGATTTAAAAGGATACAGTGTATGTTAGAAAAACTACTGGCTTTGGCTCGTACGATCTCAGCTGTGCTTGAAGAGTTTTCAACGTGAAGGATTATTCATCGCTCATTGAGTCTGTTTCTATCTACAACTCACGTTGCAATGCAAAATTCATTTTTACTTCCTGCTTCCGAAGATCCTGTCTTGTGTTCGCTTCCACAACAGGAAAAGGCCAGATCCCGACGCAGGATGTCGTCCGGCAAAAAAGGCGCATTGTCAGAGGTCAGCCGCAACCTGCAGGGATATCTCAAATTACACTCAATCAAAAGGGAGCCAAGTCTCTCCATATCCACCGGACCTGACTTGCGAGACGCGAATAATCAGATCTTTAAGTCAGTGAGGCAAAAGATGCCTGTGGATGTCTCGCTGACGAGTACAATAGCTCGAAATGCGAATACCCCGCCCAATCTAGAACAAAGATTCCCTGTGTCCGCAAATACAGTCTTACGTCAAAAAGAACTTGAGAAAGAGTATGATAAGGACAATTCATGTATGTACAATCGGATGGGGGGCGTGAAGAGCTGTTGCTACAACACTAACTTCATGCCTGCTGAGAATGATACCTCATTTGATATGGAGTACGCCCAATCACACCATCCGTGCCCGCAACTATCTTCAGTAGCAGACCCGGGAATATCCAGAGAATGCGACTCATTGGATGTAGACTGTCTTGGTGATTCCATTTTCATTTTTGATCTCGACATGGAGTAACGAATCAACTATCTAATGCATACATCACTCACTACATACAGAGCTTATCCGTTGACTAGAGCATCTATCTACTTGTAACCTGTCTGTTGATATCATTTTTCGTGTACGAATCGAAAAAGTGACACTACCCTTACATTGGTAGGATGCGCTTCGCCGAGACTCAAGCTTGATCAGTCAACATGTCGAAAGTAGTGATGCGGGCACTAGGTATGGTTTGATATGGAGGACCCTAATACTTAAATTTTGTCGGCCGCACTATTTTATACACGTGGAAAGCCAGACATTCTCGCTGTTCATAGAATTGCTTAGACCCTACTGTTAAATGGCAATAGGTTGCCTAGGTCTATGAGTAATTTATATGCATCGAGTTACCGGCTTCGTTGCAGATTTCAGGAGTGTCAAACTACCAAATCCCATTTGAAGTATATGTAGGAAACAAGAAGTGCCCAAAATGTCAAACGTACTCATACTTTGTATGTAAGAAGTTTTATCAGTGTTTGATCTTGCCAATAGTCTCGTCGTCCGGCGGGTTAAAAAGTTGCTCGTGACCCAAAAATGAACGAAGATTCATAAATATGATATCCATCTCTAACTCAGAACTTATAGTAGGCAATATTGCAAAAAGGCCCAAAAAGCAATCTTGCGGTTTGGTCATTCGCAAAATTGAAGGGACATTCTCACTAATGGCGTTTTCGGCTCAATTCCCGGAGTATTGGTACCTGCCCAAACATAATCACAAACCTTAGTTCTGTGATACTCTGGAAATACATCGGATCCGGCAAACATGAACACAATGGTAGGAATGCAAGCGTCTCTTCACCAAACGATTAGTGAAGACGTCTCTAATCGCATGCAACAAAACGATGACTCTTGTCATCACGTTGGCCAGAATGAAGCAAATAATATGCTTGATGATGACTTTGACCCTGACGAGCTGCTAAAGTCTCCTCTTTTTAATGATTCGGGAAAAGATTTTGCGAAAATCCTGATGGATGATGATGAATTTGCCATCAATAGCGATGATGGCGCCGCAGTAGACCACTACGACCAGATCGACCCAAAGGACTTCGGAGGACTCTATTTCAGCACACCGGCAGAGGTTTCTGTGCAAACCTCAAGCACTTCTGAATCTTCCTACCTGTACCCAAAGTCAATGAAATTTGTCAATACATATTCAGACAATTCCTTCTCGCAACAGGTTCTAGAACCGAATTTGGTTGACTTGTCTTTGGATCATCATTCTGAGCAAGGGATGTACAGCCTAGACGAGTCGAGCTTTAGCGACGACAGTATAGGACGAACGTCATCAGGACAAAGCTTACCTCAAGCGTGTATCAAGGGTCAACCTAACCACCTCCAAACCCTTCCCGAGAGATGTTTGAGTATGGAGCCTCCGTCAAAAACTGAAAACATGAATCCAATGCAGCACTTGCTTCCACAGGACATCCAATGTCCAAGAACTGCCAGCTTTTCAACAAGTGCTGCAACACACCACATTCATCAAAAGCAGCAACAAGTATGTAATACTGGAATGCCAATGGGATCAATTGTTCCCTTGAATCACCTACAGCAAATGCGGCAAACGCAGGGTACGCACTTCGGGCTCAGTCAGTCAATGCATGGAGCATCACAATCCCACATGATAAATATGTCTGGTCAAAGAACAAAAGCACATAGGGAATCTTTGTCCGGAGGTTCCTTTCATGGAGTTTCGCTCCATGGGGGCTCATTGCACGGCACAGCTGGAAATCCATCCTATTTTCACGGAAATATATCCATTGCTTCAAACATACAGGGGATAAAGTCACCCTCGCAAATGTATGGCTCGAGCAGCAAGAACCCAGCGACTCTCAATGAAGCAATGGAGAAGCTTTGCGACAGCATGAAGCGATCTGCAATGAGTCGGAGTATGGTGAAGCAGTATTCAGGACGAAATATTGGAAGGCAAAATTCCTCGAGACAGCTTATGCAGCGACAAGGTTCAAATCGTTCCCTTTTAGATGATGGAAGTGGACGAGGAGTTAACGGGCCGGCGGTTCCGCTTCGACGGATGTCCAATACGAAACATCAAGTTCATCATCCAGGAAGAGGGGTGCACCGGCACGACTCCCAACAAAGTTTGAATGGGCATAGCAATCATAGCATCAGCGTTCAATTTGATGGGCGGAATACAGGAGGGTTCTAAGCCATAGCAGAAGGCTGAGACGTTGTTTCATACATGCGCCTTCCGTAAGGAATAGCTTTTAGATGAGATCAAACTAGACTACAGTTCAATATATTCTAGTCCCTGAATCGCGTTTTTTCCGCTTTTCGAAGCGGCAAGAGTCAATCGTCGTTCTAATTTTGATTTGGAGGACACAAGAGAAATAATATCTTTGACAACCATTGCTGTGACGTCCTCGCCGTCTACTTCCACTATACGTCGGGGAGAAGGGTCAGTAAAAACATTCTTCAAGCAATGTTGGCGACAACAATCGTAAGCACAGTCACTAACGTACCAATTTCATCTCCGGGGAAAATGGCCCCATGAACAGCTGAAGAAGGCCGAACTTCCGACACCATCGTTCCCTTTCCATCGTACCGATTTGCAAGAACCACTCCAACCTTCCCTGGGGGGACGATGACAACAATTTGGTCTTTCTTATTCTTCCTGACGAAGGCAATGGATCGATTATTCTTAGACGCTGTTATTGAAGAGGGACCAACCTTGAATGCATCGGTGCGCACGATATCTACGAGCTGCAGCTTAAGCCTTTCCAAATCCTGTTCAAATGCCAGAGGCAGGGTGTCGTCACCCAAACTCTTTTCTTCTCCTTGGGACCTCTCTGGGGCGGAAGAAAAGGTGCGACTGGAGCTCCCAATCTCATCACGCAAAAGGCGCCGATTCTGTCGCCGTGACTGGGTAGATACCGGCGATCTTTCCAGCTGTCGTCCCGTACTTGATATTGACCCACACCGTGAATTTCGAGACCGTTGTGGTTGAGATGATTGCGCGATCGACCATACACTTGTCGACTTAATATCAGTTGTAGAATAAGCTTCAGGAGTTTTATCCACCGCATCAGTTAACAAAGGTTTTGGAGCGCCTTCTCGTGTGCATGACAAATCGTCCTGTACGGTTATTTTTCCGTTTGGGTATAAAATTTCTATGTTGTTGGGGGGTGACAATACACTCTGGTTTTCCGGGCATTGACCAGCATACTTGCCTTGTGGAGAATCTCTTGGATTTGCAGAGGTTAGGGCCGAGCTGGCATCGAAAGCAGACGTCGCATCAGTGATTTCAGCTTCAACATTTACAGTAAGCCGCAATGAAGAATTCGAAGTGGTTGATGAAGGCAAACTATGCTGACCAGTCCCTGCCTCTCTTTTGCCCAGAAGACGACTGCGGAAGAGATGTGTACTTGCAAAGGCCTTAATTCTAGCATGATCATTGTCGCTTGTCAAATCTCCGCTTCCTCTCGACCGCGCAGCAGTCATCTTTGAGACAACCTTCCCTTTCGTGGAATGCGCGGGGCGTTTTGCCGAAGCAAGAGAAAGAGACTCCTTCACGTCTAATGTATCAGCTAGTAAATCAAAAGGCTGGCTATCGTGCGAGTTGCGTTTGATTTTGTCGACAAATCGCGGTGGTGCCGTCTTTCGAGAAGCTCTGGAACGATTGTTAGAAGTTGCAGCCTCAGCTAAACGACGGGCATCCTCTAGAACATTCCGGAGCAACGAATTGTTCTTTCTTGCTGACCTTGAGAGGCGTGCTTCTCTCTGCTTCTCTTTTAAGTCGCCTTTGCTATCGTGCCCATTCCTGTTGTGTTCTATTGTATCCAGAGCGCCTTCTCCAATGTTGTTGATCAACTTTCGTCTATGCACATCACAAGGCTGAATGCCTCTTTGGGTATCGTTGGCCTCGGGAGTACTCCCTGACAGCAGGGGCATCACTCGTTTGGACTGGTGTGGGTTAGTCACGGGCGAACTCTCGTCTTCTTCCGTATCGGACGAGGAGTCTTCTTTGAAGACCTCAGCCGTCTCCACTCCGTTGTCAAAAGTGAACGACGACGACGACCCAGACTTCTCTTCGTCAAATGGATCGAAACCTCTAGTACCTTCTTCCATTGATTGAGACACTTTGCGAGCTTTTTCTTCGTCACTCTTAGAAGACGTAATTGCCAGTTTGCCAGGTATACCGGGCACTCGCTCAAAGCCTTCCTCCTTCGACTCGTCGTCATCAAAGAAATAAACCTCATCTAGATCCACGACTCCGCCACCCGTGAGCACCGAATGCATGGAATCCTTGTGCACTGTAGCTCGCTTTTCGGTGCTCCAATCCGTTTTACTTTCAGACAAGGGAAAGACGATGTCGTCTTCAAAGTGAAGGGCAAGGCTCAGACTGGGGTTCAGTTCCATGGATGTGTCAATCTTGGACATCACTGGGGGCTTTACCGCAGCCATGGCTATGGAACTTATGCGTAAACTGCTTTGGTTTGCGTTGCTAGCGGGTGGTCCGGGTGAAGTGTACAGAGAGCTCTCGTCAAAACTGTCCATTGATGCGATTGGGGCTGGTTTGAGAAACGAATATTGCGGTCTCTTGCTCTC
>Ga0160421_1000237_pt1 | contig 12459 bp, 7 predicted proteins | sample TAMARWmetagpilot_FD_108195 | JGI IMG/M metagenome (GOLD analysis project Ga0160421, IMG submission 108195) | Phycosphere-associated microbial communities from TAMU algal ponds, Corpus Christi, Texas, USA - TAMU ARW-7 10/27 metagenome pilot | ecosystem: Engineered > Artificial ecosystem >... | reverse complement strand
ATCACACATTCGTCTTCGTGTGAATCTAGGTTTTGCGCCATTTCCTTGGCCATGGCTATTTGCAACGCGGATCCAGGCAAGACAATTTCGTCCAGACGAATGGTGGGAGTGCCTTTCGAAGAACTAAAGCTGGACGCCATTCGAAGGGGGGACTTTCGAATCACGGGCGGTCGACGTTCGCGGAATACACCGTCGCGTCCTTCATCCGTATCCGACCGAGAGCGAATGGCATCGTATGAGCGTACACGGAAGCGATCCGATAAAGAACGGAAGAATTGATGTAAGCTAACTTCGTGTGGTTGCACGGTGTTGGCAGCGCTGCACGAAACATCATCGTTGCCTCGAGAATTCATATCCTCAAGAACTCTAGAAACATCTTCCTGAGAGTTAGAGTCGGTCAAAGTTCGAGTCATGTGTGCTGGTAGCGAAAGGTCAACTTCAATAGGTCGGTGCTGATGATGACTCTGGTGTGTCCCTTCTTCGTCGGCGTCTCCACAGCAGAAGTGAAACAGACACTGACAAACGGACCCCATGTTGAGGAAGTCGAACGGAGTGCGCAGACGCAACAGAATTCTCTTCTGGACCTTTACACAAAATACAGCACGACTGGCGGATTTTCGACTCGGGCAATTCGTTTCGAAGCAAAAACTGCAAGGTTTGGTCGTGTCACTCACTGTCAGTCGCCGGAGAGTTTTCGTTCGTTGGTCTTCGCCTCTTCGGGCCGAGTTCCTCGCGACCGGTTCGAGATTTCACACGGATCCCGTTGTTCCCCTAAACAGAGAGAAGAGTGAGTACCAGTAACTGTAAATTCACGGCAAGATTTGTTCTGGTCTACCAACGGACGTTGTTTAAGATTTCGGCATGTCGTAGTGGCTACCCGTGCGACATCAATGCGTCGTAGTCCAACCGGAGACATCGAAAAAAACAAAAAGCAAATGCGGCGGCCGACTCGGTTTTGACAGTGAAGTCGCCATCCCGTTACATTTCCCCATGGTACGATACAGTCCCGTTCCCCGCCGACTTTGGCCAGTTACTTTGACCAGAGTGTATAAGTTTCCGAGAGTAAAAGAAGAGGTTGAGATAAGGGACGCTCACTTGTGTCCTTCCCGATAGTGCCAAGGCCTAGGAAAACCTTCGGTAGCCACGGATCATCCTCATCATCATGGCGCGAACTAGTCGGGGAAGTGTCCCAAAGGACAGCGTTGACGCACTGGACAATCTGAATCTCGACGATATGTTTGCGGATGGCGGAGACGATTTATTCGGCGGCCTCGACATCGATTTAGCAGATATGGGTGATATTACCGCCGGAGGTATCGATGCTAAAGTCGAGCCCATGACGGTGGAGGCCCTACCGACTGGGGTGGCAGGGATGACCGATGAGGATGAGACTACACCCAATCGCCGCAAAACTAAGCGGAAGCTTAAAAATCCAACTCTCTTTGAGGACGATGATGATTACCTGGAAGAACCGGCACTGAAAAAGAAGCGGAAGGTATCAAAAATAGCTACTGCCACCGTACGAAAGAAAGGCACAAAAAAAGCAGCTGACGAGAGTACCCCCACACTTCCTAAAGCAATCAAGACCAAAAAAGGCAAAACTGCTACAAGTATAACGAACGGAAGCATGCAAACACTAGGCGCACGCGGATCTCTTGGTTCATCTTCATCGGGTGTGGCTGCTGCTGGACGATTCGGAAAACGAAGTTCTGACACAGCTCCGAAAACTAGTAAGAAAGCGAATTCGAGCGGGAAGTCCAACAGCGGGCTGTTACCCAGCCCGTCATCTTCTATCTCAAATACCGCGCAATCTTCATCTACATTGATTACTGCACCAACACACTCAGCTCAGCAACAAATCCTTCAGCACCCCGGTCTATCGCAAAGTTCGTTTTGCGGATTGAGACCGTCCAACACAATTTTCTATCCATTCATGCCAGCCATGCCCACTGAGCCTACCCTTCGTAATCGCAAGCTATATGCAGTTCTGGACCGGACGTACTCGTCCTTTATGAGCCATCTGAGTGCGTTACCGTCACCTTCGACTGCCGGGAACGGTGCTGCGAAACCACCTGCCTTAGAGTTCGAAGTCATCGTCAAGCTAATGAACGAAGCATTTAAAGACGAGAAGTCTGCCACCGGTGCACACCATCGCGGGGAGCAGATGAGTGCCGCCATTGGCGCCATGAGGCGAACAATTTCGTTTTTTGACAAGTCGAAACTCGCTGGCGATCTGATGGCAATTTGCGCCTTGCTCAAACGACAGTTTGACTTTTTACATCAAAACACCGTGAACATGGAGCGTTGGTGTAAAGGAAACTTAAGTGCCGAAGAATACGGCGCAGTCTACATATCCACCAAAACGTCGCGAAAAGCTAACGCAACAAAGTCTACGTCGGTACTATCAAGCTTTACCACACCCCTTATTCGAGTCAAAATAGTCTGCAGCAACGGCTTCAAGGAGCCACGAAGAGGCCCACTTGTAGCAGTCTTGCCTTCCAAGGGTGTGATGGGTATTACTAAAGCGGAAAGTGCGATGTCACCTCCAAAAACGACGACAAAAAAGTCGAGCACAAAAAAGCGTGTTGTGGCTGTCGCTAGAGATGTGAAGAGTTCGACGGTCACTTCAAGCGCACAAAAGGAAATGTCATACGTAAATATGAAGGCATCACGGCGGCGTAAGGCTGTAGCGGAATTAATTGCCCGAACCGCCAGAGAGCTAGAAGTAAAGTACACCCATCGTATCGAATCGCGTACCCAAATCATCGATAAGCAACAGCAAGAAGCCCGTAGAGTTTGTGAAGCTGATCCAATTGTAGTTATTCATACCACGGGGATGTGGAAATGGCTTGATAAGTCTGGATACTTTTTGAGAACGACAGATGATGACATTCAAAGAAGTGTTGACGGATTGGTGTCGCCAGATGATATGTTTGTTAAACAAATGGAGCTTCAGACCAAAGCCGATACAGTCACTAACCAACCAATGAGATCGGATGAATCCGTTGAGCTCTCACTTTTTCATCGACTCCAGTCACTCCTGGTTTCTGGAACTGGAACCGAGGTGGACGAGGATAGTTTAGAGAGCGATAAGGAAGAGGAAGATGCGACTTCACATGGAGAATCATTGCCGATGGCTGATCTCGCAAGGCTCTCAATCGATGAGCGACTGTTTATTCAGCTTCAATCGATTGGCCTTGCGCAATCGTTATCCCATCGAAGATTGCTTTCGCAGCGAAGAAGCGACACGTTGTCACCATCCAAGGAGAAGTCTGACAGAACCTCCCTTGGAAGTGAAAATAGTGGCGCGAGGCAACATATGGAAGTTATACATTCCGAAAATGCCATTGACGAGTTGAAGGATATAATCACAGCGATGACTGATGACTTGGGGCGCCTCAATAGCCTCAGTAGTAATCGAATTGCTTTTCTCGAATCTATTGCAGTTGCAAACGGACCTTCAATGGAAGAAATAAAGCGCAAGAACGACGAAGAAGCCAACGCCATTGGCAAGTGCCATCAGCTTTTGAAAAAGGCCAAGGAATCGAGAGTGAAAAACGGCAAACTAAAGAATTCCAAAAAGGATGAATATGCGTTGCCTTGGTAAGTGGGCCCTTCTTGACAATGAAGAACTTCTCCTTCGGCTTCACTGTCAGTAGTGTACTTTTCGGTAGTATATCTTTTCAGCGTGGTAATCAGCAATTTTCAGAAGTAACATTACAAGCTTCAGCACCAAATAAATGTAGAGGGCGGCGTTTTGAAAAAGACATTAAGTTAGTAGTTCCTGTCAAACTGGACTAGGGTACAGCTTTCGCCCTCAGCCGAAGAAGCGTCCAGGGTGAGAGTTTCCCGGCGGTTGGGATCTAGGAGGCCCACCAATTCCCATCAGACTGATTGCTTCAATGTCAATGTCCGAGCCAGCGTTGCCGCTCTGAAAAAGACCGACATCGAGATTGTTCAGCATTCCTGATACAATATCGACATCATTCAACTGATCTTCTTCGCCGTCGTCGACAAGATCGAAAAGACGCCCACGTCGAGCTCCCAGTCGTGAAACTACCCCATCACTGGACGGTGGCTTTACAACTGCGTCTCTTCCAATAGCTCCAAATACCGTCTGCATAGATTGTTGAGGGCCGGGTGACAAAGGTTGTGATCGAGCTCCCTGGTGTTCGAAGTACACAGACTGTTGTGGTAACGGTGACTCCTTCGAGATAAAATCGTTCTGGAATCCAATCGGTGCGTGATAAGCATTCTCAGATCGGCCGTTAACGGACATTGTTTGTATGATCCGTTCAATCGAGTGGTCATTTACAGAATACCGCGACTTTCCACTCTCACTTTGGAGGAAGACAATCATGCTTCCAGAATGACAAAGCTTTGAATCCTCAGCCCCTCTCCCGTAACCAAACGTATGTTGCCCAGCAGAAAGGGCTTCACACCACCGAATATATGAGGCTTTCTCACCGGTAAAGCGTTGGTCCAGTAAAGTGAGATGCGTTTGGTTCACATCAACTACGCCATCTTGAAAACTATCAGAGTGCACGAAAACTGTGAACGACACTGGAACTCGAGAGGCATTTGCCAAATCAATTATGTCGAGCATTCTTTTCATGTATCGAGAAGCCACCATGTTATCGAAAGGAAGTAATACAGAAACAGAACTTCCGTACCTTGCCAACACTTCTTCGCCTCCCTTATCGTCTTTTCCAAAAGGTTTCTGACCACCGAAATGGGTGTCAATCAAGTCGAACTTCCCCCAGAAGACGTTGTTTCCGTGGGCGTTAAATGGATCGCACCATAATTCTGCTGAAACCGCGAACTCGTCCGACAGACATGCCTTGGTTCGTGGAGATAAATGGATATCCATAGCAGTTCCATCGGCAACAAGCTCCAAGCTTTCGTACCATATCTTGCTTACAAAAACCGTAGCTAGGAAGCGGGATGGTGGTCCAGTATATCGCTTACGTAAGATCGAGAATGTGCTAGTGGGAATCGCGACACTAGACCTGTTGGCCCACGATACCGATACCAACGACGTAGATGCACCGTGGATATTTTCTACTACGGACATGCCCAAAGCAGAATCATCCCAGGAATTGGGCAGCTGATCTTGAACTCGCTGACGAAACTGTAGCGTTTCGAGAGCACAAGTGTGGCAGAGTCTTGCGACCACTGTACCATCGTCCTTCAATGCTTCCATACTCATTGTTGAAGCGGTCAATCCTCGCTTGCCTTCCGATATGAATTGTCGCTGGAAAAACGAAACGAGCTGATTTAAGTCGACCCAACTTGGAATAATTGGATCCAGAATCGGGGTGTCGGAATGCGAGGCGCGTGTTGTCCATCTGTAAATTGCCCGCTTTACTGTGAGGCCGTCCACTATAGTGCTCGATAGACTGCAACGGTGAATCAACTCCAAAAGTTTGTCACGACGGAATAAGGACACCGTTGGGTGCTCAATATCCGAGGGAAGAGATACTGGACTATCTGAATGAGACGAAACAGTTGTTGACGCCACATCCTTACTCTCGAATGTACACATAGAAGCGTCAGAAAGCGTCGTTGCTTCCGGAGAACGGCTTCCGGTAGTCGGTGTAGGAAGAAGCTCAATTTGACCCTGCTGTGCACAAGACTGAGTACGAACAGCAGTAAGTGCTTCTTCTGGTTGCTCACATCGCGTATCAGAGGGACCATAAGTGTTTGACAGTGAGTTCAACAGCTGACCAGGATCCGAAGATGACGCGGCGTCTGAGGAAGTTTTAGGCTTAGTTTCCCACCTTCGGTTACCGCTTAATGTTGAAGATTTCGCAGAAAAGCTCGATCGTATGGCAGGTACATTTGTAGATGGCTTTCGTCGAAGCAAGACGGAATTAGTCGGTGATAAAGGGCTAGCACTCTGGGTTTCCTGCCCCAATCGATGCTTCTGATCGCGTTCGTGACGGTCGCGATCCTGACGCTTGGCCTCTAGAAGTTTTTCCCGTTCCGCGAGTTCATGTTTATCACGTTCTCGTTTCTGCTTGAGAAGTCTTTCGCGCTCCTTCTGTTCCTTTTCCCGTTTCAACCGCTCACGTTCCTGCGCCTCTCTTTCTTCTTGCTCACGACGTTCCTGCTCCTCCTGCATCTTTTGCTGTCGCTCACGTTCTTTTTTCTTTTTCTTCTTTGCTCGCTTACTATTGGCCTCGGCTTCTTCTTTCTTAGCCTTGGATTCCTCTCGCTCAAGCTCTTGCAAGAGGGCCTCCTCTGCAGCTTTGGCTTTTTCGACCTCGGACAGTTTTGGGGTTTTGTTCTTTTTTTTCTTTTTGCTCAGAGTCTTTTTGGACACTCCAGCTCCGTCTGCGTGCTGCGCAGAAGTTATTTGGTCTTCATCGTCTGTTTCACCATCATCTGTACTAAAACCGTTCGATTCTTCCATGCACTCTTCGTCTCTCTGTTTAGTGCGCAGCTGAATTAAGAGTCTGGCGCGCTGGACCTTCTTTCGATCGCGAGAGCATCGAGGAATACTAGCATTGTACTTTGTGACCATTTCAACAGCGGCATCAATAAGATTTTGCTCCACAAGAATAGATAACGCCGTATCACCTTTCTTGGTCGTGACTGTATGGTCAGCGCCGTGACGAAGCAGCAGTTCCACAGTATCTGGAAGTCCCTTAGTCGCTGCCTGTAGCAAGGCGCTCAGTGTCGGGTCATCTTCTTCAGTCGGCGCTCCTTCCTCCAAAAGGAGACGAACCACATCGTCATGGCCTTTGTATGCCGCAATACTGAGCGGCGACCATCCCGTGTCTGTACAGCGACATGGATCCGCACCGGAATTAAGCAACGCCTCTACTGCCCCTGCTTGACCATGATTGGCCGCTGTCAGTAAAGGCGTCTCTCTCCACTTATTCAAAGCATGTACATCGGCACCACCGGCTAACAAGAATTTGACCGCCTCAAGATGACCTGCCTTTGAACCCGCGCAAGCTTTATGCAATGGAGTACTGGAATCTTCGGAGACTAGAGAATTCACCGGTGCTCCAGCTCGCAGCAACAACACAACAATATCCTCGTATCCCTGTGGTGACAGATTAGAAAATTGTCATTAGCTTGTTCCTTTTGATTGCTCACTCAGGAAAGCTCGACGCAGCGACACCAATATGTACCTTGTGAGCCGCAAAAGTCAAGGCGCTCCATCCGGCTTCGCTACATAAGCTCGGGTCAGCACCATGCTTAAGCAAAGCTTCAACAGCTGCCCGATGTCCATTATTAGCTGCAATCAACAGAGGTGTCTCGCTCCACTTGTTACAAGCATTCCCGTCAGCACCCTTCTCTAGCAAAAGATTAAGGACTTCCATTGAACCTGTGTTCGTCCCTGAAGAGCACGCTGTGTGCAAAGGCGTGTACTCGTCATCCTTAAATTGACAGTTAACCTTAGCTCCCTGTTCCAAGCATAGTTTAACCGCTTCCGCATCCCCCTCTTCCACAGCGCATTTCAAGTACAACTCCGAATCATCCTCGTCAATACTTACGGACGAAGACTTGACCGTCACTGACGCCCGCACCGTCAAAGTGTCGTCCGACACAAACCCCTCTTGTTGAATTCTATCTGATGTAATAAATTGCGACCATCCCCAATCAATAGCTTTTGGGCATAGTTTGAAGGTTTTGTCTGGATTCCTCTTGGCGTAGCTGAGGTTCCCTGTGTTGGGATGTTCCAACGTCAAAACATAACTGACCGCTTTCTTCCAACCAAAAGGCAATTCTTCCGCGTCAGCCACCTGCAAAAATAGACTTAAATGATGATTGGATGCTCGGCCATTTCCGTTCACGTAAACAATTAGACGCCAACGGTTCCCGGAGTCATCTACTGTTGTTGCTGAATACTCCGCTTTCTTACACCCTGACTCTCGTTTTGCGGCGTAATCGCCAATAGTATGCGTGAATTCGCATGTTGATAGAATATTCTGTGGTTTCCATGGCGTAGCTGGGGGTTCGGCGTGATCTGCACCATCGTCCTCCACTTCCGACAGAGCCGCGATAGTGTCTGGATCTCCATCCAATTGTTGCTGTTGTTGAGATGGTTCGGGTCGATGGGAAACGGCATATTTCGTACTGCTTCCCGACGGTAAAAGCAGAGAAAGGTTCGAGTCGTCGCCGACTACATTCTCCTCTAGCTTGCGCAGGATCGGCACTGCGGTGGAGTCCTCCGGATTCGCACTACTACTTGTAGCGCATTCCGGTTCGTCGTCCATATTATCAAGCTCGTTACGGCTACCCAAACCGGTTTCATCAGGCATAATGTGGCTTTCCCTCCCGGTAGAAGTTTCGCTCCGCCAACGCATACTCAGTTTGACAGATGCTCTCAGAATGAAAGAGGACCTGAAAAACGTCAGCAGCCAAATTCCTTGTTGATGCCTGGACACAAGCCACACAAATAATTGAAACACGATCAGCCGCCACCGAAACCAGAAAAAGCAATACAGAAAAAGTATACAGGTGAGAATTTGTTCAGCTGAAGTGCTTGCAATTCATCGATTGTGATCAGAAATCGAAATGCTGTCCCTCCTTGTTCGCGCGGACCACTCGTATTGGTACGGATGTGCCTTTGGTGGCACTACTACGTGGACCACTCGTAACGCGCCAGCACACGCAGCAGGACAGGGTTTTCAACCCTAAGGATGATTCACAAGAATCTACACACTGGATAGATCCAACCATTTTGACTCGCAAATTCACAGGCAATCTCATCGTGATTGATATCCTCAGCAGTGGACTACCATTTCGAGTGATCCGGAGCATTTCCGGTGTTCTTACCTGTCCTTTGAAGGTTGTCCGTTCGTGTCGGTTTTCTTTGCAAAAAAATCTCGGCTCCTCACACACCTGGAGCTGAAACGGCCTGGCCTTCTGGAGCTGGGAGTCAAAGAACGGTCGGTCTCTGTTTCCGGAGGGCCAGGCCAATCCGGTACTCAATGATTGGCGGAAATAACAAGCCAACGACAGCAAATGCGAAGCTACCGTTCCCAAACAATGTCGTATCGGTATCCGTACAATCGCGAAACCTGGTCACCATTTTCATCATGTCAAAAGGGACCGGGAAATGACTGGTTTGCTGTCTGCCAAATCAGGTCGCATGACAGACGAGAAATGGTGGTCTGCGTAGCCGTAGAACGAAGGTAGACAGCCAACCTTCCGTCGACCGAAAAAGTCATCCAGCAAGCTTGGCCGTTTGGGTTCGATATTTCCTCCGTATCAAACACTACACGGTATTTTCGGGGCGAGTGACCGCCAAAGCCTTGCCGAGCAAACAACGCCAACTATACGTACATGCACGGACGTTGTATTTCGTGCTCTCAAATTTATCCCATTGGTATGCTCGATACACGCGGGCGGAGATCTTCGAACGACCAAGGCTCGCACGAGTTTCTGTCGCTAGTGCTTGTTCGCTGTTAGATCGTTCGAGTGTGCGTTGGCGTTGGTTACAAAGCCGACTAGAGCGCAATATTCCCGGAACGTTTCGTGCTAGCCAAGGATACTGCGTTGGCCCAATCTTGCGGAGACCGCAGTCATTTCGCTTGCCTTTTCTCGGAAGCACACGCTGACGTTTATTCTTTTCGTCGCTCATCGATCGCCATCATGAACAACCGTTTGGGCGATATCTCCGGCTGGGCGCACGATGACGAAAGTACAAACGGAGACATTGAATTGGGCACCCAACAACAAAATGCGTCGTCTCAGCAGCCCAAACACATGGAACACTTTTTCCGGGAAGTCGACGCTATTAAAAAGGATATTGATGCCGTCAAAAAAGCCACCAAGGCCATTGGCGACATCAACGAAGCTGCCTTGCAAGCGACAACCACCGAAGAAGAAAATACGCTCAGTCAACGCCTCCGACCGGTGGTGGATCAAACCAACAAACGTGCCAAGCGTACCAAGAATATGCTAGGGCTACTCAAGGAGGAGAACCAGAAACTAAAAGGAGACGGGGATGTCAAGCCAAGCGATTTGCGGTATGGTACCCGCTATAATGGAAGCCGATGCACCCTCTTTCAAACATATTTTCTCATTTTCGCTTTTCTTTTTTTTCTCTCTCTCGTGCCACAGTATCCGAGAGAATCTGTGCAACACGTTGACTCGAAAGTTCATTGATGAAATGAAGGCATACCAGGCGTCTCAACAGAAGTACAAGACGGACATCAAGAAAAAGGTAACGCGGCAAGTCCAAATTGTTAAACCTGACGCAACAGAGGAAGAAGTTGACGCCGTCATGCGTAGTGAAGGGGGCCGAGACGCCTTGTACCGCGAACGGATTTTAGCCGGTGGTGTCAACGACCAGATCAACACGACATACAAAAAGGTGGCAGGGAAATATCAGGATGTGCTGGCATTAGAACAGTCCGTCGCAGAATTGCATCAAATGTTCTTGGATTTTGCGTTGTTAACGGAACAACAAGGAGAATTGTTGGATCAAATCGAGTTCCAAGTGAAACAGGCAGCGGACTATGTCGAAGACGCCAATGTGGATGTCTACGAATCTATTGAACATCAAAAGTCGATTCGAAAGAAGCAATGCTGGATCATTCTCATCGTCATCATTGCTACTGTGGTGATTCTGTTTGCTATTGGTGTCTTGCCATGAATTGCTCTTCGGCGCAACTTGTTGTGATTTTCTTTGAATTTCTGCTGCTGTTCATGAGTTTCTGTTTATCTGCGTCTTTTAACAATTAGTGCGAATTAACTGTAAGAGCCAACATCTGATCTAGACTTTGACGTTAAAATGATTTACAAGAACACGCTCGTCACGGTTCTTTTGATTGTTGAAATTAGATTTCTTGGGGCAATCATCGTCACCTTGCCGAGCGTGGCCCCAGTAATCCGCCGCATCCAGCGCTACCAAGCAGCTTTCCTTGACAACATCATCTTGGTCATTGACAAATTCCAGAAGAACTCGCTCCACATCTTCCCACCGCCCGTCAATTGCACCTAGAGCTTCGGCGCTTTCATGCCGGACCATTTCATGTTCGTCGGTTCTTCGCAAACTTGCTTCGAGAGATTCCACCGAAGAAGGGTGCTGCATTTGACCTAGAACGTATGCAACCTCATGACGAAGCAGCGCCGAGCTCGTGTCCTGCGTGAGTGCTCGGCAAAGTTCTACCACCGCGGCTTCTCCTCCTCGATTCCGTAGTGAAAACATGGCCCTGTATCTTTCAAAGATAGTCCTTTCGGCGTCACAAAGTAATTCACCAAGCGCGGAAAAAGACATTGCTGCATGGGTAGGATGCGGGGGAGCCGGGTCGACGGAAGAATAGGGATTCAGCATGCATGCACAGGCAGCGGGCATGTCAAGGGGGTCGCCACCAGTGGCACGCCAATGCATTACATTCAAAGCCAATTGGCAGGTGTCCGAGAGCTCTGGCGTATCAGGATTGTCTACCATTACCTTTTCCAGAACGGTCTTGGATCGACTAGCTCCAATTGCACCCAGAGCTTCTGCCGCTTCGTGTCGGACCATTATATTGTCGTCCGGTTGGGCCAAAACTTGCTCCAAAACATGGCAACAACGTTCATCGCGCAATTGTCCCATTACATAGGCAAATTCGTGACGCATAAGAGATCCATGTTTCTCTTCAAGCAATCCACGTCCTAGAGCCTGCACCACAGAACCTTGAAGCTTTTCGTCATCATGGTGCGCCTGCCGGAGGTAGTACAGTGCTCGCATGCGCATTCCAATTGGGTTGGATGGGTCTGCTAGGGAATCCTGCAGAATATCAAATGGAGGTCTTTCAAACATGATGAGTTTGTAAGAGCAGAAAGAGATAAGAATTTGGGCTGGGCTTGCTTTCTGTGAACAGACCGCCAAACGCCTTTGTTCTTTACCATTGAGAACAGCGGCAGCTTCGTTACTCTCCAAACACTCACGTTGATGCTGAGCTGACGGACTGTGAATAATGCCTATTTGCTTGGACTAAGACGAGTCGCGGATTCCGTGACTCATCTTAAAAGTAACAGTCGATTGAGTCGAATTTTCAAGCAAACTCTTCACATATTGGTGACTCACCAAAGACCGATCAACATGCATCAATCGCTACTCGAAGTGTAAACAGCGAGGTATAGAGACTCCGGCCAACTGACTATGAGCGTATGGGACTTTTACTTATATGGGAAACTGAAGCTTAACTACAGCGTTGCCGGGGAAATTGGGTCGACATCAGAATTTTGGAAGTGTATAGTGGTCAGATTTCAGTTGTAAATTCGGCCCCAATTGCAAAGAAAAGGAAGAAAGTACTTGTGCATGAATGCCCAAATATTGCGCTCGAGCTTGAGCGTCGCAAAGCAAAAAGGTGAAGTCAGGGACTAATGCATCTCTGGACTTGTTATGGTTGTTCGCGGTGTGTGCCTATTCTTCCTCAGCTCTTTCTTCGTCCGGAAAAACCGCGACTCTGATCAGATCTACTTCCACATCAACGCTTTTCTCTTTGT
>Ga0160421_1000236_pt1 | contig 12578 bp, 10 predicted proteins | sample TAMARWmetagpilot_FD_108195 | JGI IMG/M metagenome (GOLD analysis project Ga0160421, IMG submission 108195) | Phycosphere-associated microbial communities from TAMU algal ponds, Corpus Christi, Texas, USA - TAMU ARW-7 10/27 metagenome pilot | ecosystem: Engineered > Artificial ecosystem >... | reverse complement strand
TCCAGTACCGTGGGCGGGGCATCCCATAAACGATGTCCGTACAAAACGAACAGTCGATTTTTTTCTCATTCGAAGACCCCAAACCTCCCCCCCCCCCCCCCCCCCTGCTATCATTCTCCGGAATATCCTTGCATCTCCACAGCATCATCATGGACGAAAGTTCGAGCACGGAAGTTGTCATTTCCTGGTCGGGCATTTGGGTGACAGGCCTGGTAAGTTTCATCCAAGGGCTCGTCTTTTACAGCTTCTTCCGCTACCGGCGCGGCAAGGACGCTCCGGCGGAACAGTACGATTTGTACGAACCCCGGCAACACACGCGACAACATCGCTCCCCGCCTCCGTTTGCTGGATCCTGGTATAAGGCTGCGTGGAATGTCTCGCAGGAAGAAACTTTGCGTTGCGTGGGGTTGGATTCCTACATGTTTCTGCGCTTTTTGCGCTTGGGAGCCCGGATCTGCACCATGGGATGCGTGCTGGCGCTCGTACTCATCCCAACCTACGCCACGGGCGAAGAGCGGGGTAGGAGCACGCAACAATTTAATCAACTCACCTTGGCGAGGGTTTCGGCGGATTCCAAGCGACTCTGGGCCAGCTTGATTGCCTGGTGGATCTTCGTGGGTTTTGTCTTGTACGAGCTGTGGAACGAATGGGTCCTGTACGCGCACAATCGCTACGAATTCCTAGCCCGAGGAGATGTCGATATGCCCAAAGGATACCGCTACGCCGTACGAGTGGAGCAAATCCCACCGGCCTACCGAACCGACCAAGCTCTCTTGGATTATTTCGAGAGACTCTTTCCGGGATCCGTAGAGCAAGCTACGGTCTTTTGGAAAACGGACAAATTACAAGCCTTGATTGATGAGAGACAAGTTACTATTGAAAAGTTGGAATCGGCCGTTGCCTTTACCCATGGCAAGCCCAACAAGCCACGCCCGAAGGTAAAGGTTGGTGCCACCATGGGTCTTTGCGGAGGCTCACCCACCGACGCGATCGAACACTACAAGATTGAAATTGACCGTTTGAACGAAGCCATTGATATGGAACGTTCCATGTTCGATTCGTCCGAGGCTGGAAAAGCAACAAGCTCCAAGAGGGTTGACGTAGACGATGGAAATATTGAGACTAGCTTTTCCGCTGAGGATCAGCTCAGTGGCAAGGCCGATACTTCAACGGCATTTGTAACCTTTTCCAATCTTCGCACCAAGCAAGCAGCGGTACAGTGTGAGCTGACCGGCAACCCTGACAGCATGATCATCTTTCCCGCTCCCGACCCCAAAGGCGTTCTGTGGAAGAACATTTCTGTCCCTCTACCGCAGCAACAAATTCTGCAAGTCCAAGCCGCTGCTCTGTGGTTAGCTGGGATTCTCTTTTGGGCAGCCCCCGTTTCGTTTGTCACTAGTATTGCCAATCTCAACTCCATTTTGGAGTCAATCGGTGTGGACTCGGCAAACCCCGACGCCTTTTGGTATGGTTTAGTCAGTGGTTTGTTGCCTGTCATTGCTCTCGCCATCCTCATGGCGGTCCTGTATATGGCGATTGTTGCAGCAGCGAAGCAATTCGTTCGCTACAAGAGTATGGCTGAAGTTGACGCCTACGCGCTCTACTGGCATCAATTGTTTCAATTTGCGTAAGTAAATGCAGTGCGTTCTCAAGTCGAAGCTCGTTGAGTATCGACTTCCTCTCACATTTTTCAACTGTCTCCCTTTCATTGCTTTTCAGAAACTTGTGGTTGATTTTGATTGGAGGGAGCGTCTTCAATCAAATTGATGCCTTGATTTCCGATTTCAACATCAGTGCCATCGTTGACATTATCGCGTCAGCCTTGCCAGGGGCCTCTGTCTTCTTCGTCAACATGATGCTTGTCTCGTCCTTTGGTTCCTTTGGAATGGAGCTCTCCATGCTTCCTACCTATGGAATCAAACTGATCATGCAGATGATTCAACCCGAAGCGATGCGTACGCAGCGGCAGTTGGACCAAGGAAAAGAGCCACCCTCGCTTGAATGGGGACAAAAGGTCCCACCCGTGGTTTTTATGTTTCTCGTCGTAGTCCTTTACATGCCGATCGTCCCACTCATGGAGGTCTTTGGTTTGATCTATTTTGCCGGCAGCTACTTGGTCATGAAACATCAATGCCTACACGTGTATGCACAAGAGTTTGAAGGCGGTGGTGACGCCACCTGGCAGAAACTTTTCGGCTTCTTGATTGCCTGTTTGTACATGGGTGAAGTTATCTTCATTGCGTACATGGGAATCAAAGAGGCCCCGGCTCAGGGTGTCCTTGGATTTTTCCCCTTGGTGGGGACCATTATCATGCAAGCGGTCTTGAAACGAAACATTATCCAACCGCTGGCCAATCTGTCGCTCGAGGTGGCCGCCACGGTGGATATTGAAGATGGCGAGCTCGATACCACTACAGGCGAAACTGGTAAGCTGTACGGTATGCCAGCGTTGGACCCGGATCAGGAAGAACGTGGTCCCATGCCGTACCGTCGCGACGGAACCCACAGTGACGGCACTGGCGATATGAATATGGAACAAGGGACGGAAACGGGATTGGAAGACGTTAGACTGGATGATACCAAGCCAGGATCGGACAAGCGTCGTTTCGTTTAGGCTACGGAGCGTTGAATTACATCATTTCTAATTGAGTAAATATATGGGATTGTGCGTAGTGGATATCCTTTTATTTGTACTAGCAGTTCAACTTGTTTTCGGCACCGAATAGCCAAACAATTCCATGATCTGTGGATCCAGAATCCGCCTGGCTTGTTCCAATTCCTCCAAAGACAGATTCCGGACGCGCTGCGATGGCGTGCCGTGTTTGATCATGGCTGACACCATATTGGACTGAGCCCGGAATGTTTTGACGTGTTCCCATTTGCTCCGGTCGACGACGTAGTAAAAAGTACCGGGAGTAGTCCACGTCGCCCCCACACAAGATTGAATTGCCCGTAGGACTTGCTGTGGTCGCCACAACAAATCTTCGAACCGAACGATGAGTCGGGGATTTTCGTGTTGCCAATAATCCCGGTACCAGTCGTTCCAGAGATGCCAGAGACTATCCCACTGGTGTCCACCCGTCATGTGTGGAATGAGCACGGGTTCTCGCCAATCGGGACAGTGTACCGTCCGACCTCGCCAGCGGACCAGATACGGTTGCTGACACATGGACTGACTCCAGGAGAGCGGGTCCCGAATCATGACAATCGGCAAAACGTGTGCTTTCGTCACATTGGCGTACAGATCCACCGTATGATGATCCCGCAGTCGAGCAAACCAGTGTTTGTCCCAGGGTACTTGCGTCAGAATTCCGTGTCGATTGGAATCCTTCCCGTCCCGATGAATCGGTCCCTCGCCCCGGAAGGGTAGGAGAAGGTTCGCGCGGAGGTAGTACGTCAACGCGTTGGTTCCCGTGTTGAAGAGTCCGGCGGCACCGAGGTATGCGTCACGGAGGGGGACAGTGTCACGGAACCACCGACAAGACGCCTCATCCAGACCAACAATGGGGACGTCATCGCCGTACAAGTCCGTCACGTCCCGCCACGAGGGCAAGAGCGGTATCACGCGGGGATCCACGTCGGTGATTCCGGCTTGGCGGAGCATGCGCAGAATCGGTTCCTTGTCCACACGATTGGGATCTGGGAGAGCGGGACTGGTCGCATTCGCTTTCGCCAAGAGCGATTCCGGCAAATCGGTAAGATCTTCCAGGCGCACCCGCGTAATGGCCTTGACCACGGCTCGACCCCGTTTGTTGTACTTAATGTACTGGTGTGTGGTGTTGAAGGCCACCGTCTCGACGGATCTATCATACTGCGGTGAGACGAAATCATTCCGTTTACCGTCGATGACAGTACTGGAATAGTGTGGATTGCTTGCTCCGGTATGGTTCCCGCCTTGATTATCGTGAATTGGAGGGGCGTAGGCGCCGTTACCGTTGCTGACATCGCCATAACGGAAGCAGTAAAAGACGTAAAAACACCAGAGAGCAAGGAATATAATCCGGAAGGGATGACACAGGAAATGCGTTGCTCGAAGGAGACTTCGTCGCCGTATTGGATGCTGGCGCCGTTCCGGCAATACCATGGTCCGACAACGACTCTAGATAGGTATGTCGCTTCCAGAATACTCCTAACTGTAAGTCAAATTCCAACGTTCCCCCCAAAGACGATACAGTCATGTTTCGGTGTCGATTCACGGAAGGGAGAGAAACTCTCGATTTGCATATACATCCAAACCCCAGCCTTAACACACTTCCAGAGATCAACCAATGCAACAATGCCTCGTGGAATCGATCCACCACTTTCGGCTACGCGAAACGGTATATGGACTCTAACTAACGGTAAGAAAGACCCTTTCTCATTTCCGCATTGCAAGCGGTGTTAACCATGACGAGGCTCGGACGACAATCCTTGCTGACTTCAGCGTTCCTTTTCTACGCATGTCTCTTTCTAGAGGGTGTCGTTTGCAAGGGTAAGACATTTTTAGAGCGGATGAATAGGAAAGGACGGAATTTCGTCGAAATTCTCGAGCCGGGCAAAACGCTCTCGTTACGTGGTCATCGTTGCGGTGCTGTTGCGGTTATCTCGCGAGCTTTCGTTGAAAATTCTGTCAGAGAAACCTTCACTCACAGCGTCTCCTCGTTACAGATGACGAGTTGGTCACGTGTGGTTCAGTCATCAAAATATCCCACGTCGACACCGGTTACTATTTGAATTCGGAGCCCAAGAATCTCAATTCCGGAAGCGGCCAGCAGCTCGTCACCTTTGTCGCGGATCCGGGGACACAGAATACGCTCTGGTGGCTCCGACCCGCCCATCACGGAGGACCGTCCGAGTACACCGATAAGGGCGACGCTGCCTCGTGCCAATTGGCCCAACCCGTACCGTGCGGCTCCATGTTCCGCCTCACGCACACGGACACGCTCAAGAACCTGCACTCGCACGGCGTCAAATCCGTCCTCTCACAACAACAGGAAGTATCCGCCTACGGAAAAGGCGACGGGAATGGAGATGGGGGCGATAACTGGATGGTCGAGTGTGCGGGGCACTACTGGAAAAGGGACGAAGCCGTACGCTTTTTTCATATTGATACCCAGAAGTATCTGGGGACCGCCTCCAACGTGGAATTCAACGAGAGTACCTGCGGAAGACAATGCCCGATTATGGGACACCTGGAAGCCTTTGGACGAGCCAGTACGGACAAGTATACCACACTCAAGGTAGAGCAAGGCATTCATCTATCTATGTAGCGGCCTGGCTGCCACGGAGACGATAAAGTCAACGGAAGAAACCCGTAGGATTCTGTATGCAGCACCAGCACATTTGTGTAGGCCTAGTAGGGACACTTGCCGTACCAGCCTGTGATCGTGGTATTTAATCTACATTTCTAGGAAAGGATACTAGCCCGACCAAACCCAAAACAAGAGTCGCCATAGTTAATGGGGCCTGCGTCCCGGCCACGAGAGCCCCGAGCAAATATCCGGCATTGTTCCCGGCAGCCGTTTCCGTGTCCAACAACACTGCGTCCATTCGTGTGAGACTCCCATTATCGTCATCGGACGACTCCGCTATCACCCACCACGGTAAATCCGACGATGCCCGACGATCAATGTCTGCCAACACGGAAGTGGTGGTGTCGCCGTCTAACTCTAAACTGGCGGCTAGACTCCGGACTTGCGATTGCAAATCGCCCGGCAACCACAATAGGTCCAATGGTCGCTTGCGCTTGGACTTGCGTCCACGCTGGACCTTGATACGTTCGTGATTACGGTCACTCTCGCTCTGAAGGACATCACCGCTCGATCTCGACCCCCGCATCATTTGTCGAGCAACTTCGTGCAGCGAGGAGCCCCTACTGAAGGATTGCTGCCACAGAGGAACGTCTGCTGGAACGGTCGCATCGTCGTCTCCGCGTACGTGACTGAAAGCTTGATATCCAGTTAAAAGGTCCATCCCTTCTTGACGATCGGCATCCAAAAAATTATTGAGGTAGTAGCGTTGGAGAGAATTCATCCCATCGTCCAACGCCCCCTTTTTCGTGCGCTGACCCGTCCGGGTAAAGTCGCCCTTGAGAGCCGGTGTGCCCGCGTACAAACGAGAAATAGCGTCGGCATTGTCCGCCCACAGTAGACGGTGCGCAATTTCACCATCGGCCCACGGTAAGGTCATGGGCTTTTGACGAAACGCTGTCCGGAAAGATTCAGGCAAGAACGACGCTGACGAGGTATGGTCTTCCTTTAGCTGATGAAACAACACGTACCTCCCGAAGAGACTCTGCACAACATTTGTACGATCCAAACAATCCATGCAGTTTGTTCGAATGACACCCGTCTGCAACTTTTCTGTCCGTATTGTTCCGTCTTCTTGCGGCACCCCCCGAAAATAGCCCTGTTCTTTCAACGCTGGCTTGACCTGATTCAGCAGTGTAATCAAACGATCCCATCGACCGTGCTTGACTAACGCATGAAAGTCGTACCATACGTGCTCTATCAAAGAACGGTGCAACCACGGATACTCTGGATCTGGTTGCATCGTGTAGACATCGAGCACAGCCTGAAGGACGGCATCCATCGCTCTCCCCAGTCTTCCCTGATCACTCTTTTTATCAATTAAATTCACCAAGACCAAACCAGCGTGCTTCCGATCTATTGACAGTTTCGTCGTCACATTGGCCGTAAAATTGGAGCGCTGATTCGCTGGTGGTGTTGTGCGTACCGGAAGAAGAATGTACCGGCGCCCCTGATCGACCAAGTGCTCCCGGACGGCACGCGCTTGGGCTAATGGATCCGTACCGATTCGGACGCGTGGTCGATAGGCTTTGATATCGGTAGGACTACTCCACCGTAAAGGGATACTACCCCGTGTTTGTACATGACTGCAAAGCGCGGCCAACCGTTGAACTGACGCTGTGGAGTTGCCCTTGCCATCCTTCGTTTGGGTATCACAGTCTATCTCTCGCTGCCGGAGAACAACGATTTGTTCGGTTTCGGCATAGTTCGCCACGTTACCAGTTTGGTCAGCTCCCCTTCTAGTAAATCGTGTGCCCGCCCGTAATCGACTCCGACGAGTTATCAGGATTTGATCGTACGAGCAAGTCTGGTGATTCATCTCCGTCGTCGTCAAATTGGTCTGGACGCCGCAAAAAGCGGACGTTACAGGAACGGCGTGAGACAGTAACACTTGGCTGCAAGGATCTTGGCGTCGATCACATAAAGGCTCCAGTACAGCTTGGTTCCAAAAAAACCGAGAGTCAGGAAACGTTTCCGTCGTATTTGAATCTGTAACCTGCCACCATGGAACATGTTTCCCGTTTGTGCTGGTGTGATTCACATCTTCGCCTTGCTTTTGATTGCCGCGATGCTTTTGCGCCAGCTCCACACTTTGCTGTAGACTGCGCGTTATATCCGGCAATATTTTGCCCTGGGAAAAATACCATTCGTGATGCTTCAAGGCTTGCCGCAGTAATTGTAATTGCCTATATTCTTCTTGCCGCTGTGACCTGGTCAAAACCTGTTGTGCATTGGCCACATGTTGCAAACGTAACTCATCAATTCTGCGGAGAGTCCACGGCTCCGTATCGTTCCCTCCGGTCGGCGCAGTGTGGTAGACAGGCGTAGATTTTTTGATCCATACCCACACATGGCCGGACGGTAGTTCGTAAGCCCCGTACAAGCCTTCCACCGATATCCACTTGGTCGTCTCATTTAATTGCAAAACGGCTTGGAAGGATTCATTCTCCACGGATTGGAGGTGTAGGTCGGGACCGATTTGTACAGTGGCGTTGTGTGTGGCACTAAAGACTTTGAGCGCCGACTGGTGTCCCGAATTTTTACCGAGTTGAGTGTGCTGTTCCGCTGACGGAATTGGTACCGGGCGGACCCATAGAGTGGCGACGTCAGATTCCGACGAAGGACCACTATCGAGGTGCTTCTTGGAGCTACCGTAGCCGGTTAGCTTGGTGCTGGTAAAGGCGGTCGAGGAGCCACCGCTGTTAGCCAATCGCCGTTTCAGTACTCGCTTGTCTTCGCTCCGCTCCACAGACGAGGGGAGAGGACTGGTGAAATAATCACGAACACTCTTGCCCACCTTTTTGTTGCTGCTGAACGAGTTTTGGTTACAAGCAACGAGTAACACTTGATGTTGCAACAAAACAGAGCCCGAAAGTAGCAGGACCCATGCCAAACCCCGGCGACCGACGCGACATCGCCGTCGCTTCTGACGTCGTGCGAATCCTTCGGGTTCCCTCACTTCCGTCTTAAGTGAAACATTGGACTGCATACGGCGAATTGAGTGGATTTCGGCTAAAGTATGTTTGTAGGAGACCGATCCAGAATCGAGGCGATAGTGAAGGGTATCCAGAGGCCCCCAACTTTCTACTGCGGTAAAAGACGAATTTCTTGGGCGACCACTGTTTCTATAGAGACGACGCCTGAGTATGAATGTACATAATGGTGATGTCCGAAAGAGTGAGGTCGACTACGAGTAAAAATCGCTCTCTCAAGTGTTTGATATGGGCTGAAGCGTCCACCATCGAGGGATGAAGGAAGAGGAAAAAGTCGGCGGCCAAAGCGACATTTCAAAAACCGACGCGTGGTGGTCATCTCTCACAGTCAAGTTGATCCTTCCAAGGTTGGGCCAGATTTACACTGTTCGATGGGTGTACTTCTCACTTTTCAGATTCCCTATTTTTTTGAGAGTTTTACATTAATAGGATTCCTACATTAGACGGAAGTTCAAGTCGTTCTTGTTATCTTCATTCCATAGTGTGACGTTTCATGGGATATTGAAGAACAGAAACGTAGAAAGATCGGCACGTTTCTCGCTAATGTGTCTCTCTTCCCGGCGCGAACAAAATTCCAAGGTTGATGGCATTCTCAATTAACAGTCAAGCCTGCGCAAGCGCGAAATAAAATCCAGACGTTGCTTCCAAGACGGAACCGAGCCTTCCGAAAGTGGAACCTGGATTGCTCGCCCCGCTGCTTCATCCGAAGCAAGAAGGCGTGACATCTCCACTCTTTGGAAAGTGATTCCGTCACGCACGGTGCTTTCGCTTCGGTAGCGACCAGCCACAAGATTGTTTCATCCGCAATGGAAAAGTACCGGCTGATCCAGGAAAGCAAGGCGGATGAACACGATTTGGCCCATGGCGCGAATGCTGCCTCGTCAATGCTCGAATTTCCAGAAGTCCGCATCACGCAGCAAGGAAAGCCACGTAACTACATATCGTACGCCATGAATTTGTTTGTAAGTCTCACTAGCGATTGCGTGCGTTTGGGCGGGCGATTCCCGTAGGTGAGATTACGCCGCATCCTTAGTTCGACAGGTCACAGTGCAGTCAAACACTTTCAAACAACTAGCTCAGCGCCACATCGAGGTTTGTACTCACTGTTTTTTCATGGTTCACCTACAGTCGGACGGCTCGCCAACAATTGTGCTCAAAGCAATGGGAAAGGCCATCAACAAGGCAGTAACGATCGCAGAAATTCTTAAACGCAAAATGTTTCTGCACCAGATCAACAGTTTGAGTTCCGTCGAAATGATTGATGTATACGAGCCGGTCGAAGAAGGTTTGGACTTGGTCACTAACCGTCGCTTTGTATCGTGCATGAAAATCATCCTTTCCTTGGAACGACTCGACACTTCTCATTCTGGCTATCAACCACCCCTGGCTCGGGAGGAGATGCATCCTGGAGATTATCATCCGACCGTTGGTTCGAGCAAAACATCCGCTACACCAATGATTTCATCAAATGGATGAGCTTTCCAAAAGATTCTACCCTCCGCAAGAAAACCGGTCGCAAAGCTCTCGTTCTTGAACTCACTTTAGCTTTCCGCCATCATTGGTGAGCGTGAAAGCTTGTTCTCACTGCCGCAATCAAAACGACGAGACCTATTAAGCAAACCTAGCACTTTGAGTATTTATCTTTGCCTCTGTACTGAAGGGCACTGCGGAACATTCACTATCTTTTCTCTTCTGGCAGGAGGCAACTTGTCGCTAGACATTGCCATGCCAATTGCTGCACTCGGCTTAATTTGTCATGCAGATGAAAATCATAACTCTGCTCCGAAACAAAGTTGACGCCTTCATTTTCCCGAATGTTGCTGTCTGTCGCGAAACTCTTCTGAATATGGGGTATCTCTCAATCGATTGAAAATTGCCTCTCTAGTCAATTGTATTTTTGGCCTGTCTTGACTGCGAGGAGACCTCGCTTTTCCATCCGTAGTGGGTTCGTTCTAACATGCATTTTCCGCCAGGCACACTCCTGACAATGAGGTAGGTGTTTGCTTACCGAAAACGATTACAGTACCGTTCCGTCCCTCAAATTGCAATAAGTGTCACAAGTGACAAAAAAGTCAATGTTAACGTGCGATGTAAATGTAAGTGAACATCGGAGCGATATCCCAAATCACGTCTTTTGATCGCGTCACATTAAATGAAAGGTACACTAAGAAGAGTATTCACTGGTATATTGACTGATAAAAGGTACTGTCTACCTGCACTCCCTGTTATTCTCGCCTTATGAGTACGACCTACGAGATACAGAATCTTGAAGATTCATTTAAGACAATGGCTGTTTCTGTGACGTGACTTACTATTTAGGATGGAACGGTTTCACATGCCGGGCGTACATTATATACAACGCAAGCCATTCTGTCTTGCAAGACAATCACCATTGTGATTAGGCCTATCAGCGAGTACTATGCACGAATGATGGGAAGCTTTTCGGGCTGAGGTACGAGCTGAAATTGTGATAAATTTCTCCCCATCGAAAACCTGGGAGGCGATAGTAACTTCGTTCCTGACTGTGAACTTCTTATTCGCTCCATTCTGACGCGAACGATTGCCCAAAGATTTCATTTTGAGGTGCTGTGGTGAGGTATATGAAAGCCATGACTTGCCTTGCTCATCACCACCGGGGCGGAAGGCTAGTTTCAAGGATTGCTATGATCGGTTTGGTGCTCATTCTTGTCGGTTTGAATTTGTGGAATGACTCCGCTCCAATCAACCCAACAATTCGATCTTCAGATAACTCTGGCACGCAGTCCTCGAGTCTTTCCCGAAGCTTTCCTCTCCCCTACCGCAATGCTACTCACGAAGGAAACAAAGGTGTAAGTCAGGATTAGTGGGTGCAATGCAAAAGAATTGAAAAGTTTTCGGTCTTATTCGTCAAAATTCTTTTAAGGTGGTGCAGAATGGCACCGAAAACTTCACTTCTCCCAGCAATCTAAGTACCACTCCTAATCTCGCAAATTCCTCGTCAAAAAGGACAATTTCCCCTGCACTACAACCGCGATCAGATGCATCAAAAGACTCCATATTCACGGTTCAGGAGGTAAAGTCGGCTGAGGCTTTATCTAAAATGGAAAGCGAGAGCCTGTCGAAAAAACTCTCTCCTGCGCTACTCTCGAAGCGTTTTCCAACAGCGGATCAACGAGTCCGATTTTACATGTCATCCTGGTACGAGCCACCATGCGATCAGGACGAATTGCTCGAAATTGTCAAGTATGTTGGTAGCAGGGGCAATGAAGGCAGCACAGCGGCCAACGACTCCGGAGAGGAGCAAAAAGATGACAGTACGACACAATTCCTTCCTTCCTTCTCCCTCCACCGGCCCGTACAATCCCCACAAATATCCAGCTCCATTATATTCAAGGGAGCAGCTAGGGCCGATACCGACGTCGTATTTGCTTTGGACAAATCTGCTCTCGATTCGTGCGAATTTAATCCCCGACCAGACCAAAAGAAAATCTTGGAGAGCATCTACTGTCCAGAACTTCGAGACACGTTATTACTGCCTTATCAAAACCAAATTGGCCTAACCAACACTTCCAAAAACAACGAGCTCTCGGTTGTGTTACTTGCCCAAGTCGGCGACGCCCTGTCATCCAGAGCTATGGACGATTTTGGAAATCCACATGGATACTCTGCGCAACCTACTGTACCTCACTTTACTAAAGTACGGCTTGCTTGGGATAACATGACTGCAAGAGTTTCCCTAATGAAAGCATCACCTAGGTCCTGCTCAACCTTACAAACACGACGAATTAACCGCGGGAAACTGGAACCAATTATTTGGAAAATGGGAATCAAGCGGCATTACAAAGGAGTGGAGGACGTCCCCAGTGAGGACGTACCTTGGGAAGAGAAGCGGGATGTTGCTGTGTTTCGGGGTACCTCTACTGGGGATTTTGACCAAAAAATGCCGGCTCGCGAGCGTTGTCGTCAAAATCAGCGCTGTCGGCTTGTGTTGGACTACCACAATTCGTCTCTCGTGGATGCAAAGTTTACCAACATACTCAGCAGGAGCAACCTGCCATTAGCGATCGACGGTATCCCTATAAATGGCAGTCATCTCCAGAGATATGAGCAGCTAAGGTACAAGGCGTTGATATTCATGGAAGGCAACGATGTCTCTACCGGATTGAAGTGGGGATTGTATTCCAACTCGGTTGTTATGATCACAAAGCCATCAATTTCGTCTTGGGCCATGGAAGAGCTCTTGGAACCGTACGTACACTACGTGCCTTTGCGGGACGATCTATCGGACGTGGAAACGCAGATGAAATGGATCGTGGAG
>Ga0160421_1000234_pt1 | contig 12615 bp, 9 predicted proteins | sample TAMARWmetagpilot_FD_108195 | JGI IMG/M metagenome (GOLD analysis project Ga0160421, IMG submission 108195) | Phycosphere-associated microbial communities from TAMU algal ponds, Corpus Christi, Texas, USA - TAMU ARW-7 10/27 metagenome pilot | ecosystem: Engineered > Artificial ecosystem >... | reverse complement strand
GGTTTCTACTGTTGTTGAAGGCAAGTCAGAATCGTGCGACAACCCTTTCGAATCGGGTGCGATGCCGGCATCGTTATCTGTGGCCCACATGAAGGCCCGCTCCAACAAGATTGACAAATCGTCAGCGTATATATACGTAGAAGGGGAAGGAGGAGCAAGTGGCTCGTTTTCAGTCGGAGCCATGCCAGGTGAAGCATGCACCCAGCCGAAAGGGAATGAACTTTTTCCGGAACTAATGAGGGCAGCATTTGAACTCGAGATTGCACTTTGCCCAAATCGGGAGCCTAGTAGCACAATAGCGATCAACCGGAATGCTCAATTCCGTCCACACACCGATAGTGGAGCCGGAGCCGGGCAGAGCTCCAGCTTGATTGTCGGGCTCGGGTCGTACTCTGGAGGTGAATTGGTGGTAGAAGGTGAACAAAAAGATATTCGGTATCGGGCGCTTGAATTTAATGGGTGGAAACAGCGACATTGGACGATGCCGTTTCATGGCGAGCGTTTTAGCTTAGTATGGTTTACACCGAAAGGTTGCGAAGGAGTTCGTGGTATTGACCTGTGCAAAAACATCGGGTAACGTTTAGGTTTTTTCCCGAACGTCTCCGATGAACTAGATAAAAGTTTCGTAAGTGGTAGTAGAATGAACGAAATGGATCTGGGACAAAGTATTGTATTATGCGCGAGATGGTTGGTCTGGGTAGTCCGGCCACGGCCGCATGTCGTAAGCTGTCTCCCATTCCTTCGGAATGGTTTCTACCATGTCGGATTCGGTCGCTATGTTGGATTCACTCTCTTGAAAACCAGTGGAGCTCTCAGCACTTTTCCCCATGTTCAGGACACTTCTAATTTCTCGTAGACTGGGCATTTTGAACAGCTGAGACGAAACGGAGATGTTCCTTTTAAACAGACGGAACCTGAGATCTCGCTTTTGGTCTGACTGCTCCTTAGCTTTTTCTTCGCCTTCCTTTTTTGAGCACCATTTGATAACAAATGCTTCGGCCTCTTTGACACGCTCGAGGTTTCCGGGTGGCACGTCAGCAAAGTCGTCAGAATAGTCAACGCCTGGCTTCAGAGCCAGTCCGGGCACAAATCCCCATGAATTTTTACCGATAACATCGATGTTCTCCTGAGGCGTTTTGAGATCATCCCATTTTCCTAGGTTTTTCTCGAGGGATCCATACCTATTTTTGGCAAAGTCATATAGGCCAAAAGCCAAAATTTGATTGTAGCACCAGACAATCTGATTGTGCTCGACAAAATGATTAGACTGTTCTGCTTTTCGCAGTCCCTGCCACCACGTGTTGATCCATTCTGCACCTAAAGCTTCCTCCTTGGCACGATCCAAGCGCTCTACAACGGTGCGAAGTTTATCTACGGTAGCCTCATGCTGGTGCACGTGTCGGTATGCGGCTACAGCAGATTGGTCCAGATCGGACGGCCGTCCAGCACCGACGGTGTAAGTGTGCAGAATTGGCCCATTACCGTCGTACAGCGTGTTGTGATTCCAAATCCATTGTGATTTGAATTCCATAGGTTCCATTTCGGGCAGCGTTAACGAACGGAGTTTGTTGGAAGGTGCGTACAATCGACCTCCTTTGTCGAAGGGTGAAATGATAAATATGCCCATATTCTTTTGTGTTAAAAACTTGACACAGTCCAGATTTCCGTTCCCATCGTGGCCACCACCAGATGCCGTGTAGGACCCGAAGTAGTGATAGTGCAGGTTGACGTATTCGAACACATCCATATCAATAAGTTTCAGAATGAAGGTGGTCGAAGCATGAGTACTGAATCCAACATGTCGAATTTTGCCCGCCTCCATGTACTCTTTCACAACGGCCATGCAATTCTCGTCCCCTTCTAACGTCCATTTTATTTGTTCCTCATAATTCAAACCGTGGAAGGAAAAAAGGTCGATGTAACCCAATTGTAAAGAACGAAAGGACGTTTCGAGGGCGGCTCGAAAGTCGCTAACTTTTTCGTGCGGGGGGATTTTGGTTTGAATAATCAGATCTTCCCGCGTCACGTACTTGGTCAAAAAGAGCTGTTTTAAGGCTGTACCGAGCTGCAGTTCACTGCAACCGTATCCGCGAGCCGTCTCGATGTGTGTCATCCCGTACGAGATGGCCTGCTTCAAAATGGCCACCAGATTGTCCTGGCAATCCGAGCCAACTTGATTCATGTTTGTAATGCGCGGCATCCACTCTTGTTGAAAACGCATGCATCCCAGCGTAACGATTGGCATTGCAAGTTGTGTTTTTCCAAAGGGGACTTTGGGGACTTTTAGCTTTTCCGACACGAGCAACTTACATTCGCTGACGAGCAGGCGCAAAGCCTCTTCGATCTGGAATTCATCCTCTTTCTCGGCCGATAACTCGACCAGGGACTTCAAACTGCGTCCTACTTTGACGAGCCGATCATTCGAAGTGCCGACGAACTCAGCGACAGCCTTTTGGCAAAAATCAATGGCAATTTCAATGTCGCTGTCGGGATAGGCAGCGACAGCCTCCCGTGCGTACGCGGTCAAGCATTCTTCACTCATTCTGTACTGGCAATGCGTAGAGTATCCCACGTTGTTTTTGGATTGTGAGTACGAATGTATTGTTCACTTTCTCGAATAGAGTGGGTGTAGTGTTTCTAGAGTCGCAGACCAGATTCTGTCTGCTGACGGATGGGGGTGTTTGGGCACGGATCGACTAACTGTAACAGTAAGTGTAACAGTAAATCCGATAGTTTCGACACGAGCCAATTTCACGGGACCATCACATAGTCAGCAAGCCAAAGAGAAACGATAGATTATTCCAATTCCGACGAACGCGTACGTGCGAAATGCGCGCACGGACGACGTAATAGCACCTTACGGACCACCACACAGACGTTTGTTTCACTGGGTAACACGTACGGGAAACCCGTTGACAAACCCCAATACTATAGGGGTAGTCAGGGTTAGAGGTTTCCTGTCGGAACAATATCGAAACGTGGACTGCACCGCTGATGTAATGTAACGAACTCCCGGAAGGTCAAAAGTCGACTACTTTCAACGATGAACCAAAGCAAATCGCCTTTGACTTACAGTTCGTCCGCAGCAAACTTTAAGCAATGCGACTAGCAGCAGCACATCAACAAGCATATCGACGAGTATTGCGATGGCGACCTATTCCGTTGCCTTTGCGGAGGCATTTGTACCATCGAAATGAACTCGGATTCGTGACAACGAAATGTGGAACGCAATCGTTTTCTTCAAAACCCGCTCTTTCGGATCAATCCGTTATCAGTAGCAACGACAGATCTCTGCCAGAAACTGTTGCTGTATCCACCCCTCCCGCCATACCCATTGACTTGCGAGTTGCTGCTAAAATTGAAGGAGAAGAATCCCACATTGCCACCGTTCAACTATCACCGGGCGAAGTCTTGCGTGCCGAGTCAGGGGCCATGCTGTACATGACTCACGGCGTCGTCATGGAAACATCTTTACAAGGCGCGTCGAGTGCCTTTCAACGCATGCTGACCGGGCAGAATGTCTTTCTGACCGACTTCAAGTACGAGGGCCAATCGTCCGGCACAGTATGCTTGGGTACAGACTTTCCGTCCAAGATATTGCGGTTGCGATTGGACGATTACTCCAACAGCACACTTATTTGCCAGCGAGGTGCCTACCTGGCAAGCAATCCTACCGTAGATATTCAAATGGAAGCGACCAAATCACTCACGGCCGGTTTTTTTGGTGGACAGGGCTTTATTCTGCAAAAACTAACGGGCCACGGCGATGTTCTCGTCAAGGGTGGTGGGACCGTCGTAAACAAGACTTTGTCGGAAGGCGAAACTCTGCGGGTCACATCGGGCAGTATTGTGGCTTTTGAATCCTCCATCTCGTACGACGTACAAATGATGCCCGGTATCAAGAATGCCATGTTTGGCGGGGAAGGCTTGTTCGTAGCAACCCTCCAGGGTCCTGGACAGATATGGCTACAAGGCATGCCTCCGGATCGCATGATTGCCGAAATCGCGCGGCGAATGCCGGGACCAGGTATTGGTCTAGGCATACCGATTGGAATGGGGGCTGGTGGCGGTGGACCTGGCGATGTAGCGACGGACGAAGGGGCCGCAGGAAGCGATGGAGGCGAAGGCTCACCGGAAGTATCTCAATCCGCTACAGCCACCGATGCGGCGATTGACGCCGACCGCCAGGCTACCGTTGCTTCCTCGGGAATGATGGGCGACACAGGCGGCGCTGCGGTTGACAGCGAGTCGCCATCAGCATTGTTTGGCGATGCAGCGCCAAAGGATGACGAAACAGGAAGGGCTAGTTCGACTTTGGACCAAGACGACAGCACGTTCGCAACCGAGACTACGGACCCTTCGTTTAGCGACGACAATTCCTTCTCCAGTAATGAGACTAGCTTTGATGACGGTAATGATTTCGCCTCCGACTTTGAGAAAGACGTTTTTCAGGATGGTGAACTGTTCAACGATACGAGCTCGGGAAGCGACAGCGCGGTCGGTGAGGAAGCGTCCGGTGGGGGGATTCTTAGTTCATTGTGGGATTTCTTCACGTCGGACGACGACTAGCTTTACACTACTAGCATCTGTATTTATTTTAAAACATCCAAAGTTGCTTTTCCCTTTCCAACCATGCGAAAACATTTACTTGTTAGGAACTCCTGGGTAAGCCTTGAATTTATGTGATCACTAGCATTCGATCTTCCCATCCGTACAGGTGCTTATAGCGGTCGAACATTGATTTCAATTCTGTTGACAATTGTTCCTGAATGTCCACGATTTGCTCCATTGATGGTTCTTCGGTTTGCAAATGAATGGTTGGTATTGGCTTGCCCACGACACACAATATCGGAGTCCTGTACGGTATTGGTAGTCCCCATCTACCCGCTATAGGCACGAGGGCAAAACCTAGGATTTTACGCGAAACATACTCCAATAGCCACCGAGCTCCAGGAATACCTTCCCCTGTCCAGCACCAGTACAGATTAGTATTACCATACATATAGCCTGGTACAAGATCCGCACCGGTGCGAATGGCCATCTTGATGACACCAATACGTTCTTTCAACAGAATGTGCTCATTGAAGTGGTTTGTTTCAAAAACTTCCGCCACGCCACCTGGCGAAATCCCGACGGTGAAAGGCCATGTTTCCAGCGCATTCCGTACCGACGCTCGAGAGGCGTCCTTGACGCCAATGCTCCGCAAGATTTGTTTAAAGATCGGTGTCCGCAAAGCGGCATTTGCTGCCAAACCCACAATATGGTGTCCCGTCAACAACGGCCATGTGACTACAGTCAACGCGTTTCCGTATGGGAAAACTCCGTGCGGATAGGCTGTGACGATTCGTGGCCGAGCGGGCTGCTCGATCAGCTGCTTGCCAGTACACATTGTCGGAGGGCGTTCCTCCATGACCAAAAAGAAAGAAAAATATTTCAGTATCTGCAAAGCAAGCCACGATTGCAATCGGGCGGGCACATATTCTTGCGGCAGTATCGCAAGCGGTAGAAGTATACAGCCTGCTAACAGAAACGCCAAGAAAACGTTGCGTAACACGAATTTTCCGATCAGCCACGTTGCTATGGGAATCGTCAGAGCGCCATTGGGCACTCCAAACGCGAGAAACAGACAGCAAGCAGTGTGTTCTACGAAACTCATGGGTTGTACCGTCAAGACGTCTTCTTTCGTAGCTTGCGCCGCAGGTTTTGTTGCCAACCCCCGATCCTTCGGATCGTGCGCCAATCGTCGCATGTCGGCTAAGGTCAACTTGCTGGTATGAAGAAACTCAGCCTCCAATTCTGGCGACTGCTTGTGAATGCTGTCATCGTCAGAAGCGTTGGCGCAGCTTCGCTCACGCATAGTGCGAGCGTCGTGGAGTCCTCTGTTTTTGTGTCTTGCAAAGGCTATCGATCAATACCCGCCAAGCTTCTGCCAGTGGAGGGGTTTGAAAACGGTCTCGTCGCAATAACGCTCCAGAATCCTATCGCTGTTGGAGCAAGGAACGGTCATACAAGTCGTGCTCTTACACTATTGAAAGTAAGACGTTTGGTCTTATCGTTTTGCTAACAGCAAGCTGCAATGGTCGAGGATTGGATTCAAAATGTCAAATTTTTTGTGGTACCGACAGACGACTATGTAGGAGATATTTACAGTGAAATCTCTAACTGTAACATAAGTGATCATTGGTCTCTCAACGACGTACAGACACCTTCAGATACTTGGCTCTATGTAGCTTGTTTCAATCTCCAGATCTCAGCAGGAGTTCAGTTGCCAGCATCACCTGTGACGCTAAAAGACTTCGCCGCAGCATGTTTGCTGCCCGGAAAAAGAAGTGCTGGACCTACTATACAGTTCTCGTGTTATTGAAAAACGCTTCGAGTTCATTTACAGCGTTTGGAAGTCAAGCAAAAATGTACAGAAATGTAGCGATCGGGATGCTCACTCGAGGCCGTAGCGGTCGCATCCTGCGCGACTCGACCTACAAACACAGTGCCTCCTTTCCGCTACCGACAGTGAGACAATCCGCTCAGTTTTCTGAAAACTCAAAAATGATCCGTATGTTTGGTAGCAAGTGTCTTCCAGAAAATCCACCCGGAGATATATATGTAGAAAACAATCAAGAGAGTCTAAAAATCGACTTGGAACGTTTGAAAGCTACCATAGCCAAAATTCGGGATCTCATGGGTTACCGCACGTACGACGTTAGTCTACTTCTGGTCGACGACCAGGAAATGCGAGAAACAAATGAAGAAACCAGAGGGATGAATGAGCCTACCGACGTACTTTCCTTTCCCTTTACGGAAGCTATAGAACCTGGTGTCCTGACGCCGCCAGTTGTCGATATTGGCGATTACTACAATATGGGCGATATGATGATCGACGTACCGTATGTAATTCGCGCGTGTCAAGATGATGCGAAATATTCTCATTCTGATTTGGAGGACGAAGATCGAGGTGTATCCGCGGCGATGGCGATGGTTATGGATCCAGAGGAGCGTATCAATATGCTTTTGGTACACGGCATGTTGCATCTTGTAGGATACGATCACATCGATGATGACGACTACCAGCTAATGGTCGCGAAAGAAGAAGAAATTCTCCGACTCTTAGGTAAGAAAGCTGAATGAACGAAAATATACACAAACTATGCAGCTCGCATCTACGTTAGCGACACACAGGAGCACTTGGGAGGCTACTCAGTGATCATGGCTACCCAGCCAGCTATGGAAGGGGAAACAGGAGCTACAAGGCTTCGTGAAAGGTCCGACCATTACAGCTTATACCTGGCCACTGGTTGTTACAAACTTTGGAATAGGTCACTTCATTTTTTCTTTAAATTCAGACTATGGTTGTAGCATACATTGACTGTTAAGTTAGCTTTTGTCGGCGTGGGACAAATAACCCGAATTTATGGTCCCACGTAATGGGACGATACCTACGCGATAGCAATTTAGGATATCTGACGCAGCAATTCCTTTGACATCGATGTCTGATACCCAAGGAAAGGTCAGCTTGAAGTGACCTTTCGTCGGGGTGCACCTTGAGGAGCATGACTTTTATTCGAGCATCAAATATGCTCTAGCCCTTTCCTCGCAAGGAAATTCAGACGCCGTCGGAAAATTTTTATATTTTGTTGTGGCCCAGTCCATTATCACCGGGACGGAGGGGTGTATTCAGAACATAGAAGGGTGTTTAAATGTATTGATATTCTCCTGCATCTCTGACGTCTACTAAGGGATATACTTAGATTGATTTGACAATGTCGGAAAATTTTTTAGTAAATCGTTAATTAGTGTTCCCATCTAGGGCAGTAACGGTATGGACGGCGCAGTCATTTTCAATGACTTAATGGACAATGCCTGTTGCATGTGGTCATAAGAGCAGGTGCCTCATCCAAATTTGTTGATCTTACTTTTCGGCACCACCGTTGAGGTTGGAGCCGCCTCTCATTCCACTAGCAGAATACTTGAAAGGAAGGAAAGAAAAAGTAATGGCGTCGACTTCGTCACCAGTAATGGTATCACAAGCTTTCTCCGGCGAGAGCCTGGACAAAGCGACTGCGCACTCGAATCTTTCGCAGTCGGAAAATGATCAGGAAGCGGACTATTGCTTACCCGCGGACGTGGCCGACAGACTTGTAAAGCGCACAGAGATGCGTGTACAACAAGTCCTTTCTCAATCAAACTTCGTGGAGAAAAATTGCAGACTGTATGATCTTCCTCGATTCGAACGTGAAGACTTGGACATCGGCGACATGATCGCATACGGTGGTTTCTCAAATGTGCACGAAGTTCTCGGCTTCCGCGGCGAAACAGAGCTGTGCGACACCAAAAGCAAAACGACAAGGCGATATATTATAAAAAATCTGAGTCCAAAGTTGGCATTCAACCCAAAAAAGCTTGTTGTTGGCGCCAAGGATCTCGTTATGGAAGCTCATTTTTTGTCTTCTCTGCAACACAAGAACATAATTGATCTACGCGGTTGGTCTGCCGCGGGAATCGCAGGGTTCGCCGAGACAGGTCGGGCAGATGGTTTCTTTTTGGTCTTCGACCGGCTCCAAGAGACGTTGAGCCGGAGGATATCAACTTGGAGGGATCGCGCGAAGGAAACTAAGAAGGGATCGCTAATGAAAAGCCGCGCTACAATGCGAATGCAGCTTTTCAACGAACGCATCTCAGTCGCGATTGATATCGCTACGGCAGTCGATTATCTTCATAACAAGCGTATCATATATCGCGATCTGAAACCTGCCAATATTGGTTTTGATGAGGAAGGTACACTGAAGATCTTCGATTTCGGTTTAGCTGTCGAACTTCCAGAAGGCACCGACCAGGATTCCACATTCAATCTGGCAGGAAACACGGGTACTTCCAGATACATGGCAGTGGAAGTGATCCGTAAGCATCCATACAATTGTAAGGCTGACATCTTTTCTTTCTCAATTCTGCTTTGGGAACTCATGGCGCTTTGCAAACCATATGATGGCCTTGTCGGTCAGCAAGTTAAAGAGTGCGTGTCCGTCTTCGGCGAACGCCCAGCCATACCACGAACATGGCCCACTAACCTTCGCCGCGTTCTGAGGCGAGGCTGGGGCGAATCAATTGTGGATCGACCATTTATGACGGAAGTCAAAGACACTTTGATGAAATTGCATGAGGCGAGCTCCAAGCCTACCAAGTTGTTCAGTAAATAATCAGCTACTTTGCAAACAATGGACAAATTCTTTCATAACATCTAATGGAATGTACTAATCAAGCATTGGAAACGATGTGAATTTTGATTTATTCGGTTCACCGTCTCGCGTACAACCTTAGCTTTCTATTCCACGACGTATTGCTGTCTACCGTCGTCATTCCATCATCCTTCACTCGATCAAACCCATCGGTCTTCAAAATATTTTCGATTTCTTCTTCAATATTCAGTCTCATGGTCAGTCTTTGTGGGGAAACATCCATTTCCGTGAGATTCATACGACGCTGTCGCATTTTAGCAGCGCGATAGCACCGGGAAGGCTGTGACTCGATCAAGATGAAATGCTTGGAAGTTGCGCACACACGCTTCAATACTCGTTTTAAACCTTCGTCACCTCCATGCATATGAATCCACATTGTGGTACTAAAGATACTGGTGATGTCAGTCTGTACCAGAACGCTTTCGTCCTCGAGAACGTCTCCTGCCCGAAAGGAAAATTGGATCGTCGGCCTGGACGAACTTGAATCTTTATCGCTTAAGGATGCAATGCTGTTGGCTCTTTTAATTAATGCCGTGTCTAAGTCGATCCCTATCGCTTCAAAGGAGACTTTTCCATGATTTCGAAGAAGTCGCTCATGCAGCGCCTTGGCGACCTCTATGGTCAAGCAGCCTTGGTTGCAACCAATGTCTGTATACCGGTACGAAAGCTCAACGTTCCGTTGAAGTCGATTTTGGTCTAAGGCAGCACTAGCGATTGTATCCAAAAAGCCTTTTGGCTGGGAAAGGATCCTGCATCGTTCCGCTACAGGATGGAAATTGTAATAGTTATGAAAGTTTCCATACCAATGGCCTTGCTCGCTTTCCTGAAGGGTTACATGCGATGACGAAGGACTGTAGGTTTCTTCGCGATTACGCTTTGACATACTTTTTGACAGGTACGAAAACGGTAGCGATGATTGATACTGGTAATCTCCCGAATGGAGAACGGAGTGAAATACAGTACTCGTCGACTGTGAATGGCAGGTACGGCAGTACTCTGAAAGTTTCTGTCAGTCGAGAGCCAAGCTTTCCAGTCATGAACGAACGGAGGTTTAATTTTGTGCCGTGGCGACTGACCTGTGAAGCCGAACCCGCGTAGCGGAGCGTTTTTGGTCTATTTGAATTTCTGTTACTGTTAGGTGGGATTCAGACTAATGTAAAAGGTGTCAATTTGGTGTGTTACTGGTCCAAAGTAAAGCAAAGACGAACAAACTCGAGGCTTACATAGTTCAGGTTAGTCTGTGAAGAAGCTTACTTTTGCTGCTTAGAATCGTCTACTTGCTTCCTATATGCTTCCAAGCCTCGATTCCACTCCTTTAAACGTAAGCCGTACGGCGTTCGGACAGTAGCGGGCCCCAGGCATGTACTTTCTTCCCGACACCGCCCTGCTACCATACCGCAATGGTCGCCCCAGTTACAGTCGTCAAAGAACAGCATCTTGTCGTATCGAATACCAGTGGCTTCTTTCAAACGGGGAAAGTGGGACGACGCTTTATTAGACGAGAGAGGCGGCTGGCGGCCAATTTGATTGACATCAATTCCGTTCCAGTCTCTCTTAACCACCAAGTCCCAGACTGTCATTCCTGGAACCACTTCTAACAAAGCTAGTGAAGCTCTGCCAATCTTTTCAGCGAAGGGAGTATCGGCGGAACTGGCAAAAGCGACTTTCATTCCCGGATAATTGCCGTCGGCATGGTTTTGCAAAGCGTATAGTGATCCATCGTGGAGCCTTATTTCATGTGGCCCCGATAGGACCCCGATGACGCCTTCACCACGTCCGTTTAAATCGCCTATGACGATGTTGTCGGCCGTCGGCACTTCCGGCATTTCGTACATTTCTTGATCCCAAAAGCAGGCATCGAGGTCGAAGACGCATAGCTCAGGAAAATGCACAGCGCGCGCAGAAGAAGACATTTTGGTCACAACGAGTTTAGTTAATACGGAGGATCGGCGGATGGCACAGAACGAAACAAAACACTGCCTCAAATTCACCATGGTCAAGCTCTGAGAAAACTGGAGAAATCGCTGACTGACAGTGAGAATATTGTCCTTTTAGGCGACTGTTTCTGTTACAAATACTGGGCGCATGTACTTTTAAGATACCAATCGAATCTTATTGTATACCTATTTCCGTCAGCCATCGCACACTACGTACCAGCATGCTTTGAAAAAATCTAGCTAGTATAGGTATTTCACAAAGGCGTTCAACGAATGGAGCTACTATCATTCAAGCAATTCGCAAAGCTCAACTTTGTTCTTTCTTTTCACGTTGTTTCTTCATCATAACTTCGTTCCACTTTTCCATTTTACGCATCTGATGCTCTTGCTTTTCCTGAGCTCTACGATTTAGCCATCCCATGAGACCATCGTCTGCTCCTACCGCTGGTGGCGCTGCACCCGCAATGTCCTTCGCAGTCAACTGCTGGGGCCCTCCGTTGTACGCTCCGTTCTGCGAGGGCGGTAATTCCGGAGGTGGGAGACTACCTCCACGAGCCAAAGCTCCTAATCCCTGTTGCGAGCGGCGTTCACGGTGAGTGCGTAGTTCGTGGATGCGGCGGTCCTGCTCATCGGCAATTTGATCGGCATCCATGCCTTCGTATTGTCGCAACAGCCCCGGGACGTCATTGTATCCTTCACGAGCAATCTCTACCAAAAATGGGAGGATTCGTTCTAAAGTGTTGTCCGTGCGATCCGTCGGGTCCGCGTACGGCTTGACGCGAATCAAGTTTTCAGGGTTGAATTGGACCTCCGAGGGATCATCGTCAATCACAACCATACGATTCAGGGGACGGTTCAAACGATTCAAATCCTTCACATGCACGCCACCGGTGTAGTAGGTCGCCTCGCGATACAGTCTGTGCATAATACACCCATCCTTATCCAAGGAGGTGACGACAGGGTCCGCAATACCATCAATACTAGGGCTGTACAGAACAATTTCATAATACTGTGCCAGTTCGCGTAGAAATTTGTCGACACCGGGGCGTTTCGCGTGCCGCCAGCCGTAGCGACGATCCCAAGTGGAGGAAACAAGTGTATTTTCCAAGTCGAGAACAAGTGTGTGGGGAACGGGAATATCCTGAGGAACATTGGGAAGCTGCGGGACAGGCAAACCGTACAAAGTAAGATACAGTGAAAACAAAACGCCGAAATTGGACTAGATTAGTCTCGCAGTTCCATCCATACCTGTGACCAATCCGGCAAAAGCTTCTCGTGAGCAGGTTTCGCCAATGGGTCCGCCAGTCCTTGAATTAAACCAGTCAGTCCGACAGCACGAGAAATCTGTGCCGGTGGACTGTCTTCGTCGTTGAGACCCCACACCAAAAGTCCGGTGGGGACTCCCAAACCAATATACCACATCCAGCGACTGTACCGCAGCGATGTGG
>Ga0160421_1000232_pt1 | contig 12815 bp, 10 predicted proteins | sample TAMARWmetagpilot_FD_108195 | JGI IMG/M metagenome (GOLD analysis project Ga0160421, IMG submission 108195) | Phycosphere-associated microbial communities from TAMU algal ponds, Corpus Christi, Texas, USA - TAMU ARW-7 10/27 metagenome pilot | ecosystem: Engineered > Artificial ecosystem >... | reverse complement strand
GAAATCAATAACGAAATCTCTAGCCAATATGAGTCGTCCATAAATATCAACGTAGTTGACGTAAAAACCTTGAATACTTGCTTGGAATTCGAGTAACCGCGTAGATAGGAGATCAATCTGACTTCTGGCATCTTTCAACGCATCAATGATTGCCTGTAGCAGTGCACGTAAATCGTCCAGAACAGCCAAATTATTGAGCGATAGTATCGGCACTTGATATCCGTTCAAGAGATCCAAAGTGGTTTGAATCTTGAGGCCAACAAAATAATTGTAGTCGTAAGTAGCTCGGTCTTGGGCGTACAACGAAATGCGCTGCGCACCGAGTCGACTGGCAGATACGTACGCATCCAGCAGATTCGTCACATCGTTTTCAACTAAGGTATAATCTTGTCCGAGAAACGACGTAAGTTTCTCTCGATCTTCCGTTGTACATACGGAGGTCGAGTCGTTGACGGTGGTGGGTAGGAACGCCGCGTTTCGATACGTTTGGAGAGCTCGACGTGCAGTAATACTGGCTGTGCGACATTGATCGGAAGTAGTCGTGGACTGTAACACAACTTTTTGATTGCTCTCCCGCGTCTTCGCGACCCGGTTCCGCTCTTTCTGGACGCTTTTTTCCAATTGTCTTCCCAGGGCGTCAAATGCATGCATGGTGCACTCGAGATACAAGTCGGATTCTTGACGAGCCATATGTTGCAAATCCAGCAATGGCTGCCGGGCAGCTTCCTTAGCGGAGGGAAGGGACAACGAACTCGAGGCTAGTAGCAAAAAGAGCGATAGAGACCATCGTGGATAAGTTAACATAAAATGTGCAATCGTCATAAAGACTCGATTCTGCCGTAGCTCGGCTTCGGTGAGATGAACCGTGGGACCAGTGGATTGTTCTTGTGCCACAACGCCGGCACCGCGGCGACGAAAAGCTTTCATGCTGGCTGAAATAATGAAAAAGGCAATGTTCTCGAAGCTGTGCTCTTGCACAGTCAGTATATCACGATCTAGCAATTGGCGGAAATCCGTGAACAAACGCATTCAAACCGGTCGCCCCAACTGAAACGTGCACCCGCTAGGGAGGTGCGTTGGAGGGACCTATCGCCTATGTAGTCAATTCATGACTACCCGCCAGAATACGGTCGTGGCTGTTCACTTTCCATCTTGCTTGGAAGTTGCTAGCGAAAATTTTGTGCAGGGAGGCATTGTCGGAAAATTTGACTGACAGTGAGAAATGTGATTTTCAGTTTGCCCAAGTTTCTTTTTTTCCAGTCTTGACTGAAAAATAGGACGTGATCACGGAGAACCTGGAGATTACTTTCTCGACCAATTGGCACGAATCCCAATCTGCGTTGCGAAGCCAAATGTGTTTTCACGGCGACAATTGATTGTAACACACGTTTGTAAGAGTACATACCATCGACCTGCACTCCAAGGCCGAACGAGATCGACAGACTGAGAATTACTAATGCCAGAATAAGTATGGGACGTGGTGCGCTCCTTTTCAAAGGTGATAGCAAAACGAAAAAGAAAAAATCGAAGTCCAAGCACACGCCCAAAACAACTCCTGACGTCCACTGTACACTCTCTATCGGGGAAGGAAACACGACTTCTGCCGTGTCCGCCTCATCCTCCACTAGCACGACTGTCACAAAGCAGGAATTGTCACGGTCTTCAATCAATGGGGAGGATGAACCAACACCGGCGGCTTCGACACCAAATATTGTAACAGGCACATGGAAAATCACTTCTTCTGGAACCGTCGTGACGGGATACGGCACGCGATTCACGAAAGAGATTGGTGTTGGCGATGCATTGTTGGTCTCAATGACCGACAAGAAAGGCCAGCAACAGCAAGAAATGAGAGTGGTAACGATGCGACTTTCGGACGTTTCACTGAATCTGAGTAGCTCCTTTTCTGAGAGCATCCGGCAACCCACCGAATTTCAGTATATTCCCAAACCGCGGAACGTCGTCAAAGAGTCCAGAATGGCCAAGGAGCGAGCAGTTCAGTCGAAACACGAAGAAGCCATTCTAGCGTTTGGAACGTACGGCTCTACCAATACAGAGGAGCTCGTGTACCGAGAAAAGACTGAACACGGTTCGTACAGAATTAAGCGAGTCCAAGTGCAGGGTTCAGGCAAAGTCACGCGAGGGGATCTACTAGACTTGCGATCCAAAAAGAAACACGATAAGTACTGTTAAATTGGGAGAACCGTCGTCGCAGAGAGCAAAGGAGTATACATCGCAGTTCATGCAAATCACTATGCCATTCCGAAAGAATCATCGCATAGTAGACTTCAAAAAAGGAAAATAGCACCCTAACTTTGGTTAGAATTGTTTCCCGAGTATAATTAAAGTATTGTCCAAACAAAAGACCAGTTTTCTTGCTGCCCAACACATCTCATGAGCTTACTGTTAGAACCTATTCCTAACGAGGTTTTCGAACGATCGATTTTGATCGACTCAATCCTTCTCATTTTTGTTCCACATATTTGTATTGGAACAGATATCGCGTCATCGCACATGATGTTCCTTACCTAAACGTGTATCTAAAATTGCATGAATCCAAATAGTTTTTCTCTAGAGGTGTCAATCAGACGTACGTCGGTTCCATCTATCGTCTGTCCGAAGCACGGACACGTGACCAACTGTAACAGGAGATACCGTATAACTTTACTGTTAACAGTAAGTGTACTATGAAAAGGGTTCGAGCGATTGCGTGAGTCCTGTACTTTCGAGACTCCTTTCTCGTCCCACGTCGCACCTACAAACGAAGAGAACGACGATGTACCTTGCCATCAGCACATGAAGAGTGAAACGGCTGGATTCTCGTTAGAAAAGAATTGACCTCATCGTATTGCACAGGTCCGAATAATACTGCCCGGAAATAACTTTTCAAAGCATGAACTTTGATTTCTCATTGCAACCAAACGAGGCAGGAACAAATTCGAATGCGGTAACTCAAGTACCTACTAACGGTGCATCTCAGCACCAATCGCCTCAGCCTTTCGGAATTATTGTTCCTGGATACGCAGTTCGAACAAATTTCGTCCCGGTCGACTCCAGCGGCATGAAGTTCGGCCTTACTTTGACGTGTCCGGGTGATATTGCGACGCCATTGGCATCTGTACACGAACTGGTTTTTTTCACGCTCCCAAACATTCCATTCCCCCCGAACTACGGAGTACTTTGCTACTGGCAGATAACTGCTGCAGTTTCTCAGACGCCAGATTTACCCCCTCCGTCAACAGGTTTTGAGCTTTTGGGCTCCATTCGGCCGGATCGTCCGTCAAGCGTATTCCACACTGGCTGGAGTGAGCATGAGCAATTGCTGGAAGTGGCCCAGAACAACACTCCCGTGACATTGACTATTGGGGTATCTCTGGAACCTTTGGAAAATTTGCAAAACATTGCGGGAAGTTCCGTGAGTGCGAGCAAACTCTTTGTTGCGCAAAAGATTGCCTCGGACCTTTTCAACTTTATGCAAAGCTTCGACACTGGTACTGGAGGTGCTGGTCAAATGGTGGTGCCCAACAATATTTTTGAAAGGTGGTTCAAGCGATTTGAAGCCCGTTTTCAACGAGACCCCAATTTTTTCTTAAAAAGTGAGGATTGATCGAGCTACCTCGAGTACGCCATAGCCCGCATGATGGCAGAAATCTGGAAATTTCTTTTGACAGTAAAGAATAATTTGACGATCGCGTTAATCTCAATGAATGTTCTGATGATCGTGGCGAGTCTATAGCGAAGGCGCGTGCTCTTGTATTGAAGAAATGGTGTGAGTCTCACTTTGGTCGTAAACTACTTCAACCAGGATAGCCTCTAACAAATGAATCAAATGTTTGTTTGTTACCAAGATCATCCGTTTTGCAACATAAATGATGGTTGCAATGGCACATATGGTGACCGGTATGTAGAAGAGATCTATGACATTGTATGAGTTATCGGAATTATGGAAAAGTAAACGACACAGAAAAGTGTTTTGCATTGCAAACCGCCTCATGAGCTTTTTGGCGTAAGCGTACACAATATGTGATGTAGGTGTGTTGTATACTCAAAAGGCGATGGATAAGCGCTTGCGAATCTTTTTCAGCATTCCCGTCTTCGGATGATGTTTCTTGTGCACGACATCATTCTTGTGTAGAGAAGAGTGATGATCCATACCATCTGTCGAGCTTGCGCAGCTTGAAGCCGCTGTACGCGCGGTCGACTTCTCGTCTGACTGGGGAGTTCTTTGCGCCTGCTGTTCCGTCTCTGATACTGGGGGTTGCGCGGTCTGTAAGGAGTACTTCGTCACCGAACATCGTCGCTTGACGGGTTGCCTTTCGGAATTTCCTGCGGGTTCCTCCGTGCCGTATCCGTAATCCGTACCGGCAGCATCCCCGTAGCCGTAATCTGTATCAGGTTTAGCATCACCATAGCCGTAGTCAGTATCAGGTTTGGCGGAGCCATATCCATAGTTGGTCTGTGGAGCCGCATCGCCATAGCCGTAGTCTGTTTCAGGAGCCCCGTCTCCATATCCGTAGTCCGTTTCAGGAGTAGCGTCTCCATATCCGTAATCGACTTCCACCATAGCTTCAGGCGTTGGATGGTGGTGCGCGAGAAAAGGCTTCTGCAGTTTGGGCACGAGGCAGGTAGAAGTGGCAGTTCTCGAAATGTAAGACTTAGAGCGTACGAGCAAAAGGGGTGCTCTGGTGGTTGGAATTTGCGTATTGGAATGACCATTTGCAAAGCCCTCGACGGTTTCACTTTTATTCGTAATTATCTAGAGTCTTTATGACCGAAAATAGGCATATAACTCAATTTTTGAATGACACTACAACCTCTATTGGAAGCTCTACCTAATTCTAAATTGACCTTCCCCAACGCATTCAAGAAATCAATATTGACTGTATACCTTTTTGTCGCTTCTACGTATTCCTATCAATCTTACTTATTTGATGCACTGAAGCCGTGAACTGACGGGAACAGGCCAATCTCCTGGAGGAGGTCCCATTTTGGATCTTTGAGAGAGAGTCTTTTTCTTTCCGTTGCTCAGGCAGATATTGAGTACCAGAGTTCATAAATGTTCTTTTGTCACAAGTCATACTGAATATGACATAGAAAATCTGTGCTCTTACTCGTGGGAGCTTTTGATAATTTCTCACCAGGAGACTGTCCTTCTCAACTCCGTGAGGTATGGTTTCCATAAGGAGGTGTGTGAGCTGCTTACTCCATGTCCCGACGAAGGGCGAAGCAAGAATCGGTGTAAGGATTTGACGCGTGTTGCTTCAAATTTTGATTGACTGTGACTGCGAGTTCACTGGAATGCTTCGTGCTCCCCATGATCAAGCATTCAACCTGGTATCAAAAGTGTGTGTTTACTACGGACCTTCACTTTCAAGCACGGTAAAGCGTTGCCGAAAAGAAACGACCGCTATTGCACGGCAGCTAATTCTACGAAGCGCGGAACTTTCCCCTTTCACATTTTCCCACAGTCTATAACAGAAATGAGATTCTCTTGCAGAGCTGTGGTATCGCTCCTGCTGTCTTCTTGCTCACTCATACTTGCCTCTGATGGCGAAACCAGCGCATCTTTTCTTGATCAGCCTCCTCCAGTGATTAAAAAACCTATTTCTTGGCTTCCGGTCGTTCCCAACTATGAGAACTTGGAATGGAAGGACGTGACTGTTTGTTGCCGACGATCTAACCCAAGCGTAGATACCAACACATGCGCGGACAACGTTCCGTTGATAGTCGAACCCACCACGATAGGAAGCATGCCTCAGTTTACAACTGATCAAGCTTTGGAGGTTTTAAAACAAGCGAAAGAGGCTTGGAAGGGCGGTGCGGGTGTCTGGCCACAAATGACGTATCAGCAACGCATAGAAGCCATTGAACACTTTTTTGTCGAACTCGCAGCTTCGCGGGAAGATATTGTCGAAACACTTATGTGGGAAATCGGTAAGAATCGAAAGGATGCAGAAAGCGAGTTTGATCGCACGTTGCAATTTGCTCGATCGGTGATTGACGCGATCCAGACCGACAACAACTTCAATGGTACCTGGCAAGAAATTGGCAACGTTCGCGCTCTAGTGCGCCGAGCTGCCATTGGCGTAATTCTCTGCCTGGGGCCGTACAACTATCCTCTGAACGAAACTTACGCGACCCTTATTCCGGCCTTGCTTTTGGGAAACATTTGCATTCTAAAGATCCCGACAATTGGAGGGCTTGTACATTTGCAAACGATGGAAGCGTTTGCGAAATCTTTACCACCAGGTACAATTCACTTCATTGCGGGTTCTGGTCGTGAAACGATGCCGCCGTTGATGAAAACAGGAGAAGTGGACGGTCTCGCATTTATCGGTGGATCGAGAGCAGCGGATGATCTTATTCACCAGCATCCTCACCCTCATCGTCTGAAAGTTTTTCTTCAACTTGAGGCAAAGAATATGGGGATATTTCTAAAGGACACCTTCGAGAAGAAGAATGCTGCAATGCTAGGACACGCCATGGATGAGACTTTATTGGGAACGTTGTCGTATAATGGACAGCGGTGTACAGCTATCAAACTGCTTTTTGTACCGTCAGACGATGCACCCAAATTTGTAGCAATGTTGGTCGATCGCGTCAGCTCACTCGTCGTTGGGCTACCTTGGGATCAAAAAGACGGCACATTTTCGCAAATTACGCCACTCCCCACACCGCAACGTGTTGAATATATGCGAGAATTAATTGACGACGCGGTGTATAAAGGTGCAGAAATCCGTAATGAAAACGGCGGAAACTTGATTGGTGGTGTAGATTCGACACTCATGGTCCCTGCTGTCCTCTACCCTGTCACTCCCAACATGAGAATTTATCATGAAGAACAGTTTGGTCCCATTATTCCTGTAGCTACCTATGATGATTTGGAAACCGCTCTAGAATTCGGGCAGAGCGGAGAGTACGGCCAACAAGTTTCGGTGTTTGGAAGTGACTCTGATTCTGTGGCATCCATTATAGATCGATTCAGTGCGGTTTACGGGAAAGTGAACTTGAACTGTCAATGCGGGCGCTCGCCTGACACTCTGCCTTTTGCTGGTCGCCGGTCGTCAGCTATGGGAGTGATGTCAGTTACCGATATACTACGAGAGTTCTCAGTCCCAACCGTCATATCTTACAAAGAGCAAAACGGCTTAAACGATGAGCTCCTGCAAGGCACACAACTAAAATCCAACTTTCTACAGCCCGTTACAAGGACATCTTTATCTACAATCAGAGCAAACAGAGAATAAAACAAATGAGGTCTCTTTTGATTAGTCAATGTAAACAGTGTATTTCGCGTGTTTCCTGGAATGCTTATAGGCTCTGTCACCTACCACTCATGACCCTCTGTTTTGCCGAAGCTTTTGGCTTGATTTTTCAGTAGATCCTTCACATTGATATTTTTTATTCTTGTTCCACGCCTAAAAATAGCAATAAGCCTGTAATGCTTTGTAATTATTGGTGACAAAGCAAGTTTGCTTTGGAAGTGTAGCAAGATTCATGCTTAGCATGAATGTAGCAACACCATTTGGTCTATTTCCACGGCAAAAGAATGTTATTGTTGTTTGTCTCTATTCCCCAGCAGCAGACAAATTTTAGCTTCCCATGGGGCCATTGTTTTATTGACTGTGAACACCGTTTCTTGTCAAATACCTTTCCATGCACAACAGAAGTGATTTGTGTCTACCTTACTAAGCCCTGTTCAAATCACAAAGCAGCCAGCCCACATTTATTGCAAATGAGTTTCAAGGGGCAGGAAAGTACTTGGAGGGTGCAGTTGTGGACCATAATTGGTCCTGGCTACTGATCTCAAACTTTGCAATGAGTATGATGATGCCTTTTCAATTTCAAAACCAGTTGTCATGATTGGCCTGCTGCCATGCATTCATACGCCTTGTCTTTCTTGGAGGGAGCACTGCAAATTCATCAGGCGTCGTGGACTGCATATTCCATAATCTGTGATGACGGAGATAGCGTATTGTGTTTCGGCACAGGAGGTCCAAAGCAAGTGCCAAAAAACCAGTGGTCTTGCTGTTGGATACAATCTCTATGTAAACAGCTCGACTTACTTGAGAGCTCCATAATCCAAGTATATTCTTTTCAATCGACTCAAGCTCCACTTCGTTGCGTGTCTTCGGGTCATTTAAAATGGCTTTCGGATCGAGGATGTCGCCAACATTGTCGTAGCCGGAGAACTCTCCTGTCAATTCAAAGAATGCCGTTTCCAAAGTCAAAATACCTTGCTTTGCCGTCTCGAAATCAAAGGCATAGTCTTTCATCGAGTTTGTCCACAAAGCTCGCTGACCACTCTTTCCTCCCCATGAGTTGTCGTAGCTTCGGATTTTCAACTTTGGATAAAGTTCTCCTTCACGCTTTACCATCAAACGAGCAAAGGCAATAGGACTTGCTGCGTACGGTGCCTCAGCAGCACGGCCACAATATCGACCAACGCTGTTCCTGTACGCCAAAAATGACGCATCGTTTTCAAAATAGCCATTATCTGTGGTCCACTTCCTAAATCGAAGTAGACTTTGAAGTAAATTGTCACCATCAACCCAAAAAATGTGACCACGATCCGTTCGTACTCTCCACACAGCAACCTCGACAATTTGAAAACGCTGGTCAGTATCTTCCTTATCTGAGTGGTCGTAATCTACGGTCCCCTCCTTGTGCACTTTTACTTTGTCTCTCCGTAGCATCCAACCAGAAACTATTCCATTTTCATAACGCGCGACGCTGTCCTTCTTGGAAGGATCCAAAGCTTGGCGAATTCTTACACACTGTCCAACAGCAGAGGGACGCAATTCGATGTTTTCAAGTAACGTGCCTTCTTGCTCTCGAAGTGCTTCCATAGCTGACTTAAAAAGTATCTCGTCGCCCTCCGTTCGAAAGCCAAGACCATCATGTTCTGCCTCTCCATTTTCAGGTAGCGCCTCGTCCTCAATTTCAATGAGTAGCCTGTCTTCTTTGCCAAAATCCTGTTTATCATCGGCCCCGACAGTTTCTTCAAGAGCATCTTTAAGAGCTGTCTTCAATTGATTTTCACGTACACCTCTACTGTCGAGATTTTTAATCACCGATCTAAGCGATTCTTCTGTTAACTGGCATCCCCAATGAGATTTGGTCAGCGTTGGAAAAGATCCTGATGTGTGATACTCAAGACGGCCAAAGACCTGTACGGCTTCTGGAGAATCGTCATCATCACCACCGACTCCGGAAAAATCCTCTTCCATGTCTCGTGCACCAACCGTGATTGACTCTTCATCTTTTTGTAGCTGTAGGTAGCCACTGGTGGGTTCAGTCGAAACACCCTCAATTTGTATCATATACTCGGTCTCCACCCAGACCTTCCCGTGTTCCTCATTGTCAAAGGTCCAGAATCGGCTACCAAAACGATCTCGACCAAGTGGGTCGCTCCGAATGAAGCACTTGTTTCGCTTGGCAATTAAATCTTTAGTGGCATCGACGACTTTCTTGTTTTGCTTAGCGTTGTCTAGCTCCAAAGCTGCATCACGCATAAGATCCACAGCCCAAACACCACCGGTTTCATCGTCGAGTCCAGTCAATTTTGCTTTCTTCGCAGTAGTTATAGCACTTCGCAAAACCTTGATAGTCCCATCCTCCATCGCATCTCTGAGCTGCTCTAATGCGCTTTCACGTAAAAGAGGTAGACGATTTGCTTGAATCTTCGCTTTCTCAATGTCGCGACAAAGTCTGTCTATTGTACGAACAGCGTCTCGATCAAGAGAAGGATCATCCAAGACTTCTTCGCCACCATATCCAGATAGCTCTCCTTCCATCTCTTCTAGTTCATTTTTCTCTCGCTCAACTAGTTGCTCAAGTGACACTACTCTCAGTGCGTCCGTATCGAACGCTGCTTCTTCTTGCATTCGTACAACCATTTTGCTTATTTGAGTTTTGCTGAACGTATCTGGTCCAGGCAGGGCATCGTACTCAGACTTTATGTCCTCGTCAAAATCCAGAATATCTTCTTCGGTGAGCGACTCAATGAACTCGTCAGAAAATTCCTTGGACTTGTCATTCAGTTTTCTTATCTCTTCACGTTTCTCGTCCATGAACTTCTCCCTGACTTCAGAGGCAAGCTTTTCCCGTGCAGCCGCCTCGTCAGCCGCCGCTTTCTCTTTAGCATCTTTCCTCGCTTTTCGTTGTTCCAACTCTAAAGATTTCATCGCATTGGCCCTTTGTTTGTAATTGCTATCAACCACTTCGTAAACACGGACGGTATCATAGGCCGACTCAATCAAAAGGCGCAGAAGGCATAGTCTTTGATTAATATCCAACAGTAAATAGTCACCGCCTGCACATAGGAAATCTAGAGCTTCCTGAAATCGCAAGCTTCCAGCTGCACCGTCGGCACATTCAGTAAGCACTCGGGAGACTATCTGCGACTCGCGCTCTCGTCGCTCAGCGATCGTCAGCGGCGGTCGTTCCCGAGTCACACGAAAGTAGTCATCAACTTCATTCCAGACTCTCTTCTTGCGGTGTATTACTCGAGAGACAACAGCACCAGCGAGATGCCCCCACGTAAAGGAGTTAAGATATTCCGCATTCTGGTTGGGCTTGTCCGGAGGCAAGAGCATATCTGTAAACGTAGGTAATGGTTTCGGTGGAACAGCAGAAGCAGGACGTTCCACCTCATCACGAGAATCCCGATCATTTTCCTTTTCAAAGTTCAATGTTCCATCATCATCGGAATCGTCGTCGCTGTCCTCATCTTCGTCATAATCGTTGTCGGAGCTAGCATCTTCGTCCGTTACGGTAGGGACAGTCGTTCCGAGTGATTCCATTTGTTTTGTAGTTTCTTCCAAAACGTTGGCTCGTCGAGAGAAAACTATCTCCTTAGTCACTGTTCGATCGACAAGATCCGGGCGAGCTTGCCGTACCACATTCACAAGCCAAACAATCGCACATTTTGCAAATCGAGGACCCGTTTTTTTGTAGCCGGATAAAGCTTTTCTGAGATATGCTATTACCCATTTGTTCGCCACAACTTTCAAAGCGGTTCTGATAGCTTCCCGCACATCCGAGCTTTTACCATTTTGTCCCCGGTCTTCCAATGCACGAAGCCAGCTCGTGGTGATAAGCGGGTCTTCCGTCTCAGCTAAAAGAGCAGCCATGTCGACTTTGATAACTGGCTTGGCCCCAATTATTTCACTCTCCGTGGCTTGTTCGAGCTCATTGGCTCGCTGCTGGAGTTCAGATTCGTCGGTCTCGAGAATACTCCACCACCAGTCATCACTTGAACGATCAGAAAGAACGAGTTTCAACAGAGCCAGATGGCATTCCGCCATATAGACAGGTGGAGCCACTACATCGTCGCCAAATAATTGCCCCTCGGGAGGATTGTATGAAAGCGCAGCAGCAAAATCGTCTAGACCAATAGGGGCCAAGCCAAGAGCCCGTTCAAAAGTACACAGAAAGTCCCAGCAAATCAAGACATCAGGTATGCAATACGAAGGAATGCCTGGAAATCCTTCGATGTCACAAACTCGAGCAGCTGCCGAAGTCGATCGGACCATTTCTAAGCTTTTCAGAGGGTCCTTCCCGATCTCTTCTTCTAGAAGTAAGCGATCATCAATCGGATACCGTGATTCTTTGGCTTCAGACGCAAAATCATCTAGAGATTTTGTTGCGCGCTGATGAGCTTTGCGCAGCCGCTCAAGCTCTTTACGTAGCTTCTTTTTTTCGGCTTCTTGTTGTCGGGATCCAACCTTTTTTGTAAAGCCCGTTCGCCGAACCGTACCGTTACCAACTCGTCCACCGTCGTCGACCAATTTGAAGAACCTCCCCACTTCAAGCATGGAACGGTAACGGCGCCCCTCGAGGTTGAAAAAATTCACATCAAACTTGCCGTTACCCTTTTTTGTCACGCGAGACTGATAGTCGGCCACCAAGTCGCGCGATCCGCCGCGTTCTTCTATAAAAGTGACCAGTTGTTCCATGGCCCGCTCTTCCCGCTGTGCCAGTTCACTGTTTTTGTTCGCCTTTTTCTTTTTATTGGTGGAGGCTGGAGCCGTTATCGTACTGGATCTTCGCTTTTTCGACGCCGATATCTCAGCGGGGACGTACTCGGTCGCAATTTTGGCGAGCGAATCGTCCTTCTGCCCCAACAGCTCCTTGACGGCATCCAAGTGCACCTTGGCGGTCTCGGCTTGCTTCGTTTTACTATTAACCATTAAGAGCGAAAACGAAAGCGTCAGGTAACCAAATTTCGACGAAAGAAGTTTTCGCAAATGGACCACGGGATGGTGTAGGCGTCTGGGCCTGTGCGGATGCCAATCCGCTCCTTTTTCGACGGCCGATCCTTACCTTTGAATATGTCTAGTGTATACTCCGCCCAGATCTCGGGCAAAGTCTTCCCAGCCGTGGCGTCCCAATCGGTAGGATTTTTCGTCAAGCTTTTGTCCCACAACTTGTAAGCAGTAGACGTTGTCGGTCGTCGACTGTGCGTCCTCCTGAAAGTAGCCGGTGGATTCGTCCAGTTGCCAGGCGTGTGCCAAGACCTTGCCCATTCGTTTGAACTGTTTTCGTTTGCGCTTTTCCCGTTCGGCGTCCGCCGCGGCATCATCCCCCATATTATACAGTCGATGAAACGTCCCTTTAAAGACACTGATGAAACAAACTAGGTAGTCAATGTGTGTGGAACTACCTACCTATTGGATTCAGACACCCTTGGTGGAAAGTGACAACAGTGGAATGAATGTCGAAGCTTTGGATGCGAGCTGGGATGCGAAGCTTGGACGCGAGAAGGCCAATGGTGTCCCGCCAGAGCTCGACTGACATAGACAGTGACACAT
>Ga0160421_1000231_pt1 | contig 12858 bp, 7 predicted proteins | sample TAMARWmetagpilot_FD_108195 | JGI IMG/M metagenome (GOLD analysis project Ga0160421, IMG submission 108195) | Phycosphere-associated microbial communities from TAMU algal ponds, Corpus Christi, Texas, USA - TAMU ARW-7 10/27 metagenome pilot | ecosystem: Engineered > Artificial ecosystem >... | reverse complement strand
TAGTGCTTGCGGTTTCATTTACCTTGTCCTGTTAGATTTACTATTAGATTTCCTTTCCCGATACAGCTTTGGGAAAATCGTCGGATCCTTACTCTTTAGCAGCGTCGCATTTTTGTCTTGTACAGTTCATCTCCTTCCCATGAGATCTATTTTGCGTCAACAAGATCAACCCCGACTGTTACACCGCCTTCCCAGCCAGCGGCAGTCGATGCAGGCATCATCATATTTTCCCCTGGACAACGTGCTCGACGTATCCTATCTCGACTCTTCGCTGCCAAATTCGCGGGAATGCGACTTTTACACGAATCCCACTATTCTCAGTCGTCTGATTTTGCACCAAAAGTACGAAGCCGCAATGCGCCGTTCGTCTACGCACAGCGAAGAAGCAAGGACTTGGGTGGTCGTGCGGCGCCAGACTAGTCCGGCTTCTTCCGTGAGCAACCAAGCCGCGACCCCATCATCCCCCGCCAAAACGACATCGCAGCGTTCGAACGTGACTTCCCTGAGCTCGTTGAGTGAAGATGACGTCAACAACACAACGCTTTCTTCGAACAGAAATGGTGACGTGGATTGTGAGTATTATTCCTGTCGTCAGCTCCCCATTCACATGGCCTGTGGAAACTTGTTTCGTGTAGTAGATCCGGCTTTGAAAGCTCAGCTCGAAAAGCTCATTGCCACGCTGGTGGTGGCCTTTCCCGAAGCTTGTTCCCAACGCGATCACCAACACCGGATGCCTTTGCACGAAGCGATCTGGTACCGAGCCGGTCCCGAGACAATTTCGGCCTTGTTGATTGCCTATCCCGACGCAGTTTCCATGCGGGACAAGTACGGCCGCTATCCCATGGCGCTCAATGAGTGCCGAGACAGCCCGTATCGTACACAGATTCGGCATATGTTACTACAAGGTCGAGACTTTTGGAATACGGCCCGCACGGAGGCCAAGCTGCGACTCAAACATCGCACCGTGCCTGCCGATTTGCAGAGCGTTGCTTCCCAGAGCGTTTTGGCAGCCAGCGTAACCAGTACCGACGACAATTCAATGTACACACGTGGTGATAGTGTACGGCAAGGCCGGGCGGGCCCGGGATATCAGCAACTATCGCCAACGATAACTGGTTGTGGGGAATACAAACGTACCATTACTTCTTGGTCACAGTTGGAGCACCGCACGAATACACTGGAAGAGAAATTGGCCGAGTCGATGCAAGAAAACTACGAAACTGGAAAAGAAGCAACCAAGTTGCGGGTTTCCAAAGCGAAATTACAAGCAAAGTATGACGTACTGATGGGGACGGGCCTCGGAAAACAGATAGAACTTTTGCAAAATGAAAAGATCGCACTGGAAGTTCAAGTTCGCGACCTCCAACAGCTCGCTCCACTTGCGGAAGTGCGATCTTTTCCTCTCAACCAAGACCACCCTATGGATAAACTTGTCCCACAAAATATCGTCCTTCACTGTCAGCCCGAAGTGACGGTAGACGTGGAATTGCAAGTCTTGAGGGAAGAAAATGTCCGGCTCAAAGCCGGTATGGGGCTGCTGTCGCAGAAGCATAAAGATTACCAACGCCGCTTAGACTTTGCAGAATCTTTATTGGACGACATGGAAGATCCCGAAGACTTCCCATTCTTTGACGACAACGCAACCGATTACAGCACGATCTTTACAATTTCTACAGGAACGCCGAAAGAGAAAAGGATACACACGCCGCGCCGTCCGGAACCGGAGAAGCGGGTCCTGTCGCCCGCACTCCAACAAGTACGTCCCAAGTCGGCAATGAAAAATTTCATGCCGGTGGAGGATGTCAGTCAGAACAAGCCCGGTTTCATGGACCCACTTGATCCATCGCTGCTGGAAATGTCGCGAGAAGACGACCTGGAGTCTATCCTCAAAGGAGCACAAGAATATTTTGATAAGTCGTCGGGCCTCACTCGTCGCCTTGCCGATAGCATGTCATTGCCTACATCACGCATGACGTCCCAGATCACATTACCAAGCATTCTTGAAAAGCCCGATGGGCAAAGCTCCCGTGACAGCCGGTCTGGAAGCTTCAATAGTGGCCAGTTTAGCACGGAGGAAAAGGAGAGTGCGCTCGACGACGAGATCATCGAATCTAGTCTGCATACTGCAATAGCCGGCAGCGACAACTTGACAGTGCTTCTGCAAGAAACAGCCCGGCTCTACAGCGCTCTACCCCGTGATGCTTCCATCCCTCCTTCGCTATCTCCAAATGTATCGGATGTCACGTTGCAGCTGGCACGTATGGAACTGGAGCATGGCTCGGTAAACTTCGAAGACCTTTTGGCAGAGGCCGCTCAAATCTACAGCGGAAGCAGCAATGTGTCCCACTTCTAACTTGTCGATAGCTTACGCAGTAATAAAGAAGCATAGTCTTAGGACAATGGGGATAGACCCTAGACATATTTTGCTGAAAGCCCAAATCGTCGCTTGGTCTAAAACAAGGTATCTATCACGTCCCAATTGTTTTCAAATACTTCTTCCTGCATGATTTCTCTCATAGTCTTTATCTCACAGTCAATAGAAACGTTCCTCTGTCATCTAACATTCAATAGAAATGTATATCTGTCAAAAGCTTTAACCCTATAGCTAGTAGAAGAAATGTGAAAGCTTTTTTGTGAGTAACAAAAGCACCTCCAAATGTTTTTTTCTCTTTTATTTGTCGTAGAGACAAATTGTTGATATTGGGTCTTCAAGCAGCTCTGGAACAGGTCCTGAGAGTTGGCACTGACAGCGTTCAAATGCGATGGGCATCGTTTACATCAGCCACTACACATAGCCCAAAGAAACAGCCGATCGTGTTCGCACTTTGTGTTACAAGGGCAAAATGCTTAGATCTTGCCGTATTCCGCCAGTTCTGAACCGAATTTGTGATGAGCAAGTTCAATTTGCCTTGCTCGTCACGAACGACGGCGAGTTGTTGGGTTCATCGACGCAGCATCTACACAGCGACTCTTCCACATGGAATCCTTCCATTACCAAAGACCCGGAATCATTCGGAACGTTATTGGCAGACATCGCTATGGACTATCAACGGCTCGGTGAAGAATATGCCGGCATTGATGCAACGCAACGATCAAAATCGCACATGCAATGTCTATTGTTGGAACTAGATCTTGGATTGGTGGGTGTATCGAGCTGCCTCGGAACTGACTGTCTCGTCCTAGCTGTGGCTAAATCTGATGCTCCACCGGGACTGCTAAAGGCAAGGCTGCAAACGGTTGCGGTTTACGTACAAGAAGCTCTGTCGACCATTACAGAAACAGCTTGAGCTACGTAGTAGTTTCTTGAGTGGCGCATACCTAGCAGAAGGGGGAGTTGCACGGTCTACTCAGGAACCGCTCTCACTTGATCTCTCAGCCACCAAATTTACGAATGCTTCGTACTGACGAACTCATAATAACGCTTCAGACCAGTTACTCAGATCTTGTAAAAAGAGCAAAAATCTTTCCAAACTTATTCTCTCTTATACTTAAGTTGGTGAAAGGCTATTGTTTATATGCATTGCAACTGTTTTCTGGATCTCATTACACAGATCGTAGTTCAGGATAGTCCGCGACCACTTCGCGAAGTGTCAGGCTTTCGGTTCGGTCTTCAGGAGTCCACAAAATTTCGGCGCTTTGCAAACAATCGTCGGTACGTACATCGGAAGCAATCTTACGCAATGCTTCCTCCACATCTTGGATTGATCGAATCATGGGAACTTTGGTTGAGTCTCCGTCAATGGCTAAAATAAGTGTCACAACTGCCATGGTAGCTTTGCCACTATTTCCGGAACCGCGACTATCAGGACTTTCGCTGTAGTCGACGCCACCGTACTGACTTACGGTCTCTTCTTCGAATTTGCTCCGCTCTTTAATAGATACCGTGTTATAGTCCCGTTGGGCCTTTGTACGGTCGTCAAAGTGCTTGTATCGTGTCGTTGCCGAAACAATAGAATTTTTGCGTCGGAGCAATTCCAACGCAACTTGAGAAGTCAAATTTTGAATACCCATGCGGCTGTCCGTCTTGGAGGTTCGAGCCAAGCGGCTCAGCGCACTTAAGATAGAGTTGGTATCGTCGCGATTGGGGACTTCAAGGGCTACACTGACCTGCACGACGGAGGTTCCAGCACCAAGAGCACTCATTTCAACATTGCTATTCCATATAGACGTACCCGATTCATCATTTCCCCAAGAAGAGGTGGCCGTTCCGTCGCGGGCGCTACGAATTGCGTTGGTAATCATAAAGCCAAGTCCGCCCAAAAACAGTAAATCGAAAAAGCTCGGTCCACGATTGTAAGTCATAACACCAGGTCCTCCAAAGAAGAACGGCCGCGGCATGAACGGGTTGTAAAAGGGACTCGCGAATGGTGTAACAAAGGGAGTGATCGTGGGTGCAATAGTTACACCAGGACGGGTGCCGTAGTAGCGTGGCGAATACCCCCGCGAGTAGCCGCCACCGTAGGACCGGGAAGGCGACATCATACGACTAGAGCTTTGGCGCGGCGCGGAGAACGAACCACCCATCCGACCTCCCGACATGGCCGCATCAGCTGCCATAGGTGATAGCATGAGCACCAGTGTCAGCATAGTAGCGGCAATCACAGCACTGGGATCCTTTACCATATTCTGCAAGGCTGTTGCTATAATCGGGGTAGGATCAGTCGACCTTTTCTCACTCAAAGAAGGGGGTGCAGTCGTTTCTGCCGCTTTCCCACCGAATTCGTTGCTTGAGAATGGGGAGGTGCTCCACAACGTCGTTGGTATGGATTGCATCGTCACAGCCGGCGCTGCAGTAAACGTGTGAGAGTGGCGAGCCGTCGGAGAAAAGGCTTCGGATTGCTCTGTTGCGATGGCCACGAACGCCAGTACGGCCAGCGCTTGCGGCCTTCTAGGGAGTGTAAGGGATCTCTTGCACATTTGCTTCATTGTCATTTTCGACCTTTTCCTGCCTTGATTACTGAAAAATTGTGATACAGAGCTGACTTCCTGGAAAAGCTAAAGAGTGCACGATTCCTCGACAAGCGCTAAAGAAGAGGCGTAATGCCTTCAAAACGTGAGATGAGAAAATGTGAGCTGCGTCGATCCCAGATTCTAAACCAACCTTGACACGATATTTCCGTGGCGGTGTCGCATTTCCATATTGTTTCGATCACGATGAGTTCGATTCTGTTCGCAAGAGAAAAACGACACGTGTTGACTGTGAGTCTTAACCAATCATTACCAACTAATATTAAGTACTGTTCACACCGTGTCGCCGAGACAGATTGATTGGCTGTGGACGAATGCAGCGGCAGTGAATTTTTGTGACATAGTTGAAACTATGTCCGAGTACCTATTTGTTTTCTTGTCACGTATCAGCTCGTCCTGTATGTATTGTAAATATCGACTATGGCGAGATTTAGATTACTCAAAGATCAAAATTGTCAGCTGCCCAGTTTTGCGAGGCACAACTTACATTAGGTCACTTAAAGTTACGAGAAATTCTATTGCGACAGCAAGATTTCTTACCGGCAAGGCTGCATGGTTCAAGCCAGTCATTGATAGATATGCACATTGTTGTATGGTCGTTTCTAAATCTCGTCTAGCAGATAAAAAGGAGGTTCAAGATGGTTTGCAACCTTTTTGGAAATGTATGCTTGAGCTCAGAGCCGGTAGAAGTTGCTTGGTAATAGTAAGCCAATAGCTTTGGTAAACGTTCCATTTCTTAGGTACAGTTCCATATTCAAGGGTTCAGAAGGACCGGCAGGAGAACTCCAAAAGTCTCATCTAAAGAATATTGCGATCCCAAACATGAAAGCCTAGTACTTGCGAAAAGTACAGCGAATAATAGACTTATCCTTAGTCTTCAAAAGAAGTTACAAATCCTGAAAGCACCTCTAATCCTCGTGAAAGGATACCGCTGGGGCTTCTCCATGCACCATGGCAATTTGAGAAGGGGGCATGTAGATACGACCCACCCCGGCCCAAAACAGATACGCTGTCACAAAGACCATGCCCGAGGTCAAAGGAATAGATATTAAACATCCGTGGTTGAAATAATCCGCAGTGGTGAAGACAGCTGCAAAAGAATGAGTGACCAGACATAGTAACAAGGCAAAATTACCCCCAGTTCGACTATTTCCAAACCATGCACCAACAGATACGTATTCATCCTCACCCTGAGCCCCTCGGTGAAACATACGACGCCGGCGCATGCCGAAGAAAGTAAAAAGCATCCAGAAAACATCAAGAATAGAGAACAAGAATGCATATACCGCAGATAATGCCAGCGATGGAACCTGTGGACACGCGTCTTGGTACAACACGCCCTCACTATCACCGACTTGAGAAGCCCAAAGTGTCCCATACAGCATAATTACATGCATCCCACCAAAGCCGACCCCAGCGGCAACACCACAGCTTGCATCGTTTAGTTGTAGTCGTAGCTTTGTCGCCTCGGTCCATTGGTCGCTTTCCTGTGTAATATTTTGTTCGATGCGAGCGTTCGGTGCGTCGGTGCTGTTGATCCCCTGTTCGGGATGAGCAACGTCCCGACGACGTTGGTCCGACTTTTCCATCGAATTTTGAATTACCTGCTCCACGTTGTGGTACAGCGCAACAAATCCACATCGAAAGGCAAACTGGAAAAAGACACCGGGGACGAGAGCAGCCAAAGGACCGCCAAGGCCAATGGCGTGGAAAATGGTCCAAGCGAGACTCGCGGTGACGGCAGCAAGGAGAAAGAAAAAGGCAGCTGTTGTTACTACGATCACAAGTTGGGCCTTCTGATATACTAAGAGTCCAAATAGCGACAGAAATGGCCCAAAGGCCAACAAGGCCGATCCTATCGTCAAGGAGACTTCGGTCATGGTTATGCTTGGCAAAGTGGTGTCAGTACGCTTGCTGGTGTCTGCTGCCGGTCGGCAATGCACACTGGTCGTTTCAAATCATGAGCAACGGCAAGAAGAATACCTAAGCCCAAAGACGGTTTTAGATATGGCATACAGAGTTTTCTGGGACTTGGATACCTAAATTGATTAGTGAAATCTCATTCGCGCTATTTTCGAGATTTAACTAAAACGTGTCTGACTTACTAATTATCCTTGTGTCGTTACTTGAATCCCCGCCAACGGTCAAGTCTTGCCCGAATCGTGCGAACAAATAGGGCGCCACACAGTTGTCCGTTCACGGAAATCAACGTAAAGTTGATGCTGATTGACTTTCGCGTCAAACTTCTTTATACACACCGCCGTGACAAGGGACGACGACAATGGACTGAAGTTTTTTGTGAGAAAGAGACAGAAGGTCGAACTACAAACCGCTAAAGCAGTGACAAGCAGGCGGTTGTTTGAGGAGTCAATCAGTCAGAAAAACACACTTCCCTCGAGGACCATGACGGCAAAAGATACCGTTGTTTTCGCTTCTTCCGGCAGTGGCGTAGGGAGCCCGCATGGGAATGCAAGTATCTCTCTACTAAACCATGACGTTCGTTTCCAACATCTTACTCCAACCATGGAGGTATTAGACGAAGAGATTGTTGCTCCCAGCTCAAGTGAGGATGGTTCCGAGCCTCAAGCCAAAAGTATGAAATCTCTCCTCCTTTTGACTCAGATCGCTGCGGCGGAAGATCTCCATATAACAAAGGATCAGCCTTACAGCTGCTCTCATCAGAAATCTTTGCAACTTCGACAGCAGCTCGATGAACTACAACGAACCAGCCATCCCTATACGGCCAGGCAAATCACTGGGCTAGCCGATGCTATACAAGAGCTGCAATCTCGGGCTATCCTGCTTCAAGTAGAAAACGATGCACAGTCACAGGACATCCAGCAGTTGTACAGCAAGTTAAAAGAGACACACAAAGAAAATAACAAACTTGAAAAGTCCTTGGCGCGAATGACTCGAAAATACCAGAAATTGCTCGACAAATCGGAACGTCAGCGACGCGAGCGCAAAACTTTGATTCAACATGTCAAGTCTCTATTGCAAAAAGGTAAAACCGACGAAGTGTCTCGACGTGATTTGGAAGAAGCCAATCAAGTGTACAAAATATACACCCACGAGCAGTTCCTGGCGCAAAGCGTTCGAGAGCGAACGACCTCTACCGATAGCAATTTTTCCGACGCCGATGCCTTGGACTTTGGCGAAGATGGACAAGGTGATGATTCGGCAAGCAGCAAATCCTCGAACATATCTCTGGTAACAAGTGAATGCGTCGCAACTGTGCGTTTGGCGGCGGCTGCAAAGCCCCAGCTTTTGTCTCCGCTTAGCAATACAGAAGGTCATGAAACGTGGACAACGTCCAGCGAGACCAGTGGGTCTGGTACCATAACGACCATTGCTACCCCCAACAACGCAGACGACTCTTCCAGACTTTGTGAATACTCCTTGCGATTTATAAATGGAGCAAAAACAGGGCTTATGATCCACGAAATTGCACTAAATCAGCAGAGCATTGACGAAATAAGCTCGCCCTCGGCACTACTGAGCTCCGCGATGCTTGAGGAGAATGAAGTCGGAGACTGCGTCCCTCTGCAAGGTACTACACCACATAAAAATGCATTTTCCATGAGTTTTGGCTTTGAATCTTTTCTTCATCGAAATAAAGCCGAAGATAAGGATATACAGGATATCGAAAGCCGTGCATTCTTGGTTTCCGGATATACAGAGGACTTCGATAGCGAAGCCAACACAAAACCTCCTGTCGGAGCTCGATTGATTGCCATAGACAACAAACCAGTACACGATACATGGACTTTGACAGACGTTTATGAAAAACTACGTGCCACTTGCGGTGATGATGTCAATGACAGGCACAGCGATACACTAACATTAAGCTTTCGCAACGACACACTCTCAACGAAGTGCAAGGAAGCCTTGAAGCAGCAGATAGAAGCAGAATCAAACGAAGTTGCCTCGGAGATGCTTATATGCACGTCCAAGGAGAAATTTTACGAAAAGGCGAGTCCCTTCAGTTTTGGTTTTTTGAAGCCCAGTTCCAGCACTCGCAAGCATTTGAAAGAGATTGAGCCGGCAAGAGAGGATGCGGAGAATTCATCCGCAGAACAAGACACGTCGAAGGCTAAGAAGCAAAGTGTGATCGAGACCGAACCCAAGGAGTCTCTAGACGAGTTCGAGCTGGGAAAATCCTCGGGAATTAATTTTGGTTTCTTGATGGCCAAAGCCGCCAGCCCAAAAGTTTTCACGACCCAGGATGATCAAGTTGCGTCCTGCCCTGCCAGCGCTTCTAGCGAATCCAATTGTCCGCAAAGTACTAAGGACTTAGCTCGAAAGTATCAGTTCTGGAAACTTGCAAAGGAGACTGGGCCGCCGTGTGACAAGACACTCAGCACGTTGGAGAGCACAACGGAGCAATGTGCTACCGAGAAGAAATCTCATAGTACCACGAATTCATTTCAACTGAATTTCTGGGGTAGATCCCAATCTACTCCACACAAACACAACGCGAGCGAACAACTCTGCCCTTCCCCAAACGCGCAAATAAAAACGTCGGTAAACAGCTTGAGTGCACGAGCCAGTAGTCGTGCCGATGACCAGACTGGGGATCCTTGCTCTGACCAAGACTAGCCCATCAGTCGTCATACTAGCTATCACCTTCGCAAAATCAATTACATGCGGCAAAAAGATAAAACCAATTTATGGTTTTGGTCTACTAGTTCTACTTTATAGTTAAGGAAAAAGATTACTGGGCTTCAGCTGCTTTTGCTGGGAAGTGATGGCAGGTTCCTTAAGAAAGCCCTCAATAACGGTTTGAGGCGATCCAGCTCTCGGAATCCTTCGTTCTTTCGCTTTTCGTTGGGTGGATCTTGTATCCTGTTCACTCCTAGTCAAGCTTCGGATAGGCAAAGACAGTGCATTCGGCGCTACTCGTTTCAGCTTCGATTTCCGAGGCGTTGTTGGGCACACCGAAGTATTCTTGAGATGATCAAAGCCCCGCTTAACAGAAGGAGGCGGCACGAGTCCGACAAAGTCGCCTCTTAAACGTCCTGTATTTTTGCGCTGTCGAGCCGTTCGAGTAGTGGCAGTTTTAGTGAGAGGCTCTAACACTATAAATCGAATCATTCCGAAATCTTCAAGCTTCCTTGCCATGTCTGCAATTTCACCCTTTGATATAAAAGGATCGTCCTCACCTTCGTGGAGATCCCGAGGACCAAACGTACAATACAGTTCTTCTTGGTCTCGCCGCTTTGCGAGTACTCCTTGCATAGTATCAGGATCGATCTGTTGAGTACCCTTCCAAAATGATATCTGCTGCAGCTCTCCTTTTCTTAAAAAGGATACGTTGTAGTGTTCCAGAATCGTGCTACTGGAGGCCAAAATCTCTTTAAAACAATGGAGACAGAAGGGTAGGTATACCCGGCCTGGTCGATGACCAGCATCTCGACTCAGCTTTAGTACACAATCCTTGACGAGATTAACTAAAGTCGTTTTGAAAAACGATCTACTCCAGTGCTGGACATTCCATCCTGCAGGAATCCAAAAATAGTCGAGGATTACTTGGTCGAAGCCCTCGTCTATTAACTCAAAATGCTTCTTCAGCGTTCGACAGAACGTTTGCCGATTAAAGTTTCCGTCGAAATGCCGATCATCTCGATAGATTGCCCCTTTTTCCTGGGAGACAGTGTAAACATCTACATGACAATGTTCTTCTGTAGCTACACAACGAGCAAGATCACGTCCATCCATCTGCGTCAGTACGTTCTGTTTTACAGAGTCCACCACTCTCTCGACCAAAGAAATTCTACCACCGCCATTGGATATTCCCTCGCAACCAGGACGTTGCTTAAAAAGGGACAACGTTTCAATCTTCGGATAAGACACTCCCAGAAGAAGGACCTTTGGGCGACTTTTTCTCATGGTACACTATTATTCCAACTACTACTCATTGCCAAATGAGACTCGATCAAGGACAATCGTGGTGACGTTACAAAGATCATGCCAGGAAATTACATTACCGAGACAAGGTAGTCTTTTGGCGATCGGATGACACAAACAGTTACAGTTCGTGGATATCGAAACAGGCATGTTCACAGAGCGGCGGGACTGAGGTTCAGGTCACGGATGCTGACGAAGGTAAGAATGCCTGACGTTCAAGAATGAAAACCGAATAATTGAAGTATGGAACTTGTGTTTCCACTCCCAGACAACTGACAATGAACTTTACTGTTATTCGATGGTGAATGAAAGTATATCGGAAACATCTCTGATAGATTTATACCCTCGTCAAACATCCTCAGACAAAGTACCGCAGCATTTCGTCGCTATGTTTCCAACAATTTAGACGCAATGTCCGATGCACTGCGATGACCGCAGAATAGAAGGCTACGGTATGACTGCGGTCTACATTGTGCCGAGAAACATCGGATTCGGTCCTGTTTTGGAATAGAATACAAAATGCCTTCATTTACATTAAGCAATATCTTGTTAATATAGAGAAGCCCATGTCGCAAGTATACATCCGAGCCCCCAGAAATATCGGAACGATGAAGCACTGCTAGCCGTCACTGGCTGATTCTGAGCTATTCCTGCTCCATCTTCAGTATTTCGAAGAGTGGCAGGCGGTTTTGTATATTCTGGAACAAATTCGAACATAGTTTCTACCAAAACTGGTTGACAATTGTCAACAGCAACATTTGCATCAATGTTGGAGCAATCGAAGATAATGCCTTTGCCCTCATTGCAGATTTGACAGTTGTTGCAGGCCTGGTCATTATAGAAAACACCACACCCGTCAATTCGACGGCCGTCCGCCGTTTCTTCCACACTGACTGTAGAGCACGTCTGCTCGTAAGTATAGGGTATACGAATATCGGCGCACGTCCGTACTGATTTAATTCGACCTCTGTCTACATCGACGGATGTCGCAACCTGGCCACAAACATTGCTTTCACTACACTTTTCCTCCAGCGTTTTACAGTTGACTTCATAATTTCCGCTTCCTGAATCCGCACATTCGCAACCAACATTGCTTCCAGTCCCCTCTTCGAGACTACTACAGAAATCCTCAAAACCTGGCAAGAAGCCAGCGATCAATCCTGCTCCGCCAGCAAGGTCCATATCCAAATCAACCGTTCGACATTGAGTTGTGATAGCATTCTCGTCCACGTTAGAGCAGTCAATTTGGACTCCCATCCCATTGTTGCAGATGTTACAATCATTGCATACATCGGCCCCATAGCTCACAGTGCATCCACAAAAGCCTTGGGAGCTGTCGTTCTCATTGCAGAGTTCCAATGCGACACAAGTATCTTTGTAGTCGATTCTCTGCCGACTATTAACGTAGTCACGAATGCAAGTTGTTGAAGAAAACACCCCGCCATTTACTAGTGTCATGGCAATGACTGGTCTACCACATACGGCGTTGAGAGGCCCGCATACTGCTTTGTCGTACTCGCAAGTCATACTGAAAGTATTGCTCTGCAAGGCACCGATGCAGTCGCAGCGCACCGGATCTTGAAACTGATTCTCTATCGCACGACAAACGCGTTGAATTGAGTTTCCTGTGTACGCACCATCAGTCTCTTGGACTGCACGGCTGTGATGCGAGGAAGCGAGTGTGGCCAGTTTATGGGCCCGTCCCATCATGGCCTTCTCGGAAAACACCGACTCGTGTTCAGGCAGAAGATCAGCCAAGGGGACCTCCGCTGTTCTGACAGCCGCGTGTGCTGTCACGCACATAATCAACAAGCTTACAATATGTCTTGTGTTAGTCATGGTCTGTTTGATTTCTTTTTCATTGCTATTTGTTGTTGTGTTGCGGTGAAGTTTTGTGACCGTGGTTGACTGTGAACTTTGCTCAAACTAGTATGACCTCTCCATAGAATATATGTGATTTACATATTGTAGCTGTAAATGACC
>Ga0160421_1000230_pt1 | contig 12908 bp, 10 predicted proteins | sample TAMARWmetagpilot_FD_108195 | JGI IMG/M metagenome (GOLD analysis project Ga0160421, IMG submission 108195) | Phycosphere-associated microbial communities from TAMU algal ponds, Corpus Christi, Texas, USA - TAMU ARW-7 10/27 metagenome pilot | ecosystem: Engineered > Artificial ecosystem >... | reverse complement strand
TCACTAATTGAACTCCATTCTTTCTATCGTGAGTCGCGATGTATCGAATCATGAATTCTGTGGAGTTTGGTTTTTGGTGAAAATGGCTATGGCAAAACGACGAACAGATCAGGAAAAGCGTTGACACACTATTCTCTCATATCTTTCTCTTACCGAGAGTAATGAAAACAGCATAAGACCATGAGCAAATTAGAATCATCGCCAACCACCCAAATCTCCTCACAGCAGTCTAAACTAAAAGCAGAGGAGAACAAGAAGAAAAAGCCGCCACCGCAATACAATCCTCGTTGGAAGGGGTACTGTTTAATATTGATTTCATCGCTCATTAATTTGAGTTCTATCAGCAACATCGATCAACAGAGTGACTTTTCCGGAGAATGGGGATTCTGTTTATGCTTTGGAGTCTTTTCCTTCGTCTTCGCTCTCTTAATCCTAATACTGGATCGGACACAATGCGGAGTTGAAACCTTTAGCTTCACCAAAGCGATGGATGGGAAACTTGAAGGATATGTATTGCTTTTTGTTAGCTTGTGGTGGCTCGTGGGAGTTGCGTACATAACGCAAGTCAACGGCATTGCATACAAGGTACTTTTGTCCATTGATAGGCGCGCCGCTATTACTTGTGATTTCGACGCCAACCTTTTTCTATCTAATTTCAGGCAAACAACATCTACTTTTCGTCATGGTTAGTTCCGGCTTCTTGCGCCTATACACTCAACAAGTGGTCAACGGAGAAGGACGTTCTGTCCTTTGCTGAGATGACCGGGCTGAGTGCAACACTAAAAAGCTGGTACATTTTGTTTCTATCATCGGTAGTTTCTTTGGGCTCGTCAATTGACATGCTGTTGCACCTTTACTCAATAAAGCAGGACCAAGCCATAGCTGGTGTCGTAATTGGGATTGTTTCGACATGTCTATCAATTGGTTGGATCTGTGTGCACTATAAATTTATTGAGTTTTTCAAGCAGGGAGGCTGGCAGGAATTGTCATGTTGCGTGGTCTTGATTGTCCTGTGGATCATTGGTGTTTCTATAATTACACAAGAAGGCGGAATTGGGTCCACACTCGGGGGCTCTGGATGTCGGAATATTGACAACCAGTTATACGGGATCCAAATAACAGAATTGGAGAACTGCACCATTTCGTTGGTGGACAGCGATCAAGAGCGCCTTACGTACAATTGCTACGACACCATCAATCGCTCCATTCCCGGATCAAATTTATATTTTTCCGTTTGGTGCTGTCTCGGAGCCACGCTGAACATTGCGTTGCGGTGGAAGGCTCAGCAAGCTCTGCAATTCGCACAGGCACAGAATGAACGGCTCATGGACAAGGCCAAGATTTCATCCGGTGACGGCGAGGACGGTGCCAGCGACGGCGAAGACTTGGAAGATTTCGAAGATGCCGACGATTACTGAGCAAACGTGGCCAAAAAAACTGTTTTGGCAGTACGTACAGAGGGTTGGTTAGCATGTTTGACGGGAGCTTATTAAAGGAGCGTCTTTAGCGCCTTACTTCTATCGTTTCTTGCGAGTCTGCTTGATTGCGTCGTACCGTTTAGCCTCCAGTTTTTCGTAGTACTGTTTGGTGAGGGAGTAGAGAAGGACGCCAGCGATCCCAATCGCGGACCCTACAGCGGCCTGCGGCGTAATTTCGTTTTGAAATACCATAACGGAGGCCACCATACTAAAAACCATCGAACCCAGACAATACAATCCGAGATTTTGTGAGTGATTGTTACGTAACGGATAGAGGGGTAATCGGCCATCGACGAATGTTTTCAATGTGTACACTTACATGATCACTCGCTTCATGGTATTCCCTACCGCCAACGTTACGGGATGGACGTTACCCAACGCCAAATACATGACTTCATTATTCAAGTAATGAAACATGCCCGATACGAACAATGCTTTGCAAAGATCGGCAGCCGATTGTTGCGACAATGCCTTATTCCACAATGTACCAAAGCTACGTCCTTCGGTCACGAGTGCCATGGGAATAGACCACACAAAGGCCGCTAGGGTGACCATGGCAAAAACGTTGGTCGACGAAATGTTTGTGCCCACGTTGGCTCCCGAGGACATGGCAACTTTGGACAAGACGGCCCGAAGGGCAAAGGCGAGGTTACTTCCCATGGCCATGTAAAAGGCCAACCAGGAAAAAGACCGTTCCTTTAGGCAAGCGTATCCGACTCCACCCACGACGGGCAAGAGCGTTGCGTACACTTGCGGTTTCATCCATGTACCAAATGCGAGAGCCGAAACGACTGCCGAAAAGAACGGTTCCAGAGCCTTGACAATGTGGGTAAAGGAAACGGGCCCGGCACCGAGACTAACCATAGACGCGAGCTGACCGGTGCAATGCCAAAAACCGACCTTCTGAACGGCCGCCTTACCTTGCGACGTCAAGGTCGGAGCGGGACGGAGTTTCAAAGCCCACACGAGCAACACGTAGAAACAGCCGACACCGAATTGAATCGATCCGACCGTAACGGGTGAGGGCAGCACGTTCAACAACTTCTTATTCAGGACTGTACATAAAAAAAATGGCGAAAGCGAACGTGAGCGACTTGGGTTGCACGCTGCTACGGGCATGACGCACACGGCACACTTGGTCTGCCAATACCAATTTACGTACTGTTGTAGACAATGTTGAGTGCGTACCAGAGAGCAAAGTAGAAGCCAACCTTGAGTGTGTGGAGCAATGGATGGGGCGCAGCGGTAGGTGCGACGACCGCGCGGGACGATGCGACGCGCAACTTGACGTTCGTCGTCTTGGTCGCTGCACCACCCCGCGTGTCCAGTGTCGTCCTTCGGGTGCGTTGCGAATGATCCATCCCCGTCGCGGATTCAATCGTCAAGGTGCCACGGCTACCCGATGCAGCCGAAGATGACACCCAGTTACGTGGGGGTTTCCCAAAGTTGGATGCCGATTGTGGTTGAGTAGACTTTACCCTGTCGGCCTCCACGAACGTCCCCGTAAGTATAACGAGCCATGCTGCAAACCTCATGATTGCGTTCGCAACAAGGTGATCTTTTTCGATTGTATGTCTCTGCCAAAGGATGAGTGTTGGTAGGAACGTAGCGATTGGTTTATCGATCGATTGCCATTGTTTTCGGTATCCAAAGGACCCCCTTTCGTCACGGACGTGTTTTGACGTGATGTTGTCGGATCGAGTTGTTTGTTACCTTTGAATCGTCAAGTACTGGGTAAGATATGATGACACGGGCGTCACACTGACCTTCACAGGAATTCACAACCAGAAATTTTTAATTATATGACGTACACTTCATGACTCGTCGAAATGAACGGGAATGTTGTCAGCACCGCTCCCAATAACAAAAATCGAGGCCCGAGAACTTGCGCAACCAGCTGTGTGTGGGGCGGAATTACGGACCGACCGACGACCAAAGATACGAAGTACAAAATTCGCGATGCGCTTGCGCGTTTGTTCCTCACAGCAGTAAGACAGCTCTCGCCACTGTTGCAGCCACCATACCGTCCGTAGTTCTTCTTGACGAGTGAGTCAAGTCTCCATCATGATGTCTCTGACTCGCCTCTCGCAGGCTTCGGCGCGAACGCTGTCGCGCAGCCCCGCACCGGCGACCCCCGTACGCATCGCGCGGGTTACCTTGTCCACCACCGACCCGGGTCCCCGCAAGTCTCTCGTCACGGGCGAAGACGGCGTCCACCAAACCATGAAGGTTTCCAAATCCTGGCGGAACAAGCCACTCTTTCGTCGACAGGGCGATGTGCGCTTCCGCACTGGCTCGGAAGCCGCACAGCTCCTCGTTGACGAAGCCATGCGACGCGATTCGCACGAAAAGGCTTACATCGAGTCCGTCGCCTCGCACTTGCAAACGCTCTCGCCGATTTTCGACCGCAACCCCAAGTACGCCTTTGTAGCCAAAACGCTCCTCGAACCGGAACGCCATATCCAGTTTCGCGTCGCCTGGATTGATGACACGGGTGTGGTGCGAATGAACCGCGGCTACCGTATTCAGTACAGTTCCTCTCTGGGCCCCTACGAAGGAGCTTTGCACTTTGGCTCCCACATTAACAATGGCGTTATGAAGGCGTTGGGATACGACAGCATCTTTTCCAACGCCCTGACGGGCTTTGATATTGGCGCCGCCGTCGGGGGATCCGATTTCAACCCCCTCGACAAGTCCGAAGCCGAACTCCAGCGATTTTGTCAATCCTACATGACTGAACTCGCCAAGTACATTGGACCGGACCAAGATCTGCCCTACATGGGTATGGGTGTTTCGCAGGAAGAAATGGGCTACCTTTTTGGACAGTACAAGCGAATCAATGTCAAGGCCAGTGCGGCGGGACGATACTTTTTGTCCGGGGCCTTTCACGAAGTACGTACTAGGGTCAACTAGCAAACTGCAGGCTTTTAACCTACCAATGTCAGCCAGAATGCTGTTGATACCGACTGCACTAATGCTCACTCACCTTTGTACTCTTGCTTTATAGGCTCCTGGGTTTGGAGTCGTCCACTTCGCCAAGCAAATGTTGGAAGACAAGGGTGATTCGCTAGAGGGCAAGCGTTGTCTGATTGTGGGTGGCGGCAAGGTGGCTCGCTCCGTCGCCAAGAAATTGCTGGAGTACGGGGCTATTCCCTTGACCTTTTCCGACGCCAGTGGACACGTGTATGAACCCAACGGGATCACCCCCGGACAGCTCAAGACGATTGATAAAATCAAAAACGAACGCGGCGCTTTGCTCGGGCGATATATCATCTCTTCCACCACGGCAGAATTCAACAACCCCAAGGACATTTTTGATATTCCCTGTGATCTATGCTTTCCATGTGGCGCCATGCAGGATGTAAACGAAGCCGTGGTGGACAAGCTCGCGGACAACGGTTGTCAAGGTATCATTGAAGGTGGGCATTCGGCCGTCACGCACAGTGGCCGCAAGCTCCTGAAGAAGCGTGGACTCATGTACGGACCACATAACGTCACCTTGACCGGATCGGCTATTGTACACGCGGTAGGGGTCGGTGCCACAGACGAAATGCTCGCCGAACACGTGGCCCGAATTTACAAGGATGTCAAACGCACAGCCACCGAATTTAACGTCCGGGGCGATCTCTTCGCCGGAGCCAACATTCAAGGCTTCCTGCGAGTCGCCAACGTTATGATGACTCACGGAGCGACGTGAGGGCTTTCTTTTTGCTCGGGCCGGCAAAGAATAGTTTTGTAAATTGCCGCAATATGTTCGCTCTTTGTTTGAAGATATTTCTTTAGATCGTTCGTAAACGCTACTTTTGATCACGTTACGTAGTACTTATTGATTCAGCACTACCAAATACAAAACATCAAAAGCACCTAACCTTTTACGTTAACGCGAAGGATAAAGTATGTCCTCTTCCTTTAGTGCTGAAGCATATTTCATCCAAGGGTGCTCCAAAGCCTGACCAGCTGTTGGACGAACTTCGGGGTCGATCGTTAGAAGTTTTCGAACAAAATCTACAAACATGGCTTGTCGAGTCAGGTCTTTGGACAGCGTCTTGCCGTTATCGAGCTTTTCCAATAAATCGGACGTGAATCCCAGACGCGAGGCCAAAGTAGTCGCTTTGGGCTGGAATATGTCGATCTTGCGGCCAACGTTTTGCTCGCCCTTGTCCGAATGGTGGCTATCATTATTTGTTTCTTCTTCCTCGCTGAGACTTTCAAATAAAAGACCACGCTTGGTAAAGAAATTTTCGCTTTGCCGTCCCTGTACAATCATATGGTAGGGAAATGCGCCGCATATAGCTTCAATTCGACTCAACATGGAAACGATCGAGTCATTCTGGAAGGTCACCTCCCCCGTGTACATTTCAGCAACAACACAGCCCAACGACCAAATGTCGATGCGTCCATCGTAGGGTAGGCCCAGCACCACTTCGGGTGCGCGGTAGGACCTCGATTGTATATATGACGATTGCCGATCCGTGAGGTAGCATGAACTTCCAAAATCGATCAGCTTAATCTGCGCGCGGCTGTAGCTTGCCAGAAGGATATTTTCCGGCTTCACATCTGAGTGCACTAGGCCAAGATTATGAACGAAGCGTAGAGCAGTAAGACATTGCCGAGTGATGTAGGCAAGTCGATTCATGGTGAAGTACGGCTCTTCGTTGTCCTCAATAATGAACTTGCCGAACTCGAAGAGATTTTGTCGAAGAAGTTCTGTCACAATGATAAGATGCTCTCTGTGGTAGAAAAATGTCTTCATCTCGATAAGATGATTCTCATTGCACTTTCCAGTCTGTCGCAATAATTCCAATATTTTGATTTCGTCCAACGATTGGTCAAAAAAATCCTTTGTGTTCTTGATCACTTTCAGGCAAACTTCTTCGTGTTCGCCGTCGCTATCTTGATCAGAATTCAAGTCAGTGCATCGGTAGGCCGTACTGAAAGCCGCGCTTCCAAGTTCACCTTCCACAAGATACTGGCCTGCAACAATATTCCCTTGTTCCAAGAATAAATCCTTCGTCGGCTCGAACCCCGTGACATGTGATTTGAAAATGATTGGCAGGTAAAAATACTCAAGATCGCCCATTTCACCCTTACCGGCTAATTTTACGCCGGGGAAGCCACTCAGGCATCGCGATTCGCTACTTGCATCTCCAAGAGATTCGTTTTCCAACACATCTGTAAGAAAGCCGACTGCAATATGATCGGACGGGCCGTTGGATTTGTAAGAAGCTGTCAGACGCCTTTCCTCGCGATCGAGAAGCTCCTCAGCAGCATTAAGATCACGTTCAAACGCCTCGTCGGTGCTCCTCTCGGAACTTTCATTTAATTTATTCACCATAGCATCATATGCCCGTTCCACACCCTCGAGTTGCTTAGTTGTTAGACGGACGATTCTATAGCCCGGCTCATTAACGTTTGCTTCGTCCCACGCAGGTCGCAGGTTGAGGAGCTGCTCGGTCTGATCGATTCCCACAGGCAGACGATGCGCACACAAAGTACGCATCAGCTCATTCGCTTCGAATCTGTCTCGATACTCGGCCGTCTCTTCTTCTGATGATATTCGACCAGTGACCAGTGGCATGGCCCCAGAGAGAGATTCCATGGTAGAAGGGGGCGCCATCACCTGCGCTCTCAATTCCGGTGAGTCTGGTTCAAGAACGACTCCTGTTATCCCACCGCTATCCCTACTCAGTGGGCCTAAAACGTTGTCGAGAGCATCACTGTGCACGTAGCTATCGTCTTCCGCGGCGTCTTCGTCAGCGAAGTCGGCATCACTCTGAGTTGTTTCGTCAATGACTGAGTCTCCTTCCTTGTTAAAGCTCTCTACAGAGCCATTGCTGCCTACATCACAACGGAAATCCTCACAGCCGTCGCCCAACACCTTCTCACCGCTCAATACTTTGCGAACTTTTCGATCGAAGGAATCGTCCAGCGGATCTCTTTCCGAGTTGCGGCTATTTTGTGACGCATATCCGAGGTCTTTGCTACCGAGACGGCTGCGCACTCTATCATTCAGATCCTCACGTTCAACGCGCTGGCCCAGACCTCTAATTACGTTGTCTAATTCATCAACTTCATCTAGCTCAGCAATTTCTCCTGCCAGCCACGGATTTTTTCTGACTACCTCAATTCCATGAGTCGATGAAGAAGATGCAGTACTAGTGTTCTCCACGTCTATTACTTCCAATGGATGTAAGGTATCGGCGTACGCGGCTTCTGGCTTGTGATATGTGGCTTCGTTTCGGTGTACCAGATCTCTTTGCTTTTCCTGAACCTGAACCGATGCAATCGACCCATCCGTCAAATTTGAATCCAGCAAATCCGCCATCGTCTGCACCAAAGCATCATCCTTGGAACTTTCTTCAGATAAGTTATGTTTTCTTTCGTCCGCGTGTCGCCACGAGGGGTCGAGCTCAATCTCTTGATTTAAGACTGTGTTTGAGCGTCTACGGCTGGTCTTGGCTCGTTCCAAAATGGCCATCAGCACACTCTCAACTCCACGCTGAATTTCCTCATCTTTCTGTGTAAAGGACAATATTGAGTCCGCCGTGCTCATAGGGTCGGTATTCCGCGCTGCTGGAACTGCCGACTGCGGATGCTGCTCTTGCAGTTTAGCACAAGTTTCAATTTTCTTCGATTTCGTGACTGAAGTTTTTGAATCTAATGTATCTACCCAAGCCATAGCGCTTGTAACTGATATAGCTTCACCTTCCATGCCATCTTCATGTTTGAGTTCAGCCAAACGGGTAGCATACCGCGCCATACGCTCCTGCCTTTGTCGTCGTCGAGCTTCAATTTCCATTTGGTAGGCTTCAGCCAAAATACTAGAATCGTCGCCGTTTTCGCACGGTAAATTTGACGAATCTGTTAGCGAAGCATCCAAATCACGCGCTTGCAACATCCGCTGATCAGAAGGGGACGGTTCTTCTGATAGACCTTTTTCTAACCGCATCGAAGCCATCGTGTCATCTTTGGACCGAACGTCAAATAACTTCTGCGTCGGCTGAGGTAGTTTCTGGGACCTATGAGCTCGAATGAGTTCCAGAGCTTCTTTTATTGCGGCCTCATACGCATTGGATGTCGCCGATAAAACTACCGCACGATCAGGAGCGTCCGAGCTGTTGCTGTGCGCCTGGGCGCCGATGTCGCTCTTTGCGATGTTGTCGCCAATACTGCCGTTTCCTGTGACCTCAAGTCGTTGACTTTCGTGCTCCTGAAAAAATTTCAGTATATGTACAGAGTCGCCCGCGTTTGAAGAACATTCGTGAGGCTGTGGAGGCGAGATAGATGGAATTGCCGGCTTGGGCTGGTTAAGGCTGCGCGTCGGAGTCGCAGCTACTGGCTCTGAGCATTTTTCGGTTTTTTGTTGCTGTTGGGCTACGACTTCTTGTGCGTCGTAAAAGTTGAATCGGCTTTTGCAGTTCTCTTCTTTTGGCGCCGCGTACTCGACAAAGTCGCTCGCCTCATAGAAACTAAAACGTGTTTGAGTTCTACCGCTCGATAGTGACTCGTCGTTGCTTTTCATTTGGTCAAAAGATGAGTTCGAAGTGCTCATTCTGCGTCGCACTAAAACCCCGTGTCCACTCGGTCTCTCTGCCTTGATATGCTCCGTCTAGCCTCTTTTCTTAACCTAGCAGTCTCTTCCACAAGATTACTTCCGTCACAAAATACAGAGCAGTTTTCAGAAATCAAATTGACAGCTATAGTTTGGGGGGCGTCTACTCTCGCACCGCTATTGCAACAGGGAGATGTGAGATTGGCTTGCCACAGTCGTTGAAAATCAAGCGATATTTCTCACCTACCCCAACTGTTATATGGAGACTGGAGGGTTCCTATCGGAGCTCAAAAATCGGAGTTACAAGTAGCAAGTCCCAATGTCGTAGATAGTTAATATACATAAATAAACTGTTATTCATTTACGTTAGTTCGAGCATGAGACACAATTCTGTTAACGTGCGCCACACCTCCAATTAGATGTGATATGGCTTTCACAGGCAAGTCGCCCTAGCTTTAAGTCCCCAGGAGATGATGTGGAGTAGAACCCCGGGGAGCTGCAACCTGACTGCGAGAATACGGTGATTCTACAAAGTAGTTAATGAAAGCATACTTCTCTAATAGTTGACTTATTCTTACTCGTCTTTGGTGGGCTTGGTCTCATCTTCCGCATCATCTTTCTCAACATCATCCTTCTCGGATACAGGCGGGTCCTCATTCTCTTTATTCCGAACTTCATTGATTGGCGTAGCATCGTCTGTCACTTCGACTATTGCTACCTTCCACACAGTACTTTCCTTCTTTTTAAATTCTTTCGGTACCGTAATCATCAAAACTCCATTGCCCAACCTTGCGGTTAATTGTTCGGTCTGAGTAGAGCTATCCAGCGAAAAGCTCTTGGAAAACTTGTTCACCCGCGCATCCTCGCCACGCCCAACCTTTCGTTCTCCCGAAATCATCAAGACATGCTCTTCTTCATCTACGGAAATGTCAATGTCTGAAGCTTTGACACCTGGAACATCCAACGCCACAGAAAAGGCCTCATTATCGTCGTTCACTTCATACCGAGGGGTCGTACGGCCAGTGGCTACATCATTAGCAATCGCAAAAGCTCTATTCGTCCATTCTTGCTGCTGTCGAAGAACTTCGTCCCGAACTTCTCCTTTGTTGGCGTTGACCTTGGACGCAACTTCCGAGGCAAGACCGAACGCACGATTGACCCATTCCTGCTGTTGACGGAGCATCTCTTCTTCATTCTTCCACCGACGACGTCGACCACGAGCATTTCCGGTAACCTGATTCTCGAGATTTTGAAAGGCCTGGTCTACCGGATCTGGCTGGCACTGGCTTTTGCCCCGGGTCGAAGGTTCGCAACGGACGCCGCGAACGTAGAGAGGACGGGCAAAGCGATAACCGCCCATGTTGTAAGCAGCCGCCATGACCGGAAGAGCGGCAAAGATCGTGTAGGTAGAAAGTTTCATTATTGTCTTTCGTTCTCGGGGGATCCGCAGGTTTTTTTCTGTTTTTGGCTGCCGCCTCAAATATTGTGACCAGAAAATATGGGATGCTTATTTGGGGGTGGAACATAACGTTGACGCGTTCGTATGGCTTCTTGAAGCTTCCTTTACGCAAAACGTCGCTGCTGTAGAGGTTCCCTTCGTGACACTACACTTCGCTTCTGCGTGTACGACTGATACAGAGGTAGGTGGTAAACTGCCACGCGTCGATTCTGGATCAAAACGCTTTCTCAAAACCAAAGAATACTCAGCTTCCAATAATACGACCGAGATCATGAGCAGTAATGTAAAGCAAAGCACAATCTTGTCGACACTATGAAGTCACCTTATTGCTCACGGTCTATTCTATGAGAGAAAGTCGCTTCTAGATAACACGGTGTGGTTGCTGCATTTTGTCAGAAGTCAGTTTTTATACTAACTGGAAGGAATTTTCGGACGGACACGACCGACTTGAAAATTGTTAGAACCCGCAACACGGACACGAATTGACAGATTGACGAAAGACAAGATAGAGAAGCCACTTCACATTGATGGGATGAAAAAATAGTCTCTCGTTTTCTACTTCGTTTTGCTAGGTTTTTATAACTTACATTTTCTAATCCGTAGCTTGCTCTTTAGTGTCGACATCCTGGATGGAAATCTTCTGGACAAAGCTGTCTTTCGCATCAAATTCTTTTGGGGCTGTAACCAGCAATAATCCGTTGCTTAGCTTCGCCGAGAATCGATCCATACTGATCCATGAATCTATGGAAATGCGCTCCAAGAAAGGGATCATAGAAGTTTCACTTCCAAATCCAATTTGACGCATACCCGAAACAGTCAAGACTCTATCCTGTCTATTGACAGAGATTTCAATGTCCGATGGTTTTGCATAGGGCAAGTCAAAAGCTATTTGAAATACATGGTCATCATCTGTAACGATATCAACCAACGGCGCATGGGAACTCTGTCCAACCATGTTTCTCAATTCACATGGCTGACTTTCCTCCGTCGAGCGCCAACCCATGCCTAAACCCTGCCGACGTCCTCTTCCTTGAGCCGGGCTAAGCACTTGACCCTGCGTAGTGGAACTAGATTGCCAGAAGTTCCAGCCTTGGCCTTTTTGACCGCCTGGGTGTCCCTGCCCAGTGCACATTTTCGTATCTTGCTGTCCTTCATGGGGTCCGATTCCCGGCGCACACTTGTGGTGACCAAGACTACGAGGACCCCAGCTAGACACAAGCAACTTTTCCGCTGCATCCTCATGAACCACCCCATTCCGGCACGCATGACCCAAGCCGTGGCGATTGCCTCCGCAATGGTGACGTCTAGCGCAATTCCGAATGGAGTTACTACCATTCATGCAAGAGCGTCCCATCCGGTATTGCCCGGTGTTGCAAGCCGAAGTCATTGCTGGTAGTGAAGTAACATAGGATAGTTTCATGGCTTTCGTAATAATCTCAAAGTAATCGTCTGTGCTTCCGTTTTTTGTGACCTTGATTGTCCTTGTTCAGATTCCGTTCTTGATAGGCCTGTCTTCGCATCTATGCAATTGTAGCCTCTCTCGCAGGCGATCGTGCAACCTATCATGTAATGCATGTGTTCGAGAATATTTACGTCGAGCAACTAAAAGCCTCCTTCACGTTGTTGCTGATAGAGAAAAGGCCACTTCGGTTCGATTTTCTCATTTCATGGAGTTCAAGACTGCTGCCTAGTCAGGTCGGGAGGAAATGATGATCCGAACACTACATTGTACATAGCGCCAAGTGCACGTTTCAAATTTCTCTGACTGGTCAGCAGCATGAAACAATTTTACAGCTGCTTCGAACAATGTTCCAATTCGGTCTCTTGCCGTTGGTGGGAGGTAAGGTAAAGATACCGTAAAGGACGGAACTTTATACAATTTCCAAAAATTCATGTACATTTGCTACGAGACGCACTAAACCAAATTCAGACATAAAACTAACCCCACACGTGGATTCGTCTCATTAGCAGCTTCAAAACGATACCATTGTTTCAAATACTAGTATAAAACTGCATTGTACACTTTCATTTTAACAGTAAAGTCGGATTTTGATGTTAAAATGTAAAAATAGGGTTAAGGGTTAGAATTATAGCGAACATTTAGCCGGTTTTACCTCGTTTGTTGAAGCAAACGCGAATGATTTTGTTTGCTCTCCTTGAGCTTTGAACATTAGTACTCTCAACCGAGAGTTGTTCTACACTTCAAATACCAATACCATTGGTAACATGGCATTCCATCCAAGTGGTATTGTGGTAGAAATAGTTGGCATTGAAGAATCTAGCCGTAGACGGTCATAAGAGGAACCAAATGCAATGCAATGCTGCATTAATCTAGAGAAGTGGCAGTACTATTGGAGTCATCAAACAAATGTGGAATGTGAAAAAAATGATTTTGCATACGCACTACCATCTTACAGTT
>Ga0160421_1000229_pt1 | contig 12996 bp, 8 predicted proteins | sample TAMARWmetagpilot_FD_108195 | JGI IMG/M metagenome (GOLD analysis project Ga0160421, IMG submission 108195) | Phycosphere-associated microbial communities from TAMU algal ponds, Corpus Christi, Texas, USA - TAMU ARW-7 10/27 metagenome pilot | ecosystem: Engineered > Artificial ecosystem >... | reverse complement strand
GACATCCGCCGACAAATAAATCATATGGCTGTTCAGGCAATGGAAAGTTTGCTGAAGAAGAGCGACCCAGGCCGCCGTGTAAAGCTCCAGAAAGAGATTGACTACCTCAAACAAACACTGGAGTCCAGTGATTATTTAGACGTAGAAGATATCGATGACGAGACCGAAATTGTTTCTGGTCCGGTGGATGTAAGTGACGTTTTTGCAAGAGGATCCCAGGGCCCTAAAAAGACGCCGACGCAGCCTGTACCTAAGCGAGCCGATGAAGAAGATCGAAAGAAAGGAGTGGCAGTGAAAATTTCCGCCGTTCTTGAGAATGAAGAAGGCACTGCACTCTCACTGAAGCGTCCCATGCCAAGTACACCCTTTTTCACTGATTCTGACGAGGGAGACAAATCATCAGAGAAAGAAACATTCACCACCGATTCTCGACTAGGATCCATGGAAGATCAAAAGATTCAAGCAATGTTCAGGCGCGCAGGGGCGAAGACGGTGGAAGAACAGGCTGAGATTCGAAAACGGTACGAGGACTTTAGACTCCTTGAGAAAGGTTCACGTGATGCTTCAGGGCTGAGTGGAGAAGGAACCGGTAAAGAGTTTTTATTGACGGATCTTAAGTACAATGTTTCAGAGATATTGAACGAGGATGGAGATTTTGATGCAGCGACGATTCTTTCCACCATTGGCCCCAGGCCCACCCGTCGGAAAACAACAACTTCGAATCCGTATGGAAATGTTAATTCTGTTTCTGATAGCGATGCCAAGCTTAGTATTGAGACATTTGGTCCGTCGACTGTAGCTGAAAACCCAAACGATAACCGGGATTCATCGAAAGAAGTTGAGAATGCAAGATTCCAACCCGACGTGGACGAAGCAGAGGTTTTTAATTCTCTCTATCGCTCTGTTTCTGCCGTTGGCGGTGGTCGTTATAAGGATGACCCAGAAGCTAAAGCGAAACAGCAAGCCGCGTTTTCTGACTACATGAAGAAGGAGAATCGGCTCCGCCATTCCCTTGACACCCTCGGAAGTGATTCCGAAGGTGTTGACTTTAACACAGATATCCCATTTGACGACATTGAATATGCTGATGAAGTAATTTCATCTTTAGGAGCGAGACCGACACCGAAGCGCACACGTGTTTTAGACGAAGAGGGTTTGAGCGATGGAAAAAGTAGGGAGAAGGATGATGTCGGATTTGACGACATCAGTGATACCGATATCGTGAGCGGAATGGTCGACTCCATTGATGACGAAACTATCGAAATGCCTGATTGGTTGCGGAGAGAGAATGAGAGCCGGGGAGTGTACGACCGGTTCCAAGGGGGCGAAATTGACAGCGTATTTGACGATACAGATAGTGAGAAGAATCTGAGACAACTCGCTGAATACGAAAAACGGCGTTCTGGAAAACAACTGAAACACATGGGTATAGACGTCAGCGATGTACTCGGTAGAAGTTCGTTTGAGATTGATGATTACGCTGATTACAAGTTTGACGATAGCTACCAGCGTGGAAAGCTACCCGGTAGTTTAGGGACCGCAACTTTTGAAGGTCGGAAGAGGAATCTCCTCGACTACAGAGAGCTCGAAGTGGCAGAACTGAACAACCTGATGGACCACAAAGATTCTGTGTACTCAACTGGAGTCTCACAGTATATGCCTCGCGTTAACAAACCTTTTAAAGAGTTTGGGGCGATCTTTCGTTTGGAAGGAGTATTGCTTGATATTTCTGGTCTACAGATACAAGCATGGACCAAGACTGCAGAACACTTCAGCTTTAAGATACCGGAGGTTGAAGATGTTCGGCGTGCTGCAGTGACTTGTCCAGAGGTTGCCATTAAGGAAATATTCCTTTGGACGGACGATTTCATCCAATGTGGCCACATCGCAAGGGTGCACCGCGACAATCTCCGTAAAGAATTTGATGGTTGGATGACAATGAACGGTATCAACTTTCCAGAAAGCACTGAACCTGAATTGAAAGAGACTTTAGCTTTCGAGCAGAGAGTTATTAAAGAGCAGCTAACACCACCCCTGCAACGCGAAATGAGTGAAGACGAACGGATAGAAAAAGCCTACAAAGCTTGGTTAGTCACCGCGGACGAGTTAGGAAGAGACGAGCCCAAAGACGATGACATATTTACTGCGTTGCCCCTTCCCCCCGATGTTGCTGTTACTCGTGTTTTTGGATGGTCTCAGGATCCTGTAGAGGTTGATATGATTGTGAAAATGTATTACAATCACTTAAACAATTCGAATCCATTGGTACGTGCCTCGCTGAATCAGTCGGTCGCAGCGAAAGAGGAAACGCCGCAGACATCTCTTATCGACGAAGTTGCAGTAATGGAGATTCACTACGCAGTGTGGACGAAGCTGGCACACAAATACGGTCACGAGTGCCCTCTTCCTGAAGAAGTTGCTGCAGCTTTTGTTATTGGGGATCCCGAGCTTACAGTATTTCACGGTTTTGGATGGGTGGTAGATAGCGAAGCCGCCAAAACTCTGGGCGATGAGTTCGAGAAAAATGTTAAGGAATGTATACATGAACAATTCTACGGAGGTATTTCGGCTAGTGTTACTGACGACAAAGCTGTAGAAACCGGAAGACGCTTATTGGAGTCAAAATATGATCAGCCCACGCCTCCTCGCGGACTAATACCTGAAGAAGTTCTTCAGGTTCAGATCAAGGCCTGGACGACTACGGCTGAAACGCACGGCTTAGATCCTCCTTCTCCTGATGAGGTTCGAATTGCCATGAAGATGGACCCGAAAGAAGCAATCCAACGTTTATTCTTGTGGACGGACAAGCCAGATGAAATCGGAGAAGGAGCCGAGACATTTCTAGAGGCTCTAAAGAATGAGTCGTTACATTTGGTGAGCGAATACCGCGACGAATCGTTTAGAACACGGGAGAACAAAGACATCCCGCAAGTCGCTTTGTCTCCCTTAGTGAAAGATCCGACAACTGATGATATTTTTCAAGCGGCGTTTGATGCCTGGACGGAGACGGCCAAGAAAAACGGGTTTTCCTTCCCTAGTACAGAAGAAGTCGAGTTTGCATTTTCAGTCGGTCCAAAAGAAGCGATTTTACTCGGCTTCCAATGGACAGATGATGTCGCAATCGCTGATGAGCTCGTTAAGGTATACCGTGAAGAGCTCAATACAAGGCGAACCCAATGGCAGGCTACACCTTCAATTATTTCCCCGCTTGCTTCCAGTGACTCCAATGGCGAACCCAAGTTTAGGCCAAATCCAACCGCATCAAAGTGGATAAAATCACTTGTTGATGTTGAAATGCAATGCGGAATCATCTCCTATCTCGATCGTTATCAGGTAGACGTCCTTCTCGAGCAAGCTGGACTTTCTGAACTGATTCCTCCTGACAGGCGCGTTTCTGCGTCCAATGGTTATACGCGTGATACATACCAAATGCTCGGAGCTGCTCTTCGACTTGAGCGTCGACCGGACCACTGTGTTGTCTTTGATTCAACTCCTTTCGCATCGATTGCAGCGCACGAAGTGGATATGCAGAGTGTTTCAATGATAGGCTCTTATCCTAGATACGAACTGATGTCGGCGGATACCACATCGAATTCACTGGAAGAGCTGACAGCCATGAACATTCGACGACTTTTTGCAGAGCGTGTTTATGACCAGCCCTTGATTGATATCCAACCCACATTACCATCAAGCCAAAGAAAAACGAGAACGAAGTTTTTCTTCGACGACGATGATTGATTTTGCTCTACATGCAATCCAACTTTGAAGATAGTTTATTATTGTAATTTACATTATAGCGTAAATATAAGAAACCCGACGTATCGAGATCTTAGCTTGACTGTTGGCTCCGTCAGTAGCCCACACAAACTATAGCGGTGGAGCTCGGAACTTATACCCTACTCAAGGGAGTAGGTAGTCGCTCAACGAGCAATGGGGCCTGGCCTGAAGGCTTTAGAGTGGCTCGCCTGCGGCAAACGACTGGAATAGTAGTAGCTTTCGCCCATCCAAACGTGAGTCCAGAAATAATGAATCACGTGTTTACTGCTACAGTGAATTCTTCGTCTGGACATTCGTCTAATTTACGTAACTTTTTGGCTTTTAAAAAGTTGTTACACAAAGAAAAAATCAGCCCAGCTTCTAAGCAACCCCGAAACCAGTTTGAATTTGCTTTCATCAACCTTAACAACAAGAGCTATGTACGGACAGGTAGTTGTCGGACCTCCAGGAAGTGGCAAAACCACTTTTTGCGACGGGTACGTGAATCGGGGTCTGCGCACTTACTGTTTTTCGTTTCCTCACATCTCATATTTGAGCAAAGCATGCAACAGTACCTTCGGCTTCTGGGTCGGGATGCGTGGGTTTTGAACTTAGACCCTGCGAATGAAGGGGGATCTGTAAATGGCGGAACGGGAACGACCGAAGAAAATGTGGACGAAATCGAATCAAAATCACAATTGCCGTACGAAACTATTTTTGATGTCTGCGAAGAAGTTGTTAATCTTTCCTCCGTTATGAAAAAAACAGGCCTGGGGCCCAATGGAGGACTAATATATTGCATGGAATATATGGAGGCGCATGTCGGCGATATTATTCTCAAAATTAATGAGAAACTGAAAGAAAAGACATACCTTCTCATTGATCTCCCTGGACAAGTGGAGCTGTACACACATTCCACATGTGTACAGCAGCTATTGAGTAAAATGATTAAAGCTTGGGACCTGCGATTGTCAGCGGTGCAGCTTATTGATGCGCACTACTGCACTGATGCATCCAAGTTTCTTTCGGCGGCTATGTTGGGAACGACAACCATGCTGCGGCTCGAGCTTCCAACCGTGAACGTACTTAGTAAGGTGGATTTGTTGTCCCGATACGGTGATCTACCGCTGCAGCTAGAATTCTTCACGGAGTGCCATGATCTTGAAAGACTGGTCCCTTTTCTCGAGCATCAAGCCATGAATCATTCAAAACACGACAATGAATATTCGAGTTCCGGAACGTCGGACTACGTTGAAGATCCCGACTATCAAAGGGCTCGCACGAAGCGGCGGAGCTCTATATTTTTCCAGAAGTACGCCAAGCTTCACAATGCTTTAGCCGAAGTTGTAGAAGATTTCGGTCTACTCTCGTTTCTCCCATTAAATATAACAGATGCTGGAAGCGTTGGCCGTGTATTGGCGAAAATCGACAAATGCAATGGCTATGTATTTATGGAAGGGTCCGTCCCGGGGGATCTGTTTCAGTGCGCTATCCAAGCCGACATTTGCTCAACATTTGAAAGTTTAGCGGACATTCAGGAGCGCATTGCTGCTCCGGAAATTATTGACGAACTCGCAATTGAAGACAAAAAGGGAGCACTAACTGTAACCTGAAGCATCGAATTTGCTTTTATTGTTGCTGTCCTGTGATAACGAAAATATAGTCTCGTGAGGAGACACTATACGAGTTTATTAACTACAGAGGACTGTTGTTCGGCGCTGTTTTTCCACTCTACGTATGATAAGAGCGATGCAGACAATGCGCGTCATTCCCTCGAACAAATCGAGCAACCTCAAATAGTTGCGTTTCGGCCAGGCTTCTAGAAAGCAAGGCAACCACTAGCCTCACGCTGACTTTTTTGCCCCAGACTTTACCGCTAAAGCCTCAATTTCCTCCCGTCGTCGTTTGGGACGACTTGTCGACAGTTTTCGTCGCTTAACGTCTGGTTCAACCCTTGACGAGATATTCATATCTCCGGCTTCTTTTAGCTTCGCCGACTCTCGTAGAATTCCCTGAATGTCAACATGTGCTCCAAAAACCTCGATGAAATCTTCCGTTATGCTCATCGAATCGCTCTTTGAATGGAATGGATAGAGAGGAACAAAGCCAAATAGTTCGCGACCCAACCGTACTTGCTTTTCATTCTGTCTAAAATATGCACTAACCTGGGCTCGGCAGTTTTCCAAAGAGTAAAATCCAGTCTCAGGAAGCTTGTTGAAAATTGCTCCTAAGACTTTCACTCTGGATTGTTCAAAGTAGGCAGCGTTCATGTTGAACGAATCGATGGCACCACCGACACCAACCCCTCCTACCAGAACGACTCCCATATTCCGCCTTTGCGTTTCTGAGAAAGGGTAGCTACATGCTCGTAGAACCTGAGCATTATCCGTCCCACAAATGGAGCCTACAGCTGGAAACCCCACCCCATCTATGAGAACAATCTGCTTCCCTCGTGATACGCGGTCCACTGCTCGTCCACAGCTTGCAAGCAATTCTTCCGTCGAATCAGTCTCGCCAGCAAGAAACGCCCTAGTAAAGCCCCGATAGTATACCTTGAGGTTGCCAGTCCAGTGGGCCGATTTTTCGTTGTTGTCCACATTGGTTAGTAATAGTTGAAGAAGGAAACTTGAAGACGATCCTTTCGACAACTACTTACCAGAGGGCCAACCGGAACGCATCGAATATCGTTTTTGAGACAATAGCGCTCAATGAGTTGCGTGGCTTCGCTTTGCGTCGCGGGCTTGATGTAGGCCAGCGATGATGCCGGGTACCCGGTATGCAGTAAATTACCAAGTATACCCAAACACACGCTAGACTTGCCGACCGAAGAACGATCACCGGCAATGAATATCCGCAAAGACTCGCAGGATTTATGCGGAACCACGGAAAGATCGTATTCATCTTCCACGGATTCTATTGCTTTCCTTAAAGGATGAAGGTTTGCTGCTCTCGTATCAACTTTGCTCTTGCATATTGCGCTCAGTATAGTTGATGCCTGAACACTGGAAATGTAGCGCAAATTCGTGTTATCTACACCCTTAGTATGGCACAAAATTGCAAAAGCGGGCATGTCCTTGGGTGGAAGAGCAAGACGCTTTACGAAGGAGTCGCCGTCGCCGATACAAAACTCCAAGTCTTCGTCGGTAGAGTCGATCTCAACCATCGCAGCATAGCGATGGATAATCAGACCGTCCGTAGATTCCGCTAACAAACGAGACAACAGAGCCCGGGATTTTTCTTCGAAAGCAGGACTTGCACAGCTTTTATTCCACGACCCATACAGAAGAGCCAATCCGAGACAAACGGAATAATCTTTACGGTTATCGAATTTCTCGAAGCGCCGGCGAGAATCAAAAAGCGAGAGAAGCGACATCCGAGACTCCCATACAACACTGCTGCTTTCCGCACCTTCTTTCATCATTTTGCTACAGCTTTCGATGCCGCACTTCTGAAAAATGTTTTCGGTATTCGACCACACCTGCACCTTTTTACAGTCGTTGCTCTTCCTCACTTAAACGCTTCACGGCAACGCTTTTTATTTTCGCCCAACCGGTGTCATGCAGAAATCATCTAATCTCATTTTACTTTGTTACAGTCTGACTGTGAAATAGAAAAAGAGATTACTTTAAAAATGAAAGCGTTTCTAAAGTTTAAATTCGAAAGTCAATTTAGAAGCTATTCACAGTGAAAAGCCAGGATTTTCGTAATCACGAAGCAATTGCAGAAATTCTGGTGTGAGCGGCAGCGTACCCATTTGATGGGTCTGGCCGTTTACTTTGACATGTATCACAAAATTGTCTGGGATAATTGGCGGAATGTACCATCGGATATTCCATGCTTCCATTTCATATGCGTCCTCCTGCATATGGAGCGAAATTGAAAAAGAAACGCCAGCATACATCATCGGTCGACTTGGATTCAATTCATCCCTACCGAGATGGCGGCCCACTCCAACGCGCCATTCAGGATGATTTACTGGACGTTCGGCCCTTATTTTGCGATTCGGTGGCAAGCCTGTCTGAAGGATGCAACGTTCACCATCCGAATGGAGCGGCGTTTGCCATTTACAAAGCAGTGTTCGGCTCGGCAAAGTTGGCTCTTCTGCATACGCGGGTAGTACCTTGTAGAGTCGACCGCGAAGCCTACACGCAGCTTTTGTACGCCGCGTCGTTCAACCTACTGCATAAAAGTTTTTGTGAGAAAACCTTCGAATTCACGCATGCGGCGTTTGCCCTGTTCTCATTGTTCGTATTTTACCACACGTGTCCTCTAGACACCGTACCACCGATTGCAGGCTCCAACAAAGACGAACGTTTGGAGATGTTTCCACTGGGGATTCGAGATCCTCAGAATCCCCGACGGCTCTACCAGCGAGCATTTCACCAAAGAATCCGAATCGACCAGCTGCACTATGAATACTTGGACAGGCTTCGTGACATAGCGCTGGCACAAATCGGAAAATGTGAAGAACGAAAATGGCAAGCGGACTTGGATCGGGTCACGGCCGCTGTGAACATAGCACCACCAAGTTGTGAGTGCTCATTGGCGACTGATGTGGTTGCTGTTCTCGATCGGCTAAGGGAGAATTTTGAGTTTTGCTCGTATACTGGCCCAATGGGTTTGGAGGCTCTAGCTGGTCATTCCGCGTACCCTTTCCCTGAATCCAAAGTTGCATGGTCTACACTGGGACGGTATTCTTCTTTTGATACCACGCATAATACATCAGAGTTCTCTTCGGGGAACCCCTGCGAGTCTAAAGAATGGCACGCAGATCTGCAGAATAGTTTAGACAACTATCTAGTCTGCCTTCAGTCGATCCGACTACCTCCTGTGAATCAGGGCACAAACATCAAGTTCAAGCGTATACGTGAAGGACTACTTGGAATATTTAAAAAGACGCGCTCTACCGATTTTCTATCAAAACTTTCGGATATTTTGCATGGACGACAGAATGCTTTATCAATATATGTCAAACCGCAAACTGTTTCATTTGGCTCCATTATTCATATCGAGAACGCTGTGCAGCAGAACGCTGAGAGGAAACAGTCCCCAGGAAACGAAACGGAGCGGATCTCTGAACAGGTACTTTTAGCAGACAGGGAACACTCGGGCACAGATCTTGGGCCATCCTTTGAGCTCCTTCTTCCAAGCAATATCTCGCCTGAAATGCAAAGAAGTCTGCAGGATGCTTTCGAGACCTTGCTAGATCGCAAAGAAGGTTATGCCCAGCAGCAGGCAATGACTTTGGCTTCCCTTGACGAAGTTTCTACAGCTGGGGAACTTTCGACTTTGGGGAGGTCGATGGAGAGCTCCACGACACTGGGGGTCGGTCAAGGTGCTTTGCAGGCGTTGTTGTCCAAAGCTAGTGAAGCTGTAGAGGATGTGAGGCACCAGAGCATACCGTTTGGAGGCTTCTTCTTATCCACGGAGGAAGATGATGACATATCCACTCAACCAAGGAATGCTATGAATAAATACGGCGAGGCTGAGTCAATAGACGATGATGCCGTTTCAGTGGCTACCGAAAGCGTTGGACGAGCTGCTTTGGACAGGCTACTTTCAGCCGTTTGCCCACTTCCACCCACGCCAGCACACTCACGCCAATCCGTGACCCCCAGTCGCAAAGTTAACGCTAAGCGCAAACGATCGCTATCCTTTAGCCTAGCTGCAAGTACGCCACGCAAACGACCAGCGTTGAATCCATCCGGATTACCAACGAAGGACGAATCGTCTACCAACGAGTCTTTGGGAGAAGGTAACACTGGGTACTCTACTGAGGACAGCGATGGGGATGATTCATTGCTTTCCGCCTTTTCGTCGGAATCAGGGACTACCGGACAAGGGAGCTCAGCTTTGAATGTGCTTTTGTCGACAGTCTTGCTAAAATAAGGGGCGATGTGACTCAGCACTCAATTTGCAGTTGGAACAAGTTAATGAGAAGGAGTGTCTACTCATGTAAGGGAAAAACCATGTTGTTAATTATCTATATAGGAACAGATTCTTATCGTTGTGCTCTTGCCGTTTTCGAATAGCTGAATTTCGTTCGGTTTTTTTAATGTAAAGCCAAGTCAATATGAATCATTCATTATCCGACCGTTGGTCTAGCGGCAATCCGGACAGCATGACCTTACGAACTTCGGCTGCAAGCTCGGCCTCGGTCTTGCCTTTGCATTCAATCGGATCGTGGACGATGACTTTGGTGATGCCGTGGCCTGATCGGAAGGGAAACATCCAGTGTGCCGGCATCATCTTGTTGGCGCCGACAATGGACAACGGGATGATGGGAGCACCAGCCTTGTAGGCCATTTTGAAAGCCCCATTCTTAAAGGGGAGAACCTTGCCGGTACGAGAGCGAGTGCCTTCGGGAAAGGTGCATAGATGGACACCGTCTTTGAGATATTGAATACCAGTTTTCAAAGTTTTGAGCTGCGACTTGCGGTCCGTACGATCCACCATGACGTGCCCACCGAGGTAAATAGCTTTGCCGAGGGCCGGGACCTTACTGAGTTCTTTTTTTGCAATGATTTTGTAGTTTCTCCAGCCAATCGTGGAGCCCAGGTAGGGTATATCCATCCAGGAATTGTGATTGGCCACAAACATGGCGGGACGGCCTCTGATAAGGACAAACGACGTGAGCGAGAGACGGTCCGCAGATGAAGTCATAATCAGCCAAATATTACCCCATCGATATAGTTGACATCCCCTTCCAGGTGAGGCACTTACTCTTTGTAAAACCTTTGCAAAATCTCCATGTTTTCCGCTTTGGGCCAGCATCGGGTGAGTGTCAAGAGTGTCGCTCCCCACAGATGATTCAAAAAGACGGGAATCCTCCGTTGCCGGTCGAATCGATTGCGTGTGAGAGCGTAAACGAGTTGCATCGTCGTCAGGGCAATGAACCATGGGATGCTCAATAGAATGGATACGAGTGCACAATAAATGGCAAAGGGATTGAGCGCACCGATTGGTGTGTCAAAGGCGAGCCGACCGCCTTCACGACGCAAGAGGGCGCGACGTTCCCGTTTTTTTCGTTGCACGGGTGACAAAGTGGCGTCATTTTGGTTGTTGTCGTCCGTAACGACGGACGAGGAAGCTGCCGATGTCCATAGTTGCGTTCGAGATGAAGGTTGGGTAAAGCGTGGGACTTGTGGTTGCGTCGGAGCAAAGGCCGACACCGAAACCCCGACGCAGCAGACGCCAAGTACTGTTGGGGAGAACGATAGTCTCATTGTTGGTAAACAGTTGCGTTCCTACTACACAAACAATGACAGAAGTCCTCTACGTTTATTGCTTGTTCCTAACAGTAGGTCACTGATTGTACTACAGACTGTGTTGAGAGTTGGCTTCTTGCTTTGTGGCAAAGGAAAGGGGGTTGCACGCGTCCCGGTACCTACTTGCCAACGAAGGCGTCGTCGACAATGGTGTCGTCATCGTCTTGGCCGTCCGTTGGTTTGCTCTGTCGGACTGTCAGAGGAGGGTGAGGGGCGGGCTCTCGCGTGGTGTGACTACGATTTGATTCGATTGGATCACAAACAATACCTATGTTTTTTGTCGTAGCGCCATGTTTACTAGGAATGCGATCCCTCACACTGTGTCGTACGTGACTGAACAGAGATCTGTCAGTCGTGAGCGAAAAAGGGGGCATCGAATTTGCAACGTGAGACTCGAGATTTGTCTGTCGTTTTGAGAGGTTCGTTCACCCCTACGGAACACTCATTGCCAGGAATTAGCCGCGACAACATCAACCTTTCGCGCTCTCTCTCTAGTGATCGGCAATGGCTCGAGTCCTTCGGGTAGCCGCCGCATGGTGGAGTCTGACGGCAGTGAACGGCTTTCAATCCACGGTGCCGCAAAGCACGACCCGACCAATCGTTCACGCCCCCAGAACCTCTGATACTGTCCTCGGGGCGTCGTTGTCGTCCACGCCGGAAAACAAAAAGAACCAGCCATCCACCATACAGACTCCATACAACGAGACGGGGAAACTCGGCAAACTGGAACGCGTCGCACTGCTCGTTTGTCCGGCCCAATTCTGCGTCCCGGATGATTACGCCGTACTCTTTGAGAATTTGCGAGCGTTGTCGTCGGACGACGCGGCGACCCTGGCTTGGCCAAGGATCGGAACCTGCGTGGTGGCTCCACTTCCACGGACCGAGTGGATCCGTGTCGCACGCCAGCTCCCGACTCGAGCCTTTTGGGACGCCCGTTTGCCCGTCCATTCGACCCTCGATTGGTACTTTGACGCTATCGAAAAGGGACTCGCGCAAATATTTGCACAAGAAGGGGAAGATGTTCGGATCTGCATTGTGGGACACTCCATTGGAGGTTGGGTTGCCCGTGCTTATCTGGGTGGATTGGGGCGGACCAGTTCGGCTGTTTATCGGTTGGCCTCGACACAGGTATCGTCCTTGATCACTTTAGGCACTCCGCACGTTTCTCCCGAGCTGGCCTTGGTCGATCAAACTCGAGGATTGTTGCGGGAGATCGCCGACGCCGAATCCTGTAGTCCCGAAACTTTGGCCGCCCGTGGGATCGACGTGACGTGTGTCTGCAGCCAAGGACTAGACGGCAATTTCTGGACGACAAATGTGGAAGAACTCGTAGCCGCTAGTTCGTACTGGCCCTTATCGGGATCCTTCCGGGGAGCCGGCGACGGCATTGTGCCTTTGAGTCTGGCATTTATGGAAGAACCGTCACGCCGGATTGTTGTGGAGTCTTGTGGTGCCACCATGTTACCCGTCCGACATTCCCACGTCGTCCCCACACCGTGGAATCTCTGGAACGGGTACGCCCCCTCCATTATATTACCCGACGCCACCTTCCCTTCCTACGTATCTAAAGGTGTTGTGGCTCAATGGGCGCAATACATTCGGTGACGAACAGGTGTCTAAACATCTAGAGAGAATACTCACAAATTAAAAAGTAACCAACTACCATGATTGCGCCCCCTGGCTGCGCACCTATACTGACAACACTGCTGTCACAATTAGAGACTGCTAGAGTATTTAAAAGGCAATGTTGTTTTGCTGGAGCTTCTTTTCCAAAAATGCGATTCGTTTGTTGGCGTCGTCCAGCTCTTTCGCCAAGCTCGAAACCGTTTTGAAGGCCTTTTTGGGTACAACTACGCTGTGGCCGTTGGTTGCTCGGTCGGCGGGGTTCAGTGACACCGTGACGGGATCTTTAGAGGAGCCTTCCAACCATTCGTGACAGCCGTGTGCGGGCGTGGAGGAGGCCGTCGGGGGG
>Ga0160421_1000228_pt1 | contig 13047 bp, 8 predicted proteins | sample TAMARWmetagpilot_FD_108195 | JGI IMG/M metagenome (GOLD analysis project Ga0160421, IMG submission 108195) | Phycosphere-associated microbial communities from TAMU algal ponds, Corpus Christi, Texas, USA - TAMU ARW-7 10/27 metagenome pilot | ecosystem: Engineered > Artificial ecosystem >... | reverse complement strand
CCGCCATTCTTGCAGTTGCTCGTTTTTGATCAAGTCAGGCAGTCTAGAGATAGGGCTTCACAAATTTTCGAAAGGAGTTAACAGTAAGCGTGTTCAAAGTGCTCACTGTCCGACACTGTAGTCGCATGTCAACCTCGATGGATGCCCACTATCCGAGAGGCGACTACGCGTGTGGATAACTCACTGTAACAGACTGTAACTGTTGGTGGTTTGAACGGATGCCGAGTTCCTTCCTAACAGTAGTCTGTCGTGGGTAGTACAGACCTCCTTGCTTTTTGCAGAAAACGACCAAAACGAGAAACGGGAGGCGAACGAACCAATTCACCAAGAAAAAGCTGCTTCCGTCTGTTCATTGTCCGTAACATCCCATCGGAACGGACAATCCGGTCCACCACCATCACTTTTTGCCGCAGGCTTGGAACAAAAATTCATTTCTTCTCGCATACGTTTGGGTAGTTGTTGGCAAGTCTTGTCCATTGCACGCTGGAAGTACCTCTACGCGATCCAGTGAAAGGATATCATGAAGCGCCATCATCGACAGGTCGAGGAAGACGATGAGCACGAGTCCGCTGAAATGGACGTGGACACGGAGGAAAAGGTGGAACCGGATGAAACTGACCAAGACACGCATAGCGAAAGTGACGAGGACGACGCCGAAGGAGATTCGCAGATCCAGCGCCAACCAGTCGCAGCGAACCCATTTCTCGATGCCTTTTATGGGCTTTCATCCGTCAGTGGAAAGGAACGCGCTCAGGCGGCTCAGGTCATTCTCCATCATGCCTTGGTGGGCCCCGATGCCAACGCAAAAGACGCCGCGTACGCGTTTCGACGCCTTTTAAATGGGTTGTGCTCCGGTCGAGCGGCGGCTCGTCAAGGAAACGCAGCAGCTCTAGCAAAGTTTGTGATGATTGCGACAATAGAGGATAAGCTGGATGCCGTCCAATTAGAGACCTTGAAAGAAGGAGAGAAGTCTGTCTCAAGCCTGCTGTATCTTCGGAATCGTCTGTTGGCGGCAACCAATCCCAATGAAACACAAGGACGGCGCAAAGGTTCTGAGGAAAGAGATTATCAGTTTGGAAGGTTGTTTGGAATAATGGCGATTTTCCGCAGTGGTGTGCTCTGCCCTTCAAAAGAAAACAAGGCAGATTTGAATGATATTTTGGTTGTTGCTACTGGCTTTTTGACTGATCTAGCCAATCTCTACGAGTATAAAAATTGGATGCGTGAGCCAGCTGCACACGCCATTGGAACAATGTTGAACTCCTACTACGCTGTTTGTCCAAAGGACAACAAAGCGGTCAAGATTGTTGATCATTTGGTGAAAACCTTGTCCACTCTGGAGCTCTTGACCAAAGGCGATGTCCACTTTGATGACGACGATGATGACGAAAATTCGTTGTACGCAAAATACTCGGCGGAGCAGGTGGCAATCGTCGCTCACATACAAGCGAACGTTCACTTACACGGGGACGCGCTCCCGAGCCCGCTCGACCAACCGATATTGACGAAGGATACCATTCCACTCCTTGCAGGTGCTCTTAGCGAAGTAAGCTCGGTCACACAGCCCCGAATGCATTTAGTCTGGGATACAATTTGGATTCTTTTGACTGAATCAGCTCCAGACCAAGGGACACAGATGGTGGACCTCAGGATACCGCGCCAAAGTGTGCCGGTAGGTGACGATAGTCTGCACGATATCCTTGAGGGCCTTTTTCGATATGTTGTGATCGAAAAGTTGCTTGGACTTGAGAATGATGCAGGATTTGAAAACGGCAAAACGACTCACGAGAGGCGTGCGTTGGCGTTGTGTATTGTACGCAATCTAGCAGGTGCTGAGTTTGTATCGTCAGTTTCTGGACGGACAGTGCTGAACATGGAAGTGCAATTGCTCGAGGATATCGTTCTCACTACGGTCTTGGTGCAGCGACTCTTCGTAGATGTTATATGCGCTGGAACTGTGGGTGGCAGCAAAAAACAGAGCGAGCACATGCTAAAACCGCTGTCTCTGCAAGTCCTGGATTCTATTTTAGCTTCTTTCTCTGACGATTTCAGAAGCGACATGGTAACCAGGCGCTTGATGGTGGTCAGAGCATTCCTGGACTGCGAACCTCGCTTCGACACTCGAACGAAGACGACGTTTATCGCCGACCTCTTAGGCATTTTATCATACACAACGCTAGATGCAGGGCGAAGGGCTTTGTTAAATGAGTTCGTCTCCTATTTGGAGATCAAAATTGCCCGTGCCGCAACAGACGCAAAGCTCGGCGTGTCAACGTACGATGCTATTGGATTTGTAGACTGGTTGTTCGGGGTTGCGAAAGTTTTCCTTCGAAGCGAAATTGCAACCGAAACGACTGCCCGCCCTGAAGTTCGTCGCATTATTTCGTTTCTGTCGGCCGCTGCCTTTTTTGATTGCAAATCATCGACCGTCGAATTCTCAAAGAATCGACTGACGACTAAAAAAAAGGGGAAAAAACGATCACCAAATCTTGATGAATCGGTGAAACATCCTGTCATCGCAGCTGCCTCACTATTGAAAAATGAGAGAATCGGCCTTAACGATTTCATCCCGTACGATGTGAGAATTATTCTCTCCGCGCGTTATTACTCTCTATTGGCCGATATTGTCGCGACAACTCTTCGCTCGTCAGACAGTCTGAAAGAGAAAAATGTGTTGGATCAATTATCGGACACAATTGATGGAATACATACTCTGGTATCTATGGGAGTGCACACCTTTGGCCTTGCAAACAAGGAAGAAGGGATGGAAACGAATGATAGCCCAAATGATATTGTACTCAATTTACGCCGGAAAGCTTACAACATTCCCGCAAAATCGGAAAAACCTTCAAAGTGTGTAACGGCTTTTGCAATTCTTGCATCAACGCTGTATCTCCATCTGTACACTTCAGGTCGGCCAGCAGATGTTCTAGCTGACGATGATCTTGATGCTGATGATGGCAATGATCACGAAGAACTTGTCGAAGCCATTGCAGATGTTTCTCACGTAGCTACGTTGTTCGAATCAGGCTGCAAGGAAGGCGATTACCCGCTTCGGAGCCTGGCAGAGTTGTGCGCCAATTTGCTTTCTTCCCCTTTAAGCTTTGGAAGTAACAGTAAGGGTGCTTCGCCAAAGATGATCCGTGAAGTAGTGAAACTGTGTTGGACTGGAGGTCTAGTGCACTCGGCTTTGTCAAAGAACAATGTTCTCGATTCCCAAGTCATGGCCATCCTTCTTGGAGGCATAGGTGTGACCAGCGATAGTATAGGGGAAGATATGAATTTAGACGAGGAGGAGGAAGACGACGATAGCGATTCTGAGAGCTCCGGTGATGATATCAGCACTATGTCAAAAAAAGAAACTCACGCCCCAGACGCAGAAAACGTTGGAGAGTCAGTCAGGTTGGAAGAAATAAGTAATGAAGAAGAAGAGGTGGAACTCGACTCTTCGAACTTACAATCCCTGCTTGAGGAGGAGAATGATACAGATGTGGAGCTAGAGCACCACGAAGGGGCTGACGCTGCACTTGCAAAACTCATTCTGCTGCGCCAAGACGCTCGTAAGACAGGTCAGCAGGCCAGAGAACGACTCGCGATTGCTCAGTACCAGCGATGCGTTCTTCTGCTCGAGACGGCCGTTCTTGGTAAACCTGAAGGTTGGGGTAGCTTGTTACGGACGAACGGTTTGTTGAATACTATTGTACCGTTGATACAATACAGAAAGGCTTTGGAGAAAGACATATTGAAGTCAACCGACAAAGGGTCCCTGGCGCGGACGGGAGAAAAGCGCTCGTTCATGGACAAGATCACATCACTCTTGAAAATGAAAATTTATAAGGTCAGAACTTCGACAATAGAATGGTCAGAGGACTGTGATCAATTGGAGCTGGCAACTTCCATTGCGACTTGGCTGCTGTCAGAGATAAAAAGTAATTCGACCAAGGAGCACAAATCATGTTGCAGCGGCGGTTTGATGTTTGTTTTGAAGGCTCTCAAAACGTCTGAAGATAAGCTTACTCTTGCGGGGATTTTCAGTACTGCAGTGGATGAATGGTCATCAAAAAAGTCTACACGACTAGAATCGTCTTTCTTCGAGCAATTAATCCAAACCAACCCAGTGATTGCGCAGTTATGCTTGGTCGAGCCCGTTTGTAGAGCGTCACTATTCGCCCGATCGGCATATCTTAAGTCGGAAGGATTCAGGCTCATGGCCCTTCTCTACAACCTCAACATCAATCCTGGATTGTCTTCCAACGAAGTGGCAGCACTGAATGGGCTAGACGTAGCCTCTGGCAGCTTCTTTGTTGCTGTGTGTGCCGCTTTACAAGATGAGGAGATGAAAAAATCGAAGCGAATCAGAGAAGTTTTGAAAAGCACTGAGAAGGTCCTTGCTTATTGTTCAGCAAGGGTAGACTCGTCTGATAACATTGGAAAAAAAGACACGATGGAGCTGCGCGAGCTTTTGCGTCGACTAAGAGATGACAGTGAGAGTCATGGAATCGCGAAGGTTTGCACAAAGCTCGTCGACGACTTTGCTACCCTTGTCGAGAAGCTTGATACGAAAGCGGAGGCCAATGAGGCCGCGACCAATATACAGAGCAGCATTTCAAAGAAGAAAAAGAAAGGGAAAAAGAAAAAGTAAACTTACTGTAAGAAGGTATGCCTCTTCACATACACTGACTTTATTATATTTAAACCACTCTCAGACTAGATCAAAATCCACAAACCACCAACGAACCCAAGAACTGTATTAAAGGATTTCAATGAACTCTGAGATCTCTTCTGCGATTTAATATTGATAGCGTGTCTTCGAGTTCGATCCAAGTAAAGCCTTTTGCACGAAGCATACTCAGCGCTTCTTCGTATAGGCGTTCGTCTGCAGTAAATGTCGCGATTGTCAAAGGAGGCGATTCTTCTGCTAGGCCACACAAGGCATCCCCAACCTGTCCAAGGTGACGAGCCTCCAGACACATAAACTTAACGACATCAAGGAGACGCAATGCGGCGCTAGGAAGAGCAGAGGTCCCAAAAATATCAAGAATATCTCGAGAAAGAGTCAAAGCTCCTGGTCGCATTAGGTCGGGCGTCATTCCATCTACATCCAAAGCCACCATAAGAAACTTATCCGCAACCGAAGCAAGAACACTATCGCGCAGAACCTCCGGTGCAAACATTTCGATGTCCTTTGTGCTGTTGCTAATTCGACCAGTGTATACCAGGTCACAAACACGTAAAAGGACGCTCAGCAACCTTTGAGTCTCTCCCAAATCAACTGACACTTCACTAGCATCAACCATTTCGACGCCGCTAAGTGCCAAGAAATGCGGGCATCGCATCAGGTAGCTAGCAAGCTTGGCTCGCTCCATCAGTAAAGATTCTACAAAAGCTTTCCTGAATTCTCCGATTAAAGCATTCTCTAGATTCTCGACCGAGATCCCGAAACGACGAAGATCCTCGTCGCCATTCAGTGTGATATCACCATGGCTTTCAATCGGAAGCGATAAAACGCTTGTTACTAGGTGGGTGCCATTTATCAGCTCGATCCATTCCAAAATGTTAGACTCCAAGTCCTTATCGCTCGGCAGCGTCCGCTGAACTAGCAGACTTTGTAAATCTGACGCGATTTCTTGCACGGTATCGAGAAAGTACATACACAAAGGTGTCGCTATCCGATTTAAGTATGGCCCAGAAAAAGAAAAAACCGCGGCCTTGATTCGCACCGAACGTATCAGCGCGGCAAAGCTCTCAGCTTGTGGGGCAACGAGTTTGTTAGCACGTATGGTAGTCTGTTGCGTCAATATCGTAAAGACGCGCTCTCGTTCACGCTCCAGCCACCACGAAAGCAACTCTTCATCACCGGCTACAAATATGTCAATTAGACTTAGTAGACGGGTCGATAGCCCCTGTGGTACCAATTCCTGAAGGTCCGCGTCAAAGCGAATCAAATGCTCAATGGCATCACAGAGTGTGCTAGGCTTTGAAGCAGGACCCGCCACGTGTTCATGTCGGAAAAATCCGCGTTCGCCGAGCACCCATTGCACTATCCGGACAAGCTCATTGAGAAAGTTCACCATCCACGAAGAGGCTAGGAAAGGCGCTAAACCTCGATGGAGCAGCTCCCATGGTCCCCCTTCAAGTAGATTGTCGCGCACATACAAAATCAGCCATTCTGGGAGACGATCTATGCGCATGGAAGTCGGGCGGTCATCGGACGCTTCCAAAAAGTGAAAGCGAATTCGTTCCAGAATTGGTCCACAAATCTCCATCAACACTGGATCGAGCGCTGATACAGAACTAGAGTATCCGTTCACAGCATAAAGCACTTGCTGATGTGCGCTCTCAATGCGTTGTAAACACTCGCATATCCCTGCGATTGAAGTGAAGAGACTAGCTTCGGATTGGAATTGCTTGCGTTCCTTGAGCAATTTTTGGCAGCCTTCCTTTGAAGGATATTTGGCTTTCGATAGAGATCTCCTGAGGGAAACCGTGAGCTTTCCTTGTACGTATCCATACCAGGGCAGGTACTCCTCCTTATAAATTATATTGTAGAGAGCAAGTTTTTTGGTCGGCTCTCCCTGCCGGACAAGCACTTGCCCTAGCCTAAAGCATTTTTGTCCGTCCAGAACAAAATTATTGCTGCCATCTTCGCACGGCGAAGAACTTGCCCAAGCTGAGAGCTCACGCACAAAGGAAATCTCCTCGGCCTCGGTTTCGGCCATTCGGAGTCGTTTCAAAATTGATTTTTCGCCTCCTTCCTTCACCAAGAGTTGTTCCGAGTCGGGGTCGATATCATTTAGGTTGTCAATTTTACGAGTGACCACTTGTAAAGCACGCTCGGCCGACTTCAGCTCGGCTTGCAGGTACGAGGAGCCGGCAGACTTCTCGACCATAGTATTTCGACGATCAGAAAGTCAGCTTTTTCTATGTCAACAACCTGGTCTGCAAGAAGACGGTGGGTGAGCATCAATTCATCGCGTTTGTAGTACGACGAATAGGTTTTTATGCGAATGATCAATGTAACCTAAGGCAGATGTTTGCTTCTACGTGGTAAAGGTATCCCGGAGGTCGAACGCTGTTTTTTCCTTTCTACTGTTAATGTACGCTCACTGTCAAGAAGTGTAATCTAATGTAAAATCAGTGTTATTCCATACAGTACCGATACGGCGTCCATCCGTCCGTCCATCACCTAAGATAAAAACAGGTGGTTGCTGACGTCGTGTTCATGGCTCTGACTGACAAATCTTTGGCGACCTTTTACTGTTAACAGAACGACACTTGGGTAGCAGTGCTTCGTCGAATTTTCCCAGCGTCAATATTCCATGGAAAGTGCTGACCATGGGAACATTGCCAACAATGAAACGAAGCCTTATGTCGATAGCAATAGCTGTATCGGTTTTTAAAGGCTCGTATGCGTTTGTGAGAGACCTTCAACAAAAAACTCCGACAAGGTCGGCTCGCCTTCGTTCGTCGTCGGCATTCGCGTCGCAAATTTCACGGTCGACAAATCTACAAAAGCCGGTGGGCACGCTGTACGGCATGTGGAGCCAGGATGAGGGATTACAAGGAAACGACCGATTTAAAGCGTGCGTTCCGTATTTTTTGCCTCTTTTGGACGGCGACCAGTTTGGCAAGTACATTTACGAGCGCATCCCTCCACTGGGCTTTCTGAACGACCTGTTCATAGGACCACTTGTCAACATTTACCATGGAATTCCTTTTTTGGGAGTGGGACTGTTCATATTATTGACGCTGGGTACAAGGTTTAATACGGATATGAGTCGAAACGTGCGTTTCAATGCACAACAAGCAGCCTTACTCGATGTGGCCCTCATTTTCCCTGAACTGATTGCAAGTGGCTTCCAAGAAGATCCGCTCCCACGTGCGCTGGTGGAACCATGCGCCAATTTCGTTTGGTATGTATACATGAGTGTGGTCGTCTACAGCGTCTACTGTAATCTGCGGGGCAAAAAACCAGATCAAGTACCATATTTAAGCGGATCAGCTGAAATGATGGTTGGACCCTTCTGAAGAAGAATTGGGAAACAGATGGACTCCCAGTGGTCAAACCATAATTCTAGACCAGAGAGAAATGGTATCTATCAGCTTTGTCCTAGTCAATGTCTAGAAGCGGCTGGTAGGAGAGAGACCAAGTAATCTCTTGTTGAGCGAATTTAGACACAGAACGTCGAAGCCAGGTGCTTATCCCTTTCACTTGACATCTATGCACATTCTAGAACAAACTTACAGACTCATAAGCAGCAATCGTGGCAGAACATTCCTTGGCCATCGATTCTCCGATCAAGTCGTACACGACTCCACTTTTTTTTCGCCTGCCTTTTGTCGTCGTTTGGGCATCGGGGGCTCGATCACTTCGGGATCGAAGCCGCACATGAGAGCTTCACGGGCAAGTATCTCGTTCTGCAATTCCAGTCCATATCTTTCCTGCTCTAGCTTTGACAGCAAACGCATCATGGCGTTCGATTCCTCTTTCAGGCGGGCCATTTCGCAAGCCAAATCGCTTGCTTTTTCGTCGTTGGATCTGATGCTTTCATTTGCTTTTGTCATCGTTGCCCAGTAAACCTTTGAGAAGCACGCTCGTTTTGGAAGATGCGTCAACTATCATGTGAGGTAAATACCACACAAGTAACTCGCTACAGCCCAACGACCAAAATTCCATCTCCGAACAACGTCCGGCATTTGCAGTTCTGCGCGTAACCTAACTGTAAATGGCGAAACAAATTTGCAAAAAAGACTACGAAAAGGTTAAGGTCTAGAGAAATTTCTCTAACAATCTGCTGCACTATGTTCGGAAAATTCTACCATGATTTTACTGTTAGATGTAAGAATAAGCTCTACCGGCCCCTTCCTTACTACTGGGACCTATAATACACGCTAACAAAACACAACTTTGCCACCCTTCTTTCCAGTACTGTAATTATTCCTTCACTTGTTTCGTGCAAAGACTGTGCATTTCATTCCATTGTACTCTACATCTCCCTGCAAAAAGATCCGATAGGGTCTTATATCGACTATAAACCCAGGTTATTTTGCTCTCTATCAGCCGCACACCGAACTGTGCTTCTCATGTGGGATTCATGGCTAGGAAATTTTGGATATAGACTTCTTCCTGACTAGTTCTAACAGAGGCGACTATCTATACATGTATCTTGATTTAGCCAGTCAGACTAGGTTGAGGATGACTATGCGGCAGGGCAGCTCATTCGCATTGTTTCACAAGGTAAAAGCATGAAATGTTGCTACCTAACTCTGGTAGAGAAGGATCTGAACCGGAATATGCTCTTCCCATCATTCAACCGTGAACAGATTATTCAAGCAGTGCTATGAAAGTATAACATGTACCAGACTTTCGCAGCAGTCATTGCTTCACAATGAGCCAAGGGATCTCACCGTGTCTGCTCTAGTTGTCATGGGGCGGTGTTGTGCTGCAATAACTTTAGGGTTGTTCAAAGCTAGTGCTTTTTGTCCAAAAATGCATTTACAGCCGCATCCCGAAGGGCATTGAGAATTTCTTTCAAACCAAGATTGTATATGTCCAACATGTCCGCCATGCCCACAGCTATGCGAAGAAAAATATGTAAGACCTGCAAAAGCATTACTTGCCGTCCTTCAAGAGTCTAGGGGACATACCTGTCGCAAACAGCAAATAATCCTCTGACGGCGTTGTCGCAGATAATACAGCGAAATGCATAGTCTTCGCAGACACGACAATAGTTGTAGCCCACTTCAGACTCACCTCCGCATTGAGGGCAAATGAAAGCTAGTGCAATCCCTGTCGACTGGTTATCACTATTTGTTCCTCCTACCGAAAAGACATCAAACGGTAATGCTCCAGACATATGCTTCCTTAACTCAGCACGAATAGAAAGGAGTCCCCAACAGTATAGAAGGCTACCATATCGGTGAATATAGGTATCGTATTTCACTTCTTGGTCGCGAGGAAGCAAATACCATCGGGGACGCAAAATATTCTGCGAGGAGTATCCGCCGCGCAGTACGCACACCAGTGTCGAGAGCATTTGTACATCTCCAAGTGACTCGTAATACTGGAAAATATTCTGAACCAGATTGACCCCTAAAGCCCCGCCACCTGGTCCGCCCCAGCCATCGAATGTGCTTCCTTTGTCCATCATCCTACCTTCGACCACTTGACACAAAAGGTCCCATACTTCTGCCTTTTCAAATTCGTCAGCTTTTCTCGAGACTTTAGCATTATGATCACAAATGGTTCTGATGCTCATCAATCCATGATCTTCGCCAAGATCTAGCCCAGCGTTGGCGACATTGATAGAATAAACACCAAGTTTACTCCGTCCTTGTCCCTCTGATTCAGGATGTCCCTCCATTTTCTCATGATTGCGGGTGCTTGCCAGAGATCGCCTTTTGGGAACTTTGGAAGACGTGGTTAAGAGACACTCTCTTGAAGCGTTTTGATCAATACAAAATCGTTTTCTTTTATGTACGTACGTAGAGGACCGTCTGGAGGCGACATCAAGCTCGGAAAAGACTTCATACCATCTTGTTGATGAGAAAAAAGCTTTTTCAGAAAAACCATAGACTCTTGCATACCGGGTCTGACACTGTATTCGCCGCCACGAACACCTCGTTCTTCCTCGTTCTGATGAATTCTCGACCGCGGCTGGGACGACATCTCCAATGATTTTTGACGAATAGAGTGTGGCAAATCAGAAGCCGACGTGACTTGATCGCCTCGTCCTGAAGAAAAGCGAAGAGTCAATAATTTGATACCTTGCCGGCCAGAAAGAGTCAACAAACTCACCAAAATCCTGGAAAGCAAGAGAGTCCAGGTGAAGGGGGCTCTCATTTCCCTGTAGAGCCAACAATGGATCTGTATTGCCCTCGTCTGAAGCAGTCGCTGTTGGCTTGGATAGCAAAAAACTAAGCGGCTGCTGAGGCTTCCATTCACCGAGCAGCCAGTTTCTTGCTAGATAGGCGCTTTGCTGGTTGAGAGAAATTCTATCGTAAGAAAATGTGACGTGCACCAAAGGGGAGAGCATTTCAGAGGATGCTCCAAAGCCCAGATCGATGAGTACAGCTTTTCTTTGTGACTGGTGCCCTTCGAAACTACTCTTTTTATTGTTGTCGTCCGCTGTTGGCGTAAGCTGTCGAGATTCGGAGAAATGCGCGTCATACAGATTCGTCAGTGCCTTCTCTTCGGCTTCGCCACTGGCGTCCAATTTAAGTACATCATTGCTATCGGAGGAACCATTTGAGTCTTCTTCAAAGAAGCTCTCACCGTGAACTCGAAAGCTAGTAGACGAAATATCCGATTCGCTGTGTTCACCCCATTGTGCTTCTTTAGCAGCTGTAGTCATTTCTACAAGGTCTCGAACAGTCCTAGGGAACTCTCGCTGTGGCTTCTCCTCCTTAAAGTGTTTCACCGAAAGGTGGTTGCGAGAGGTTGGAGATTGGCTGTTGACCAGCTTTGGAATAGAACGAATACGAACCTCGGATTTTTGATCGTACCATGTCCACATCTGTTTCACGTCACCGTTGCGATAAAGCGACAAACCGCCTATTCCTTGTCCAAAAGTTGCACCGCACAAACGAGGACAAGGAACTCGATCGGCGTCTATATCTCTTGTCACAACCGGAGTACCGTCCTCCTGAGTTTGCGGGCCTGAGATAATATGGGAAGACTTTGCGTTCGCCGGCAACGACTTGTTTGGAACTCCTGAAAGTGAGGCATTTGTCGTATGAAACAAAAAAGGCGTTTCCATGTCAATGCCCAAAAGACCGCTTCCTGAAGTTTGAATAGATTGAACATCGTTTTTTTGAGCTGGTAGATAGTCGCTTGGTAACCGCACCAAGCGCTCAATCGGATCGGTCCAAGCTTTCGCCGCGTCTGTTACCATCATTTCCTGCTCACCTGGAAATACTCGTATGTGTGAGTGAGAGGGGAATAACGAACTGCGAGGATTGCCAATTCGTAATAATTCGGTCAACTTTGACTGCGCTGGTATAGCCTCAGGTATAGACTTTACATCCCAAAAGCACATGGTGAGGAGATACCTTTTTTGTCGTATAAAATAGGCTTTCGAGAACAACAACTTACATGCGTGGTAACATATCCATTCTCAGTCAAGCTACAAAGGATCAATGTACTGTGCGCAGGTAGTGAAGCAGCGGTGCCTCCTATAGATGAAAGAGGATTGACTATGGCCAGCTCCGAGGCGCAAACATTCCCAAGTGTATCGGCATTTTCTACCGTCGACATAATACCATAGTCCGACCCTTCCCCTGCAGTAAAACTCACGATGCGTTTCATACTTTGGGTTCCTGTATCATTCGTAAGCTTCCAGAGATCAGCCTTCCACGAAGGTAATCCTTCATTATTCGTAAGGCTCACCGTGAGTATACTATCTTCTGTCGGTATTGGACAAACCCGTGCGCATGCCAGGTTTGGCAGTGTACATTGTGCCGAGAGATGATAGTCCGAAATTTTCCCCAGCTCCATTGGCGTGTCTTGTCCTGATGGTGTATCCTTAAGCCATAAATTTTCCGACGCGTTGCCTTCGACTTCAGATACATCCTGGGAGTTCCCGGTTGTCTCTGACCAGACCTTTACTGTAGCGTCTCTGCCTGATGGTGCGTCGAGTCCCCATGCTACCCATCTCGCATTCTCGCTACTAAGACTTTTCCCCATATGTGCTACGCCCACTCCGGCATGACTGAATGCTGCAAAGCTGCTCAAATCGCCCATCGACAGGCGACTACGGTCAGTTAGGCGCATATCGAAGATCCGCAGCATCCCGGCAGCATCCAAGATGGCGCATTCGTTCTGCCCTGAGCAAGCGAGCTGAACATACGGAGCCGCAGTAACTAGATTCTTCCGAGATATCCCAAATCGTAAACTGGGTTTAAAGTGTGTCGAAGCCACTGTAGACTCTCGCAAATCCCATATACAAGCGCTCTTCGCTGTCGAAGCAGCTAAATATGGGGCATTGTTCGTCACGGGTTGCCAGCATATACTTGTAATCGGTGGCCGAGCAGCTCCTGTGGTACCAT
>Ga0160421_1000226_pt1 | contig 13188 bp, 15 predicted proteins | sample TAMARWmetagpilot_FD_108195 | JGI IMG/M metagenome (GOLD analysis project Ga0160421, IMG submission 108195) | Phycosphere-associated microbial communities from TAMU algal ponds, Corpus Christi, Texas, USA - TAMU ARW-7 10/27 metagenome pilot | ecosystem: Engineered > Artificial ecosystem >... | reverse complement strand
CGGGTCTGTGGGCTCTGGCGTAAGCAGAACCATAGCCGCCAAAAACAGAGCCGCCGGCCTATCTGGAAGATTCACATTCGATGGCCGAGGAAACTGGACCAGTTCGGTCAGCAGCGGGCTGAACGTCACTGTGTCAACAAATGGTGGCCTCCGCGGCATCGCGCGATCAGGCCCATTGGTGAGTGTATTGGACGGGCAGAGACCGACATTGGGAGCAAGCGGCGGTGGAATTGTTGTCGGCGGGGGTGGCTTCGCAATTGCAATGTGGTTACGTGATGTCTTTACCAGATCGCCAGCAGATGTGGGTTCAACTGCCACCCGAAGACAGTACTCCAACGTGATGCGCTTCCAAATTCAAGGTACAGCGCTTGGCCGCCATCAACAGAATATCTCTATCGCACAGAATGGCTCAATTTCGCTTACTGCCGCTCAAATGGCATTTCAGACGGCCCTCTCAAGGCTCCCTAGTAGGCAGCAGAGGATAATGGAGCCAGCCGTGCTTCGAGCGCAAGGTGTACTTGCCAGCTGGCATGCCGCAGGCGGCGTTGTGGGGCAGCAGACCCGCACGTCGCAGCTTCGTGGAATTGCCCCTAGCGTGCGACGGGTTGATATCGAGAACTTGGTAGGCCACAATCTCATCCCAAATTAAACGTTGGTCCAAAATGCCTGAAAAACAGCGTAAGTACGAAATGATATCTCAAATGGCAGATGAAGCCGTAGCGCTTGCCAAAGCGATACTTGCGACTGATGAGCGCCGTGACTCCATTGTGGGAGCTATCAACAAGAGGACGGAGATCTATCAACCTCATTGGCCAGAGCTCGTCGCCGGAGAGCTACCAATCGAAGGTGGGGCATCAACGTGCCCACCAATCTTCGGAGTGGAACTGGAAGATCGTATTTTTGAGATCTTCTTTGCACCTAGATCAGAAATTGGCAAGGTTTCTGGAAATCACCCCTTTGCTGTTTTTAGGACGAACGACTTATATCCAGAAACAAAGAAGAATATTTCAGTGTATGTAGACTGGAGATTTTTTGCAGACAGATCAGCTGCATTAGACATGTTTAAACTGTGGATTGCTAATCAACTTGACCTAGCAGAAGTCAAAAAAGCTATGAGTCTCGAAGTCGAAGTCGAAGTCGTATGAAGTTGGAAGAGTTCGTGCTAGCTGATTGCCGTTAAGACATCAGAGAGTATTCGAATTAAGGTTCAAAATTATTCTGATGAACTATTGCTCCGCTGGAGCTTTGTGGCCCCTCGGGCTGCGACTCTGGAAGCCCGGCCGAACAGGCCCTGACCTATCCGCACCCGGATATCCGGATCACCAATGGCACCGAGGTCACCTATCTGCACCGCGATCACATTGTAGAGACAACTTGGCTATAACTCAGCACTGTCCCAACGAATTAAGCCAACGTCAGCCAGATCCCGGGCGTTCTGCTGCATCGAGGTGAAACCTGCTTCAGCGGCCAGCTGGTGGAGCCGGCTCAAAGGCTCCCGTTCAGCGATTGCCTGTGCAATCGGTTCGTTCACAGCCAACAGTTCGGTGATCGCGACACGACCCGATACACCTATTTCTGCGCAATCCTTGCAGCCATTGCCGCTGCATTTCTTGCAGAGCTTTGGCACCAGTCTTTGTGAAAGGACGCCGCGGAGCGTCGCGCCAATGAGATATGGCGGAACGCCAAGATTGATCAGACGCTCAATAACGCCAAAGGAGTCATTGGCATGTACAGTTGATAGGACAAGGCGCCCGACCAAAGCCGCCCGCGTCGAAATCTCAGCGGTTTCTTCATCTCTGATCTCGCCAACCATGATAACATCAGGATCTTGTCGAAGTATCGCCCGGAGAGCCTTTGCGAACGTGACATCGATCTCAGGGGCCACAGGGACTTGATTGACGCCCGGCAAAGAATACTCGATCGGATCTTCGACGGTAACGAGCTTGCGATTGGTGTCATTCAGTTCATTCAGCAAAGTGTAGAGGGTCGTTGTTTTGCCGCTTCCCGTGGGTCCAGACACCAAGAAAAGCCCATTTGGTTGGTGGCCGATCTTCACGATTGTGTCCGATATCTGCTTCGAGAATCCGAGTTCAACCCAGCTCAACTTCCCACTCGTTTGGTCGAGCAGTCGAAGGACCGCACTTTCACCAAATTGTGTTGGCAGCGTCGAAACCCTGAAGTCGATCGCCCGACCACGAAGAACAAGCCTTATTCGACCATCCTGTGGCCTGCGCTTCTCGGAAATATTCAGTCTTGACAAGACTTTGATCCGAGACAATGTCGCCGAGAAATCTCGCTGACTCAGGCTTTCGTGAGGTCGGAGCATACCGTCGACTCTTAGTCGCACGCGACCGCCTTGATCAGTTGCCTCGAAGTGTATGTCGGAGGCTCCGAGGCGCAACGCATTATGGGCAATTCTGTTGACCAGTTCTATCGTTGGGCCCTGGTTGGCAAGCTGTTGCAGTTGTTCGATATCGGCATCCGACGCACGCTCCACATCGCCAGTGTCGTTAGGCTCAAGGCTCGCAAGAGCGTTGGACACCTGGCTCGGGGTCGCAAGAGCGTGCGACACAGGTCGCTCTATGTGAAAAGCGATACTTTTTATTACGTTGTCGCATTCCAATTCACTGGTGACGAGGGTGAGCGCTCCATCGCTTGTGATATAAGGGAGAATGCGAACGCGTTTTAGGAAGGCAGGGTTCAACCGTAACCGGGTCGGCAGTGATGCATCGATCTCGCTAATCGAGATTAGTGGAAGGCCGAGTTCCTTAGCTAACAAAGTGTAGAGCACTTCTTCTTTGATGAGGCCGAGCTCGAGCAGCGCCCTAGAAATACTGATCTTCGTTTCTTGGCTGGCTGTTTGTGCTCGCTTGACCTCCTCTGGAGTTAGCTTTCCGTCCTCGACAAGTCTACCAAGGAACCGCTCGAGGTCGAAACCTGAAGATGCATGCATCACGACAACACTTCGTTCGTACTGAATAACTGACTATTAAAAGAATATGGCCTGCGCTAAGATAAAGAAAGAAGAAGTGGGCATAGATCCCCCATAGAGCAGTACATCGTAAAAGGTTTCTCTAATGAGGCGTTTTCAGGCAAGCTCTAGGCTTATTGTAAGGCTTTTGCAGCTATGTCGGGCCGTTTTCTTCGCTGAGCCTTTGGCAAGACCGGCATTTTTCGTAGATGAAGTCGAGGCGCCCACAGTCACAGCCCGGGGTATCGCGCTTCCCACTGCTATTCTTAGCGGTTCGTTCGAGCAAGCAACGACCAAGATGGATGTTTGTGTCGACCTATTCTTGCCCGAAGAAAGTGCTCTGCAGCGGACCCTCCAACTTCCCCCGGCGGTAGAGCATCGACTTGACGAAGTCATCAAGCTTGATCTCATTCGATCAACGCCTTTTGTTCTTGGAGAAATCTATACTACGAGAAGTAAGCCAATCATCGAAAATTGCGAACTAACTGTAGAGCAATGGATTGTAAAAACCGCTACGATTGACGCAGTGGCAGATCGTCTGGGTGCGATTGGCCTCGCTGTGAAGCAAGTGAGCTTGGATCATCCTCTTGCTAAAGTTCCGTTTGTCGATTTCACCCGGCGGCTGGCACCCAATCAGCGCCGTTGGCAATTAACCAATATTGCTCTGTTTGCTGGAGCACTCTTGATGCTTCTCTATGTTTGGTTGGTGCCAAGTTTGGAGACGTCCAATCGCCTCGTATCCCTTCAGGCAGAAAACGCCGATCTTCTCGCTCGAGCTGTTGATGAAATGCAAGCGCTCGAAATGCTGGAGAGTGAGGCTGGCGAGCAGCGCGCTTTGACGGCATTTCTGTTTGATCGCCGACGTCTCATGGAGGCTCTGTCTGATCTAACTGAGGCAATGCCAGACAGCGTATGGGTCAGTGATTTGACGTTTACACCTGAGCGACTGGTGCTCGCTGGCAATACAAGTGGTTCTGCGGCATCAGTGGTCTTGTTGCTTTCAGAAATCACCGTCTTTGCCGATCCTCGGATTTCCGGCCCGGTAACGCGGACGACAACTGGCGAGGAGCGCTTTGAATTGACTATTGATCTTCTCGAGCCGCCCTCATGAAGCGTATCGCCAAGAGATACATCTGGATCGCGTTCGCGCTTGCCGGTTTCACATTGGCCATCGTGCTGGTTGTTGTTCCAGCCATGCAATGGCGTGTGGATATCGAAGCTGCCTATGAAAATGAACGCCAGGAACAAGTGCGGCTTATTGGTCAGATCCGAGATCTCGAAATAAGGAGAGCCAGGTTATCCCAAGACGAAGGTCAAATACCGCTTTGGGAGGCCGCTCGCATTGGTGAAGCCAATGCGCGCATTCAGCAGGCACTAGGGAGAATCGGAGACGAATCCGGGCTTTCTTTTCAATCTGTTATCCCCAGTAATCCGGGAGACGTCCCGCTTGTGACATCTGTCGGATTTCGGGTCGAAATTGAAGGAACGTTTGATCGTATAGTCTCTTTGCTGGGCCGATTGGAATCGCACAACCCACCGCTCTTGATCGAGCGTGCAACCCTGCGTCGCCTGAGTCGTCCAGGAGAGCGCTCGTCGCAACCGCTACTAATGGTTCAACTCGATCTGCATGCCCCCGTTGATTTGCTGGCGGTGAGCGAATGAGCCTGGCACTTCGCATCTTTGGAACGACATGCATGGTTGTAACCTTTGCATTGGCGTCTCGTCAGGCCGTGAATGTGGACAATTCGTCTTCTGAACGGCCGTCAAACGAGACGTTGCGAGTCGAGGCTTTGCCAGCACCCATGACACAAGCTGGAGTGCAGGCATCGCAACAGCGCCAACTGGATGCCGAACCAATCCTCAACAGACCTCTGTTTGAACCATCTCGGCGGCCTTTCACATCGGAAGAACCGGCAGTTTCGGAACCGGTTTTGGACGAAGTGGCCGACCCAACTGAAGACGTTTTTGTGGAAGTAAGTCTTCAGTTGCCGCCGGAGATTTCGCTTCAAGGCTTGCTCATTCGTGATGGTCAGCCCTTGGCGCTCCTCTCAGTTTCGGGTGCAGATTATGACTGGTATGCAGTTGGATCTGAGTTCGATGGATGGGTTCTGAACCGAGTGGAGGCGGACTCGGTGGAGATTGGACAGGGCGACGAAGTGATACGGGTGGAGTTATATCAATGAGTAAGTCAGGCAGATTTCCCCGAGTTGGGATTGCAATCGTCAGTCTATTCCTGGCGGCCTGCGGGTCTGAGAGTAATCAAAGCGCCTCACCTCTCCTGGCAAACCAAACGACTCGTGGGAGCGACAATGCAAATTCTAGTTTTGCGACATTTTCAGCTACCTTGAACGAGAGATCCGGAGACCGCAGAGCGCTAGGAACAGGGGAGTTTTTGGGGCAACCAGGTGGCCAATCGACCCGGCTGATAGCTGCGAGTGACGACGGATCTTTTTCGCTAAACCTCGTTAATGTGCCAATTTCGCAAGCCGCAAATGCAGTTTTGGGAGAGGCGCTTGAACGCAGCTTTACGGTTTCACCAGATGTTAGCGGAGCCATCACACTACAGACCACCCGCCCGCTTTCTGAGGCTGACCTACTAGAGACATTTCAGACAGTCCTGGAGTTGAACGGCGCCACGCTTGAGCAATCGGGCGATCTCGTCACGATTGTCCCGCTATCAGGCGCTCCACAACGCATCGGCGTTTTGGGGGACCCATCTGCGATAGATGCCAGAACAGTTGCCGTACCCCTCCAGCATATCGGAACCGCTGAGATGATCCGTCTGTTGGCGCCGATTACTGGTCCGTCCGTAGGGCTGCAACCCATTCCAAGCCGCGGTATTCTGTTGGTCTCGGGCTCACGCGGCGAAATCAATGCAGCGATCGAGGCAATCAATCTCTTTGATGTTGATGTCTTGAGTGGAAAATCCGTCGGCCTATTCCGGCTGTCGGCTGCTGAGCCGGAAGCCGTTGTAGGTGAACTTAACGGGATTTTTGAAACCGGAGTCGGCGGCAGCCTCGAGGACGTTGTGACTTTTATTCCATCACAACGATTGGGCGCCATCATCGTCGTCACCTCGCGAGGGCGCTACCTAAGTGAAGCAGAGCGATGGATTCGCGATCTTGATCGAGCTGCAGGGGGCATCCAAAGACGACCTGTCGTCTACGCGCTGCAGAATCGTGACGCTGTTGACCTCGCACCCGTCCTAACCGAAATGCTTGCACAGGATTCGGCAGAGGACACCCCAACCGCTGGTATTGGAAGTGCTCGTATAGTAGCGGATGACACGAACAACTCGATTGTGGTGTGGGGGAACGATACTGAGCAAGAAGCATTCGCGCGCTTGATCCAATCACTCGATACGCCACCTGTTCAGGTTCTGCTTGAGGCGACCATCGCGGAGGTGAGCCTCAATGATCAGCTCAATTTCGGTTTGCGCTGGTTCTTCGAGAACGGCGACCTGAGGGGAACGTTCTCGGATGCATCTAATGGAGCCGTCGCCGCCACGTTTCCTGGGTTGTCCTTCACATTTCAAGGCGCGTCCGCAGCGGTTGCCATAAACGCACTGTCCTCAATCACCGATGTGAACGTCGTTTCATCTCCGAGTATTCTTGTCCTCGACAACCAAGAAGCGCGGTTGCAGATCGGCGACGAAGTTCCGATTGCAACACAGCAGGTTCGGGATGTTTCGGATCCTGCATCCCCAATCGTGAACACGATTTCCTTTCGGGATACCGGTATCATTCTGACAGTGCGACCTCGCGTGTCGGAATCCGGGCGCGTTATCCTCGATATCGAGCAAGAAGTGAGTAGCGTTTCGACCACCACAACATCTGGCATCGATAGCCCGACGATCTCCCAGCGGCGGATCGACACCAGCGTCTCGATACTGAATGGTCAGACAATTGCGCTAGGCGGTTTGATTGAAGAGAGTCGCAATAGAACGAATTCTCGAGTGCCGGTTGCTGGGGAGATCCCAGTGCTTGGTGCGCTGTTTCGCAATCGCAGTGATCGTACGACAAGAACGGAACTGCTGATTTTGATCACACCGCGGGTGGTTCGCAGTGGCGCCGAAGCGCAATCCGTAACAGATGAACTGCGCCAGCGCCTGCAAGACACCAACAGCTTGGTGCGCCAAGGCGTTCCAGCTTTGTCGGATGAACACCGGATATTCCAGTAACCTTTCTCAAACAAGCCAAATGCCGAGCTATAGCTACACAGCAATCAATAGTGATGGTTTTACTGAAACAAGCTCTCTGCGGGCGGCGGACTTGGGCGATGCCCTCTCCATTTTGTCGTCACACGGCCTTACGCCAATTGCAGTCAAAGAGGGTCATACGGTAGATTCTTGGTGGAACCGTGACATCACCTCTTTTGGCACCAGCCGATCAGCTCGGTCGCAAGACCTGGAAGACTTCTTCAACACGTTTTCAGTTCTGCTTAAGGCAAAGCTACCCCTGACCAGTGCGTTACGCTTCTGCGAAGATCGCAGCCGACGGCGTGCATTTCGTAGAGATTTGCGCAGAATTCGCGAAGCAGTTGAAAATGGCGCTTCTCTATCTGAAGCGCTCGCGCAGATCGGTGCTGTGTTCCCGCTGCGGTATCGGGTATTGCTCGAGCTTGGTGAGAAAGCGAATGACCTGGAAAAGGCATCAGCCGATGCCGCCGATATGCTGCGACAAGAAGGAAGCTATCGCCGACAGATCATTTCGGCACTGATTTATCCAAGTATACTTGCCGTTGTATCTTTGCTGGTCTTGGGGGTTTTGGTCTTTGTTCTTGCACCCACTTTGGCGCCCGTCTTCGACGCTATGGGGCGCACACCACCTCTGATGATCCGGGTCTTATCTGCATTGAATGAAACACTTACATCCAACTCGGCAATCTTGATGCTGCCGATTGGTTGTCTGCTCGCTCTGGCGGGATTTTTAACTACGAAGTCTGGTAAAGTCTTGAGGGTGATCCGTAACATCGTACCGATGGCCAAAAGGTATCACCGGCAGCGTCAAACGTATCAGCTTTGCCGAACCATGGCCGTTCTACTGAAGAGCGGGGCGCCTCTTCTACAGACGCTAGAGGCCGTTTCTGCGTCCACAACTGATGTGGAATTCGCGAACCATATCGGGAGAGTGAAAGATGAGGTGTCAGCAGGCGCAGAACTGGAAGAGGTATTGGGACGAAGCGACCTCATAGATCCGATAGCGCGTGCCTTGCTACAAGTCGGACACCAAGCAAATGCGTTGCCAGATGCTCTCAAGATTGTAGCAGACGACCTCGGGGCAAAAACCAACGAAACTACCGCCCGCGCCGTCAAACTGGTGACGCCAATCCTGACTCTTCTCATCGGCCTTGGGGTCGGATCAGTTATCCTGTCGACGCTCTCCGCCATTATGGATCTAAATGACATCGCATTCTGATAAAAAAAGAAATCGACGCTCTGGATTTACGCTGTTTGAGATAATGGTCGTCTTGGTGATCTTATCTGCCATTTTGACGATTTCTATGACCACACTGACTCGCCCGTCAGATCAACTAGCCATGAGACAAGACATTACAGTGATCCGTCAAGAAGCCGCGCAGCTTCGCAGCGAAGCGATCAGCAATGGTATGGAGCGCATTCTGTCTTCTAAGGGGTGCGACGGCGCCCAACTTGTATCAGTCAGATTCTTCCCTGACGGAACGGCCTCTGGAGACGACATATGCCTTGAGCATGGGGAAGACGTGGTGCGCCTGCGAGTTGAGCGTTTGACGGGTCGTTTGGTTCTTATTGGAGACCAGTTTGAACACTAAGTCCGCAGGGTACTCGCTTCTCGAAGTCTTGATCGCATTTTTTGTCATGGCAACGGTATTAGCGGTGCTCATACCAGAGCAAGGCGGGTTGCTACAAAGAGGGAGAGAATCTCAGGCTGAGACCTTAGCATATGATTACGCGCACTCTGTAATAGCTTCCAGGTCTGTCTCTCGAGAACTGCAGCCGGACTCCGAACGTTTCGACTACAGAGATTGGTCGGTTGATGTGGCTCTGGAAGAACTAGGCATATCTACTGGACCTATGACAGTGTTCAGGATCGAGGTCCGGGTGAGCGGCTCCAATGGCAGAGCGTTGGCGCATGCGCAGGGGATGATCACTCGATGATGATCGGTGCCCAAAGACCATCGAAAAAGACAAGGCTCGCGGGATTTACGCTCTTGGAACTGCTGGTGGCTCTCGCCCTTCTGGCTTTTATCGGCGCTACCCTTGCCAACTCGCTTTCGGTTGGTATCCGCGTGCTCAATCGGAGCGCCGCACTAGAGGAAACCATCGATCCGATAGCTTTGCGTATCCGACTTAGATCGTGGCTATCTCAGGCAGCATCCCCGGCATTCGCATCGTCAGTCCCGATTCACTTCAGCGGAGATGTTTCAGCTTTTGAATTTGTGACGCGGACGAGTACCCCGTTCGCGCCAGAAGCCTTTGGGATGATTGTCCAAGTTGTGCATGAAGATAGCGCCCTTAGGTTGCGGGCCTCGCTGATTGACAGCGACGGCGCGACATTTGACGAGATCAACGGGCTGCTCGCACTTTCCGAGAACGCTGGCATCATTCGATACTATGATGGACGGACGTCGGAGTGGGTCTCCGAATGGGTGGACGATGCCGCCCTTCCTGTACTCGTTCGTATTGAGCTTCCAGAAACAGCCGAGCCGCAATGGCCCGAATTCACCGTACGTCTGACGTTTGCTCATCCCATTACGAACTAAGATCAGCGTCTTCTCCATCTCCTCCTTCGTGCCCATCGCGCCCCAAGGATCGGATCGAGAAACCATTCACATTTTCCGCCGTTTCGAACAGATAATCTCGTCCCCAGGGATCAGATAGCCCCTCAGCCGCATTGATATAAGGACCGTTCCAAGCATCTGTGTTTGGGGGAGGCTGAACTAGAATAGCGAGACCCTCTGCCTCCGTCGGATATCGCCCCATATCGATATAGAAAAGTTGCACCGCAGTCGTCAGGTTTTGGATCTGCAGTCGCGCGGTCTCGGTTTGGGCTCGGCCAAGATATCCAATGACCCGTGGCGCAGCAACAGCGGCAATTAGGGTAATTATCCCTAAGACTATTAGAACTTCCAGGATCGTTGCGCCCGTTGATCTGCCCCACTTATGGTCGCGAGGAAAGGAAGCTCTACTCATTGAACTCTCATTAATAGCCAGGCTGCCCATGCGGATAGGCTAAGGAAGGGCCCGAAGGCTATACCAGACATTTCCACTTCGCCAGAGACACTCCTTCTCACAAGCATAGAAGCTAACAATGTCAGTATCCCCGAAATAGACGCTATGAGCACAACGAATGTCATTCCCGACAAGCCTAGCCAACCACCCAAGCCGGCTGCAAGTTTTATATCACCAAAGCCCAGCCCATCATAGCCACGCCACGCTCTGTATACTGTCGCAGTTAGCCAAAAGACCGCCGGCCAAATCAGCACCCCTGCCAAAAGGTTAACACGATCCGTGACCGGGCTCTGGAACATGAGAAGCAGGCCAAGAAAGAGCAACGCGACAACCGCAACATCAGGGATTTCATATCGCTGTATATCGATGACGCTGATCCAAATGAGCAGCCCGGCCAACAAAAAACTCCAAAGATCGAGCGGTGACCATAGCAACGCCAATATGGCACCATACGCTAAGACATGCATCAGAATAAGCTTGGCCAGTTTCACGATTCCAAATCTCAAGTCGTTTTGCTAAACTGCAGGCATGGATAACTCAAGCACAGGCCGTCCTCGGCAAACCGGCTATGCATTGATTGTCGTGCTTGGCATGCTCACCATCCTCACAGTCATCTTTTCGATTTCTACCGCTGCCATTGTTTCTCAATCTCGATTTCTTGCAGATGAGCGCTATCTGAATATGAATCGGAACCTGCACTCAGATCTGCTGCATGTCGCCGCGCAAGCAAAGACCATGAATGCCAATCTAGAGGGCCTTAACCTAACCTTGAATAATCAAAACATACAGATTTCTTTCCAAGATGTCGCGGGATTGATTGACATAAATACTGCACATCCAGATCTCGTCGAGAGGTTGCTGGGGAGATTGGCAGTCGATGCTGATAACAGCCAAGTCGCAGCTGAGAACTTTCGGGCGTTGAGGTCTCAAGGGGCGCGCATCGAACGTCTTGAAGACTTCGTCGCTCTCACGATGTTGCAGCAGAGGACTGAAATCAACCTTGCCGCCGCCGCCACAGTTTATTCGGGGCAATCGGGGATCAACCCCACGGTTGCGCCACCTGCGGTATTGGAGGTTGCGTCGAGCTCTGGTGAGATACCAGATGAATTTATAGATAGTCGGCTGACGGAGGTGTTTAGGGTGCTCCTTTCGGTCGATGGTGCACCGGCGAGAGGTATAGGTACGGTCTTTGCAGATCCCACGGCGCAGAATAGCCGCATACTGGACGTGGAATGAAGCTGTACGAAGTTGGTCAAACATCCTACCCGAGTTTGTGCCGCCGTCTTGCCAGGCGATCTCGCCGAAGGGGGTATAGACCCTGGCCTCGGCGCGGGCGCCGGCGGCGTCGGTCATCGCGACGACCGAGTTCAGGTGATCGCGGTGCAGATAGGTGACCTCGGTGCCATTGGTGATCCGGATATCCGGGTGCGGATAGGTCAGGACCTGCTCCGCCGGGCTGCCGACGTTGCGGATCTCGACCGGGCCGAAGGTGGCGGTGATGTTGCCGGACGGATCGGTGCGCAGAAGCCGTGTGCCGTCGGCGCCGTAGGTATAGGTGGTCGTCGCGCCTCCATGGGTGACTGAGAGCGGGCGGTTCTCGCAAAGCAAGTTCGCCTTGGCCAAAGAGAGTGGCCAACCTCTTAGGAGCTATGTCTTATCCTAGCGCAAGCAACAAGCGATATCAGTCTGCATCAAATTCAGAAGATGCCAGGGGCTACACCTACCATCCATGCTCGTCTAGACGTTCCCAGAACTTGGTGGCTCGTGCTCTGATATCGTCATGCTCAATCGCAGCAAGAAACTCCGAAATGTTTTCTTTCACTGAAGCCATGCCTTCGCTCCAGATTCGAACCGCGATCACGCGTTCAGGGACGTTGCCTGTGTTCCAGATAGTCTCAAGCATCCCATCTACATTGGCTATCTCGTGTATCTTTGGAATAACCACATCGTCAACCTGTGATAGGACACTGTTCACAATTTCCGGGCTTGGAGTTCCTTGGCGAGCGTCGATCTGATCAAGTGAGCCACAATATGCAGCAGCCGAGGCGCTTTCCCCGACCACATACTTCTTTTTCCCCCATCCGAGGTTCAGTGTGTTCTCCACAGGCAAACAAAAGACATTTGCATAATAATAGATGTCTATTGGGCCATGACGCCATTCTCTTGGGCTGAGCACAACCCCACCAACGAGCTCGGGAGATATATCGAAGATATACAGGCCCCTTCGCTTCTTTTTTAGATCACGGCGTTCGACAAGCTCTTTACCCAAGCAATCTACGAACGCCTTGGTGTCTGGTCTCACGGAACTGGCACTCCTCGATAAAATGGCAGCGATGGGTGTGTCATGGCGAAACCATTCAACTGTGTTGGCACACCAGGTCTAAAACCAGCTTCCGCGGCTCGTCCCCCAACAGGAGTGACTTGCCGCCCGGCGACAACATCATCCAAAAGCTGCCTCTGGCCAAATGTCAACCTGGCTCCTCCAGATTTCACCTCCAAAACGCGACGTCCCGACATGGCAAAATCTATCCGAGTTCTTACACCCGTCGATGTCACAAAAGTCACTTGTCGACCTGTGATCTGCGCGCCGAAGGCCAGTTGCGCTTGAGCCTCAGCGGTAGCGCCTTGCGCTGCGTTTCTACTTAATTGTGTTGTTGATTGTAGCGACGGCCGACCACTTGCATGGCCGAGGCCATGAGGTGAGGATGGCGGTCCGGGGTAGTAGTATTGGCTGCCAGCACTCGCCCCCCGAGGCGAGTTCGGATAAATTGTCGCGCCAGGTGGTCGGCCACCATTTGTTGACATTGTGACGCCAAAATACCCGCTGCCAACCGAGTTGGTCCAATTTCCTCGGCCATCGAATGTGAAGACCCCTGAGAGGCCTGCGGCTCTGTTTTTGGCGGCTATGGTTCTGCTTACGCCAGAGCCCACAGACCCGAACTGGTCTCTTGCGTGGCCGAACTCTTCGCTGTGTTCCAGATAGTTGTCCAACACCTCCTGAGCGCGG
>Ga0160421_1000224_pt1 | contig 13432 bp, 7 predicted proteins | sample TAMARWmetagpilot_FD_108195 | JGI IMG/M metagenome (GOLD analysis project Ga0160421, IMG submission 108195) | Phycosphere-associated microbial communities from TAMU algal ponds, Corpus Christi, Texas, USA - TAMU ARW-7 10/27 metagenome pilot | ecosystem: Engineered > Artificial ecosystem >... | reverse complement strand
CGTAAATTCGCGTTTTGGTACTCGCTTAGGCGGCTACAACGTAAACGGCGACATAGTCGGCGAACTTGTGTACGGCGCATTCGATGATCTATTGGCGGCGGCCATTGGCGGAACGTGGGCCACTGGTACGCCCGCAGCGGGCACAGATCAAGCGAAAGGGGGCCGAGGCCGCCAAGGCTTCACGGTTGTTCGTAAACGCGGCGACAAGGGCTTCCAGTATTTCAGAGGGTGCGAGGTTAACAGCATTGCGTTAACTATCGGCCAAAACGCGGCGGTTTCTTGCACCTACAACATGCTAGGGCTTGAAGAACTCAAAGACAACACGGCGATCACGGGTCAGGATCTTTTACCTATGACCGAGGCTTACCCGTTTACCGGGTTCGACGTAGCCGTGACGCAAGGCGGGCAAGTAGTGGCGATCGCTACGGCCGCGACTATCAACGTAAACCGTAATTTAACGGCGTCGTTTAACCTCGGTTCGTACGTGGCGGGCAGTAAAGCGCCGGGGAAATTGCTTGTAGATGGGACGCTGACCGTCGATTTTGTCGATATGGCTTACCAACAAGCGTTTTTAAACGAGACGCGATCGGACTTAGAGCTGCAGTTTACCGACTACCAGACCGGCGACGTTAAGTATATTAAACTGCCAAACTTGCTCTACACTCAAAAGCAAGACGACACCACCAGCGACGGCCCGGTGCCTATTGTTTTGAACTACTACGGCGAATACGACGCCGCAGAGCAAACAAGCATTATTTTAGAAAGGACACCGGCGTAATGAGACTTGATGACATACCAGACCCGGACGAGGGCGAGGAAATCAAAGTCGAGCATAACGGGATCGAGGTGTTTATCACTTCGACCCTGTCTTCGGCTTACAACGATTACTTATCACTCGCTAACCGACGCGTTGCAAAAGGCTTGATCAATATCGAGACGGCCGAGGGTAACGGACAGATTAACCGAGAGGGGGCCGCGCATTTGGTGCGCCGCTGGAACCTAGACGACGAACTCACGATCGAGGGCGCGGTGAGTCTATTCCGCAAGGTGCCCGACTTGCTTAAAAAAGTACAGATCGAAGCCTCAGCGGCGGCGGTTAGCTTGGGAAAGCAATCGGACAACTCGAACGATACGCCGAAGCCTACTACCGATTCGCCCAACGAGTAGATCCCAAGGATCCCAACTCGAAGACGCTCGGCGAGACTAACGAGAGACGCGTCGAGAAAGCGAAAGAGTACGGCACAAGGATCGATCCCGAGTGGTTACTACCCGAGGCACCCGAAACACTGGGTTACTTGTGGACGCACCACCGGGATCTAAGTCTCGCCGAGTTTAGCGCGTCAAACGTGCACCACCATTTTACTAATTTAGGCACGACGCCGCAGCCGTTCGAATATCACATTTTATTAAGGTTGGAGCGCGTCAGGAGGTTGTCACAGTGTCAACAGTTGAGATCCGCGCGGACAGTTCCCAAGTCGAAACAGCCACGGCCCGACTCAAAGAACTTAAAAACGAAGGAAACGCGACAGCTACGGCAGCGGATCGCGTCGAGTCTTCAACAGGCCGCGCGAACCAAGCAATAAGCGCAGCGGCGGCCGTATCAGGCCAAGCCGCCGCAGCACAAACCAAACTAAACACCTCGTTAAGTCAGGGTGTGACCGCTTCGCAAAAATTCACCAGTGAGTTAAGCGGGGCGCGCGGTGCCTTGCTCGACTTCATAACGCAACAGGTGAAAGCCGGGCGCGTTATCAGTGACACCGGGGAAGTGCTAAACGCCAACGGCACCAAAGCGACCGAGGCGACCACCAAGTATGCCAAGCTAACCGGCCAATTCGTAAACCTACAAAATACGGCGGATAACGTCGCCGACGCTATGGAACGCGCAGCACAAGGCACGGCGCGCAACGTCGCCGCAGCACAAGCCGCAGCCGCAGCCGAAGAACGACTGCAGCAAGAGGCGCGCGAAGTAGCCGAGCAGATCGAGAAACAGATCGGCATAACTAACCGGGCAGCCGCAGCGCGCCGGGCGTACGCAGAAAGCGCAGACGTCGCCGCAGCCGGGGCGGGTCGATTCGGTGCCAAGGCAGCGCAAGCCGGGATCCAGATTGAACAGCTTGTGACGAGTCTGTCAGCCGGTGCGCCGATCGCACAGTCTTTCGCATTCCAAGCGGCCGACCTTGGTATCGTATTAGGCGCGCCATTAATCGGTTCGATTGTCGCCGTTTCGGCAGCCTTAGCCGGGCCATTTATTAACAGCCTTTTCGACGGTGCCAGCGCTTCGGACAGACTCGCCGACGCCTTAGACCGGGTCGACCGGGTGATCACCAACTCGAACAGCGGCGGGATCATCGAATACACCGACGCGATCCGCGAACTGGCAAAGGTTAGCGAAGAAGCCGCACGCGGCCGACTACGCGCCGCCATTTTAGACGCCGAAGACGCAGCCCGCGCAGCTTCACAAGGGATCGCCGATAGCTTTCAAGACGCGTTCGATCTTGGCGACTTTATCGCGGGTAATTTAGAAGACGCGATCAGCGCAGCACGCGCGGCGGGTGACAGCATCGGCCCGGCGTTAACTACCGGGATCGGCCGAACGCTTGAAAACAACATAGCCGACCAACTCGGCGCGGCGTTAGGTGGTACGACCGAAGAAGCGCGAGAGTTAGGTACCGAGATCGTGAACCTTATCGCGGCGGCGGAGCAGTTCAAGACACCCGAGGCGTTTAGAGAAATCGAAGAACGGCTAAACAGCCTGGCCGAAAACGCCACGCCCCGGACTCGCGACCAGATCGACCGCTTGATCGGCTCTATTTCGGAATTCGTCGACAAGGGCGTCGAGGCGGGCGACAAGTTGGAGCGCTTAAACTTCGACGTATCAAGCGAGGGTACACTGCAGACCGAGCCGGTTAAAAACTATTCCGACGCGGTCGACAGTCTGATCCAACAGCTAACCATACAAGACAAGACCCTAAGAGAGGGCGAGCTGGCCGGGCAACTCTACGCGGCCGCACTGGCGACGGGTAAGGAGTCAGTCGACGACCTCGACCCGGTGATCGTTTCACTGATCAAGTCGATTTACGACCAAAAGCAAGCCAGCGAAGACGCCGCGCAAGCAAAGCGCGACGAAGCCGCAGCAAACAACGATTTACGAAAAGAGTTAGCCGAGGAAGAACGCGCACGCCAAGCCGCTAAGAAAGCGCTAGAAGACCAGCAACGCGAACTAGAACGGTATGGCGCATTCGTTAGACAGATCGAAGCGGAAAACAACCCGGCGGAACGTGCGCGCCAGATTTACGAAGAACGGCTGCAGATCATTCAAGACCATTACGGTTTTGTTTCTCAGCTAGAAGCCGAAAACACCGAGGAGGGGATCGCAGCCCTTAAGCGTTACGAAGAAGCGCTCGACGACCTTAAAAAGAAAACGGAAAACGGCCTTTTTGATGATCTAGCCAGTGAAATGGATAGCCTATCCAACACGGTAAGCGGTACCGCCGCTTCGGTTGCGCTAGGCTTTCAAGACGGCGAAGACGCGGCCGCCAGCCTTGCGCGAACTATCGGTACGCAATTACTCGGCACCGTGATCAACTGGGGTATCGAGACCGCCGCGTCGGCGCTTAAAGGCATGATCGCCACGCAAACCGCCGAGGCGGGCAAAACGGCCGCTATCACCGGCGCGATCGGCACGCAAACCGCAGCGGCCACAACGGCGGCCGGAGTGGTTGCCGGGGCGCAAACGGCGGCAGTAACAACAATCGGAGCGGCAGCTGCACCCGCAGCGGCGGCGACGTCAATCGCTACCGGGGGCGGCGCGGCTATCTCAGGCACGGCGATCGCCCTTGGCGGTATCGCGGCCATTTTGGCGGCGCTTGCTATCGGTGGACGTAGTCAGGGCGGTAATGTTCGAGGCGGCCAGCTTTACCGGGTGAACGAGTGGGATCAAGAGTTCTTTATGCCTCACACCGACGGCCGGATCGTAACGCCTCGCGACGCCAGGCAAGGCACAGCGGCGGGTAACAGCGTCGTAATGAATAACGTAATGAATGTTACAACGTCGAGCGTTCGCGAATTTACCCGCCCGCGTTCACGTCGTCAGTTAGAAGCGGCGCAATACCGAGGCTATCAGCGCGCGTATGAAAGGAACCGTTAACCATGTTTATAAATGAAATTTTCCCGGAAGATATAAGCAACGGCGCGCAGGGTGGCCCGCGTTACAGCACAAGCCGCACCGAGTCGCTAAACGGCCGCGTTAAAAAGAATATCAACTGGGAGTACCCGTTACACTCTTACGACGTGGCGTTCGGCGTACGCTCGTTCGAGGACTTACACAAGGTTTTAAGCTTTTTTCACGTTGCCGAGGGTGCCGCGCATTCGTTTCGGTTTAAAGATTGGTTCGACTATAAAAGTTGTTTGCCTCACGACGAGATAAGCCGAAGCGATCAGTTAATCGGAACCGGCGACGGCACAACCCGGACTTTTCAACTAGTAAAGCGCTACACCGTCGGGCCGCATGTGAAATTTCGCCGTATCAACAAGCCGCGCTTAAATACGTTAATCGTTGCGTTTAGCGGCTTAAACGTCGACCCGGCCGGTTACACGGTGGACGAGTTCGGGCGGCTTACTTTCTTGTCGGCACCCACGCCCGGAACCTTGATCACGGCGGGTTATGAGTTCGACGTCCCGGTAAGCTTTGAAGAAGACGACCTACCGACTAACCTCGACGGCTACGACAACGGAACCGTTAACGTGGTGCTAACAGAAGAAAGGCTGATCCCATGAGTAGAGCGATCGATAATATCTTACGCGAGCATTTGATCGAAACCGTCACCACCTTGGCGACGTGTTGGCGCGTTACGCGCACGGACGGCGTCGTGGTGGGCTTTACGTCGCATGATTCAAGCATAGAGGCGGGCGGCTTGGTTTTTAAAGCCTCGGGCGTCTCACAGACCGACACGGCCGCGACGATGGGGCTAGACGTCGACACAACCGAAGTTCACGGATTGATAGACGACGAAGACGGCGTCCCGGAGCAAGTTTTAAACAAGCTTTACGACGGCGCAAAAATTGACGTTTTCGAACTGAACTATAAAAACCCACCGGCGGAGATTACCGAGACCTCGGTTATTTGGGTTAAAAGTGGCGTAGTGGGTGACGCTATCCGGGAGCGCGGCGCGTGGATTATCGAAGCCCGGACGCTTACGGACCTATTAAGACAGTCGAACAGCGTTAAAACATCGCGCCTATGCCGCGCAGAGTTCGGCGATCACAATTGCCGGGCAGACTTAAGCCAATACCGAAAAAGCGGCTTTATAACCGGTTACAGCGGCCGCGTTGTCTCGATCAATATACCGAACTTAGGCGTAAATGACGCCCGGCGCGGATTGCTCGAACTATCCAACGGGGTCAAATTCGACATAGACAGCAACACGGCGGACAGACTAACATTGACCGAGCCGCCCGCGTTCGATCCGACGGGTTTAACTGGCGTCGTGACGTTCGGCTGCAATAAGTGGATCACCGACTGCCAAAAGTATAACAACATGCTTAATTATTACGGTGAACCTTATGTGCCAGATTCCGACGACTGGGTCGCGGGCTTCTTCAATACAGTTAATTTGTAACGCCGCTCGCAGTTTCAAAAACACACCTTACAAACACCAAGGACGGACACCGGGCGCGGGGCTGGATTGCATAGGACTTGTAATGGCCGCGCACGAAACCGCCGGGGTCGAGTTCGACCTACCTACCGACTATTCGCGGGTGCCTCGCCCGGCTCTACTGCTTAAGCACTTAGGGCGCTACTGTCACACCGTACCCGTGCAAGAAATGGCCGCCGGTGATATTCTTCTACTAAAGCTTCGCAAATTCCCGCAACACTTGGCGCTATACGTCGGAGAAAATACGATCGTTCATAGCTACCAAGCCGCGCGGAAAGTAATCGAACAAAGTCTGGATCCGCGTACGTTTAAGCAGATCCACACAGTACATAGGTTAAAAGAATGGGATCATTATTCAGCGTAGACTTACCCGATCAGGAGGGCGAACGCCTCGACACGTCCGACGTCAACCCGGTCGGGTATGGTAAAGTTTTAGCACGCGTTAAGGGCATGGCTCGGATCCCGGCGCGTCTTATCCACCAATTACCGATCGTCGAGACGGTGCACGAAGAAGAAGTCGAGGCGGGCGGTAAGGGTGGCGGAACGTCGTCATACACGAAGACCACTTATACCTATTCAGCAACGTTCGCCGTTATGATATGCCCGCAGAAGATCCAAGGCGTGCGCCGGATCTGGCTAAACTCAAAACTGTTTTATGAAAACCGCCCGTTTATGTCCGGGACAGTAGCGCAAGCGCGCGAGACGGCCGAGTCATTTTTTAACGTTTACCACGGCACCGAAGACCAGATGCCCGACCCGATTTTACAAGCGCGTTACGGCGACGCGACGCCAGCGTACCGGGGGCGGGCTTACATCGTTTTCCAAGACATAGAGCTGGAAGAATTCGGGAACCGTGTCCCCTCGGTGGAAGTTGAGGTCGTGGAGAACGGCACCGGCTCGACGTACGATACCGTTTACCCGTACCCGCTTTATTTGCGCGACTTAGTCGGCGAAATTTGCGTACGTTCCGGGATCCCGCCGACGCTTTTCGATGTTTCGGAATTGTCCGACACGATCACCGGGTATTCGTTCACGTCGTCGGGCTCGGGCATGGAGCAGCTTGAACCGCTTATGGCTTTATATAATTTTTTCCCGCAGGAGAAAGGCGAAAAGCTAGTGTTTAAAAGCGACCCTGTCCCGGTGGAGCGCGACGAGTACAACGAACCATGTTTGATTAACGAAGACGGGTTACTGGTTAACGCGTATCACGACGTTTTAGGCCGTCAGGGCTACTTCCCGAGCGAGGCGGGCACGTCAGAGGGTCAGTTCTTAATGCTACGCGCCGCAGCGCTGGCGGTTAAGTACGTCGGCGACTCGACGAGCGAGTGGCGCGGCATAATGGATAACTTACGCCGGGGCGTTGATGGTATTTACAACCAGACGCCGCCGACCGATACAGATACCTTGTATTCGCCGCACTGGCTTTATAACTGCAAGGCACCCGTCGCGGCGCAAAGTGAAAAGCTAAACGTTAAAATCTATCTTGAACCGTTCGCCGGTGGTTGGACGGCCTTTATACCAGCGGGCTACCCGAACTTCGGCGAGAGTGTCAAACAGATCACGCGCATCTATTCGGATCAATCGTCTTGGGTTACGTTTTTTAACCCGTTCGCCAGTATTAACGGCGAGGACTACGGCGTCCCGGTAAGTGTGGAAACCGACGAGACGGGAACCACTCTTGTACTCCAAGGCGACAGCAGCGGCGGCGCGCTAACCGCTAACGCTATGGTGATCTATAACTTCGGCCCGGTGCTTAACGTTTCGCAAAACATGGAGGCTTGGCCGTATTGGCGGCCGCTGGAACCGGGTGAAATAGATTGCGCCGTGGACGTTATGCCGTGGGCGCTGGAATGCTTTGAACTACTCGCCGACGTTACGGGCGAACAGCAGTACACCGACGCGTATAACGCCACCGAGGCGAGCATATACACCGTTTTTAACGTTGACGACGGCCGGGCGTGGTTTAAGCCCCGAGGCGGCGAGCCCTTGAATACGTCGGGCGCTTATGTGTCGTCGAGCCGTCCCGGTTTCGGCGATAACTCGCTATCCCGTTCTAACGATCTCGGCGTTTTGGCCGTGATACCAGAGGGAGAGGGCGAGGCACAAGTCGGCCGGGGTTTACGCGACTCGATCAAAGCAACCGACACCGGGATCCGGGTTCGCCTCAAATATGACATTGACGCGACCGCTTCGATCACTATCTTTGTTCAATCAGGGCCAACGGTCGACAACTCCACCCGCTACTTTTTGCGCCGTACTTTACAACCCGGAGCCGGGGAGATCGACGAGGTGATCCCGCTTGAAGATTGGATCGCGTACACAATACGCGGTGATTTTGGTTGGCGTCCCGTGATTAACGCAACGCCGTTACAGGAGGGCGTAGTGATCGACGTTGTGGGCTACACCTACCAAAGCGAGCCCGCCGCAGAGATCGAACTTTTGAATTTCCGCCCGGTGCCGGAACTACAACTGCCCTACTCGCCACACATTGCGCCGTACACCGCGAACAGTATCGACGGCCAGCTAATCGAATGGCGAGGCGCGCCGGGGATCGGTTATCAAGACCCGGTTGTATGGTCGCGCCTTAACAATAGCGCCGGGCTTGAGGGTATGCTCGACTTTATGGAAGATTCACAAAACGAGTATTTCAGCCGCTACGGACAGCGCGGGCCGTTCATGCCGTCTTACGTGTGGGATCGCTTCGACTTGCAAGCGACCGACGCCGCCCCGAATACGTGGACGTTTGACTGGGTCGATCCGAACTCGCAGTGGGTCGGCTATACCGCGCGGGCGGTCGCAGCGTTGGCAGAGTCGGCGCACTTATCCAGTAACAGCCGCGCCGCGTTGCTCGCGTCTTACTTTCTGGCATGGCTTGAAAGCGAATGGCAAGACCCGGATCAATACATCCCGACGAACTTCCCGGAAACACTCGCATTTATTCAGCGTTCCCGCCCTTACTCGCCGGGTGACGTCGCCACGCCTTACAACGGCCGCGTTTATCGTTGCGTCAATTTGTCCGAGGGTGGATCGACCGCAGCGAGCGCGCCGAACTTCCCGACGTCGATCGGGTCGAGTGTCTTAGACGGTGAAATCCAATGGCTTTGCATTGGCTATACGTACGGCACGATCCCGGCTTACGGAGACTACGACGAACCGCACGCGGCGGCGCTCTTTATGCGCGCGGCGGCGTACTTGCATTTGCACGGCACCGAACAGGCGCGCATGGTCACTTTAATTGATCGCTTGTGGGACTACCTCGAAAGACTATGGGGCGACGCGTACGGAGAAGTCGCGGGGACGTGGTCACATAACCCGGCGAACGCGGAGTGGTTCGGTTTTTGGTCGGGTGAGATCGTAACGGTACTGGCTAAGTTTTTAGGGCCGCTCGACTCGGTGCGCGCTGCAGTAGGTATTCCAAGGCAAACAATCGAAGACCGGCTAAAAACACATGCTGAATGGATAGCGGCGCGGTCTCGTACGGTTAGCGTTGAAAGCCTCGAAAATGTGATCACTTCGCGTGGTTTTAATGAGACCCGCACCCGAGAGTCGGAATTGCCGCGCCGGGTAGAACTAGACTTCCCGAATTCGTCGCGCAACGGCCAAGACGATACGCGCTACATTGAGAAGCGATCAGCGCGCAGCGAAGACGAACGTAGTTTTAAAAGCCCGGTTTATATGTCCGGCGACGAAGCGCTGCAGATCTGCTACACGCAAATGTTAAAAGCGCATAGCCAACGCACCGACTATGAGTTCGCGATAACCGACAAGACGCTGCAGCCGGGCGACGTTCGCGAGTACATGATCGACAACGTGATCCGCCGTATGCAGTTTAGAGAAATAGACTTAAGCGCCGAGGGCGTGGCAGACGTGAAAGCGCACAGCTACGACCCAACGGCGTTCACGTTCGGCATTGCGGGGAGTGGCGACCCGGCAGGAACGACGGGTGTTAATGCCGTCGCGGGGACGATCGGGGTTATATTGGACATACCGCTTTACCGTGACGATCTCGACTCGATCGGAGTGTCGTCGTACCCGGTGCCGCTCGGGTCGAATTGGCGCGGGGCTGGCCTGTTTACGTCTACCGATGATGTTACCTATTCGGCGAGCGCGCGGTACCTAGTGGAGCCGACGCACGGCATAGTAAACGCGCCACTACTTGAAAAGAGCTCGGATCAGTTCGACCGCGAAAGCCGCTTAATCGTAACGCTAGAAAACGGCACGCTTTCGAGTATCAGTGAGGGCGAGTTCTTGGCGGGGAAAAACCTTGCGCTAGTTGGCAACGAGATTATTTATTTTAAAGACGCCGTGATCGTTGGCGCGAGTCAATTCGAGATTAGCACGATCGCCCGTGGTCGTTGCGGCACCCGCGATCGGATATACGGCCATGTGAGCGGTGAGCGCTTCATTTTGCTGTCTTCTACCGGGATCGCTGATGTTCCGTTGAATGAAAACGAAATAGGCGTAGAAAGCTATTACAAAGCCGTTTCAGTGGGTCAGACCGAAGCCGACGTCGAGCCGCTAACCTTTACGCCTTACGCGGAGCGCTTAAAGCCATTCGCGCCGGTGCACCTTAAGGCACGAAAAGCGGCAACCGGGATCACCGTCACATGGATCAGACAGACCCGCTTATCGGCTGAATGGCGCGACGGGGTCGACGCGGTACTCGGCGAGGCGTCCGAGTTGTATCGGGCTTACTTGCGCGACGGGATCGGGGGTGACATACTTCGGACACATGAAATAACGTCGCCTAGTGTCTTCTTTAGTTATGAAGAATTAGACGGCTACTTCGGGCCGGGCGACGAAAGATATTTAGAAATAGTTCAAGTCTCGGCGGTAGTCGGCGACGGTAAACCAGCGGGGATCGTAATATGACAACAGCACGCCTTAAGCTACCCGAGATCACACAATCTCAGGCCAGTAAGCATTTAACCCATAACGAAGCGCTCGCCATGCTCGACATATACGCGGGCGCGAGTCTTAACAGCGTGACGACCGCGACGCCGCCGAGCGTCCCGGTTGAGGGCAGCGCGTTTTTTGTCCCGGAGGGGGCGACGGGCGACTGGGCACCCAACGAGGGAAAGATCGCTTTCCGCTTTAATGCTGAATGGCACTACATCGACTTACCGACCGGGTGGATCTTCGAAATACTCGACGAGGAACGCGTAGTAGTTGCCCGCGCTTCGGGGATCGCCGACGTGGGCGGCGGTTCGTCCGGGGGCGGCGGTATCACGGGCAAAACTTACGTAGATATTAGCGGCGGCGACGCGACCGTGACAGACTTAAAACAGGTTTTACAGATCGGCGGCTCTTATACCGGCGGCGTTACGGTCACATTGCCAGCCGTCGAGCAGTTTATCGTCGCAGCGAACGACAGTAACCAAGGCGTTACGTTATCCACCGGCGCGGGCGGTACTATCTACATCGAACCGGGCTACCAGTTTGTCGTTTTCGGAGACGGCACCGGGATCCGCGCCGGTATGTCGATCGCGCCCCAAGGCTTAAAACTAAACGGCGATCTTATTTTGCCGATTTACTCAACCGCGAGCGCGCCCGATCCAACGTCTCGTTATATGGTTGTAATTGGTGTTACTGACGGCGACGCGGGCGGCCCTTGCCTCGCAGTAAGTGACGGCGGATCGTGGAAACGCGTGGCACTAGGCGCGACAATTTCGGCAACTTAAGAGGATTTAATAAAATGGCGGCAGTATTTAGCACAGACTTTTCAGAGTATGCAGAGGGGACGCGCCTTAAGGACGTGGAGGGGTGGACTGTTTTCGGTTCATTTCCGGCCAACATAAACGCGGCGAGAATAACAGGCCAAGAACTGGTAATTGATAGTTCTGATGGTACTGTAATGAGCTATAACACCGGGTCAACTTCCCATTACTCAGAAGTAAGAATGAAGTACCAGTTTGAAGGCTATTTTTTGGATGGGGGCCCCGCTGTAAGGGTTGACGCTAGGCTGAATTTTATAACTATCAGGCTTTCATCTGCGACCACCACACAAATATATTATAAAAATGGTAGCGGGGGGCAAATACTTCAATCTTACCCGAACACCCCCGTAGAGATAGGTGATATAGTTAGGCTTGAAGTAGATGGGGAAAATAACACGGTTGAATTATTTGTTAACGGTGTTAGCGCGGGCACCCCGGCCGACATTTCTGCAATATCTAGCAACACAAGCACTAACGCGGGTATGTTTAGCGTTAGCAGAAACCCGTTCATAGATGACCTAAATTTAGGCACGACGGGCGGCGACCTCATAACGCTTGACAGTGAGCCGTCAAGAAAGGTCTACGCCACTTTCGGCCCGACGTACAACTACACGATAAGAGGGTCTTACGAAGGTGTGACGACGCCAACAGCTATTGAGTATCGAGTAGAAGAATTTGTGAGCGGTGCGGTTGTTTCTGACTGGGAAACGTTGGACCCGTCACCTGATGGGGGCACTTTTTCCGGCGCTGTTGTTATCCCGCGCGGCCCTTACTATAAAATACTTGTTCGTTATGCTAATAACACAGCTATTCAAGGGTCGTCATCAAGAATTGGGTTCGGTGTAGTTATAGAGTTTGCGGGCCAGAGTAACACTGATAATATTTGGAATAGTCCGTTTAACGATAGCGCGATCGACAATGTGGTTAAGTTTGACGGGACTAACTACCAGCAACCCGCCGACAGAGGTTGTGTTTACGCGGGGCTTAACGCCATATCCCAGTCCTTAAATTGTGTAGTGGCCGCGTATGAAACCGCAGTGGGCGCAACCGCCATAGAGCAACATTTGCCCGGTGGTGACAACTATGCGAACCGTCAGGCTGCGTTGACAGCAGCAGGAGGTAAGATTAACGCGTTATGGTGGGGGCAGGGTGAGACAAATGTCGGCACGCCCCAAGAGACCTACGAGACGAGATTAACGGATTTATACGCCGATATTTTGTCGCGCACCGGGCAGAGTGAAGACACACTCGCGATGTTTATTGTTCAGTTAGGGAGAAATCCCGGCGGGGATGGTTCTTCGGACGGCTGGCAGGGGGTAAGAAACGCGCAATGCAATTTTTCCGAGAATAACACTAACGTTCACTTGTCGCACCAAACGATGGATTTGCCTATGACGGACGGGCTGCACCGGACTAACGCCGGATATGTTTCAGAAGTTCTTCGATTCGCGGACTCTTTTAAATCGGTGTTTTTGGGTTCTGGCGGGTCGGGACGCGGCCCTATACCTCAAAGTTTTACTTATGGCGGTAATTTCTTAACGATTGCTTATGATTTAAACGGGAGTACCTCGTTAAGCGTGCCGGAGTCGTTCAAAGACATTGTAGAAGTATCGGCGGACGGGTTTAACTCTACTTTAAGCGCATTGTCGGCCGAGTACGTCGAGCCAAATTTAATAAAACTCGGCTTTGCGGATCCCATTACCGGCCCGGTTCAGGTTCGCAGCCACCAAGGCCAAGATTTTGACGTGAACAGCTTTGCTACCGGCGACAGAGAGTATAATTCTCAGCGCGTTATGGTTGAACCCGTGACCATAGCACAAGCGGCGCAAGCGGACGTAACCAAGCCGGTGATCAGCTTGATCGGTTCGTCTTCGGTAACAGTGGCCGAGGGCGGTACTTACAACGACGCCGGGGCGACGGCTTCGGACGATGTAGACGGAGATCTTACTTCCTCGATCGTCGTGGTGAACCCGGTAGACACTAACACGGTAGGCACTTACACGGTGCGCTATAACGTTTCGGACAGTGCGGGCAATGCCGCCGACGAAGTAACGAGAACGG
>Ga0160421_1000223_pt1 | contig 13505 bp, 11 predicted proteins | sample TAMARWmetagpilot_FD_108195 | JGI IMG/M metagenome (GOLD analysis project Ga0160421, IMG submission 108195) | Phycosphere-associated microbial communities from TAMU algal ponds, Corpus Christi, Texas, USA - TAMU ARW-7 10/27 metagenome pilot | ecosystem: Engineered > Artificial ecosystem >... | reverse complement strand
GCAGATTGCAAAATGGTGAGTAGAGAAGTAAACGGTCTATCTAGCAATGCGAGTACAACGCACCATGTTCTGAATGAAAGAAGATACAAAATGCAAGTCTCTCGACAAAGTGGCATCGTTCGAATTACCAATGGCTTCTTTCGAACTCAGATTGAGCTTCCCTTCTCTGGCGCGAACGAATCGTTCCAATTCAACGCAAAATGATATCATGACAAATTCAGGAGGCTGTAAAGTACACATGTAGGAGATGACAGAGGAAAGTTCTGCGAGGAGTTGTTCGTTGTATGAATGAAGTTGAATCAATGCCGAGAATACCTCACGATTGCGAGATGTTTTGCAACGCTTTTCTGGTTCAAGAAGATTCAGAGCAAATAAGACACTAGAATTGTCCATTGGGAAGGAGACTGATCCGTCAATGCTTTCATTGATGCTAGGCAATGAAACAGAGCTTATAGCACTTGAGACCTCCTCACCCGGCACAGGTACTGTGATCTTTGCCAGTACTTTCAAGCTCTTAAAAACAATCATTTTGGGAGGGCTGTCGACAAGCTGATAAATAATTGCAAATATGAACTCGCGAGCATACTGTACAAAAAGCAAAGATGTGAGTCAACTTCGAACACTGTTAAGCCTTCCCTGCATCAAAGGAATTTGTCTTACATCAGCTTTCAAAAGATCTGGAACAACCGATTCATACAATACAACCACCCACTGTAAAGCACAAAGCCTCGACATCAACATGGCACTGTTAGTGCGGTCATTGCTGTCACTGCTCTGACGAAACCACCCTGAACTCTCGATTCCCGTCCCATCTTGCTTCACATCCATTCGATACGGCGAGCGTTCTACAGCTGGTAAATTCCGTGCATTCAGGCCACCGGGAGAGTCGAGCTCTTCGCGTAAAGCAACAATAAACCCATCAAGATGTTGAACATAGGCAGGCCCATCTCGTCGAACAGCATCTTGCAAGCATGCGTTAGCTTGTTCAGCGAGGGATCTTGTAGTCTGGTCAGGGAGGAACGTATCCTTGATAGTGGCGTTTCCGTTAAAGTCGTCCCCAATACTACAGCCACGGTTTCCCAGAAAGAAATTATGTGAGATTTTATATAGATATTGAACAAACATCATGAGCATCTATCTTACCTGAGAAGAATACCGGGCAAAACATGCGGCAAAGAGTTCCGAACCGAAGCCGATGCAGCAGACAAGTCAGGGCCCTCCTTCTCTTCAGCGGCATTTGCAGCACCACCGTCATTTGCAGCCAATCTCTTTGACGTTTCGCTTACTTCGGTCTCTTCCGATTTACTTATGTGCGCCTTGAGAATTCGAGACATCCAATACATAGCAACTTTGCGGACGAATGGATCAGGATGCTCCATCGTTGTCACGAGCGATTGCAATATTTTATCGAAGTCTACGTGCGTGCGTTCCATTTCTGATTCATTCAGCCCTGTGTTGACGACTAAAAGCTTCGGTAATACCGATTGCAGAAAAGCCAGTGCAGACTGCCGAATCACCATGGTTGGATCCGCAACCATATCGAAAATTCCCCCCAAGAATAAATGGAGAAATTCGAGAATTGGAGATCCAACGAGCTTCTCATTCAGCTCTTGTAGCCACGTCAACGTGAGTCTATTGGTCGACTTGTTTCGTAGATACACAAATCGAGCAAAGACAGGGACGCAGTCTTCAGCTGCAAAGAGCCCCGCGTTTATGGCGCTGACAATGATCTGTTTCAGTGTCTTGTCCAATGTTTCTGCACCTCCTCGAACATTTCCATCAACGTCTGCATAAAGGCTCCTTAAGATCTCGTACAAGATAAAGAAGTGTTGTACTGCTAGATTGGGGATGGCCTTCACAGTATTATAGAGTGACTCGGTTGCATAATACCGCACCCGTTGCGAATGATCCTGACAAGCGTGAACCACGCTGGCAAGGATCAAATCTCGACACTCTTCTGCAGCAGAATCTTGCAGTTCAGCTTTTTTCAGACCGATTGCACAAGCCGCCAGCGCCACCACACCACCCTTCCGAGCGTCTTCGTTGGTGGAGCGCACGTAATCGTCCGACAAGAGTAAAAGAATAGCGCGCACGCGCTCAATTTCCTTTTGATATACCAGTTGTCGGATAGTTTTTTCAATTTCCAGAGCAGCCAAACGTCGACGTTCATAACGCTTGTGTGCAAGCCCGACCAGGACAGCTGCAGAAATGGATTGTTGTGACGATCGCTTTAAGCTCTCCCGGTTGTCGTGCATAGTGGGATCATCGTCAACTTGGTCGCGTGCGAGTCGGAGCATATCGGAATCGAACATCGTTAAACTTTCAATCTTTTGCCGCATAGACATCAGAACATCTGGCAAGACTCCCGACTCCAGATTACTATTGTCAATCTCAAGCTGTCTCGAGACTGTTGAATTTCGCGGTCCAGTGCTCTGGAGAAGAGATATGGTAGAAGGTTTGTTACCACTCAGCATACTGATATTCGATGAAACGATCTGTAATGGCGACGGTGGTGGCGGTGGAAGAAGGGTTACACTGCCGCGCGGAGGAGGAAAAGTATTCATTTCACTTCGAGGCGGTTGTTGTTGTTGTCGTTGGCCATTAGGATCAACACTATCTGGGTCATATACGGAATCTTCCTCCTCATCGTACACGCCGGATGCAGCTTCTTTTACTGCTTCATCATGAGCAGCAGAAAAGAATTCTGGCGGTGAGTCTACGTCCATGCTATGGATGGGTGCTGTAAAGAAGTTGGAAGCGTTCCCTTTGGAAGGCTTCCCCTTGCGGAGTGCCTTGTCCCACTCCGATGCGTAATTGGGTGTGATTTCAGATTCTTGACTTGGGCCTTCACGCTCCGAGTTCTCGTCGTCACTTCCAGAGGACGACGAGCTTCTGAAAGCACCTTTGTTGTGGTCGATGGAAACCGCGAGGTCTGCATTGCTGTCTTCATCTTCACCGTCGTCTTTCCTGCTTGTCAGTGAGCCAGAAACAGAACCCTCCTTCAAGTCATCCGGAAGCCTCCTCATTGATTCTTCTGCATCGGCACTATTGATTGGTGCGATATCCGAAGATTCCGTAGCGTCGTTTGCCAACCTCACCGACCGACAGTCCTCGTCCTTGTTCTCCATCATGAAAGATGTTTTCTTTGTTCACCGTATCAAAGAAGGCCATGTCATTTACGCTTTGCCGAAACGCAATAGCGGCATCTCGTCCGTCAGGATTTGAAATGATAGGAGTAGGGATTTGAGTGTGGCGGCTGAATTCCAGCATCGTCAAGAAGATTGTCTGTCCGCCAGCAGAGTGAGGCCTTAAAAATAGAAGGGTAAGGCTTGTAACAGAGTCAGTGTAGAACCTATATTTGGCGCTTTCAAAAACGCGACCTTGTTGGATCGGAAAGGTCGCTCTCGAATTGACAAAAACTTGATGTCAGTAACTATAAATGTGCAGTACTGGTCATTTGGTCATCGGCTGTTAGCGAATCATTTGATACCGCCACCACGACTGTTTTCACGAGGCATTTACCAAAGCTGATACATATTCTTCCCGATAGGGTTGCACCAGCTCCTTTTGTTATTGTTTGTTGAACGACTGGATCGCCGTACTATAAGTACCTTTTTCAGATACAAGGCTTTTTATGAAGATTAGGTTCATTGGTCATTGATTGCACCTCCACGGGAAGAGTATGGCTACTCTACCGAGCATCGGTGTGTGCTCACAAAACGGATTGCAAGGGGCATCTGCAAGAATCCATCCAGGAATAAAGCATGAAGATTTCTTCAGTTGCTTTCGCCGCATCGCTCTTGACGGTGACGGTTGAAGCAGATTTTAAGGGTCTCCGATCTCGTTTTTTCCCGGCCGACGAAGTTCACACTGCCGTGGAACCCGAGACGCGGTCCGCTTCTACCCCAGCGGTAGATGAATTGCGCTTTGGTAAATGCTGGACGAGTCTCTTTGGCGATGCCTGCTATGACCTCAAGGTGGACGAAAAGACTAAAATCGGACAAGTCTGTTTGGATATCTTTAACGATGAAAAAACCGACATCCTTTTGATTACGTATGATCTGACGAAGTCTATCACAAAGGAAAAGGTAGACAGTCTCGATTGGTACTTGTCGCGGCTTCATTCGTGGGCTGGTGATTCCAAGCTAGAATATCCCCAAAGTCGTGGTGGGTCGCCTAGTCTTCGTCAATTCCCGACTAACGCCGCCTTTAGTCTTCGTGACAAACGACAAATCCACACCCTGGCCTTGGATTTGAAGAGCAGCTGCACTACGGAGTTAAACCTCTTGGCGCACGCATCTGTCGTATCCTCCAAGCAAACCAGCCGGAATTCGATTTCGAGTCTTCTCGAACCCGACCGGATGCAGCGAGCAACTGCTTGGTCTGACGGAAAGGCTATCGCAAACAACAAGACTTACATGACGTTCAGTCCTTTGGAAATTGCCTGCGCTTGTCCGTCCATCGCCCAGCCTGTGGAACCACCGGTGATCCCCTTGCCACCTAAATTACCCCCAATTGAGGCGGAAACGGAAAAGGAAGAATCCTCGGTCGAGAAAGCAAAAGAGGAGGAACTCAGTATTGTAACGGACGAGCCCAATGAAGTGGACTCCGATGAAGTCTCTTCTCAGAACGTAACTTTTTCTTCCGGAAGGGAAGAGACGAAAGAAGAAGCTACAAGCATCGTCGAAACTAAAGATGCACCCCCCATCAAAGATATCGCAGAAATCATCAAGGAAGAATTAGAAGATGAGGTCACTGCCTACATCGAAGCAGAAATTGAGGAAATTTTGGACAACTCCGTCGAAGAGAAGATCAAACAGGAAACGAAACAAGAACTATTCGACGAGATCCGATCCGAGATCAAAATTTTTGTGGAGACGAAAGACATACCCCAAGACACCGACGAAGACATGGTTGTTGACATCGAAGAAGAGGGCGAAGAGAAGATTGAAGAAGATATTGGGGATAGAATCAAGGAAAAAATAGCACAAAAACTGAATGAAAAGCCCTCAGTTGAAGGGGAATTGGTTGAACCGGATAAGCCAGCCGAAGAGAGCCAACAAGAAGGAAAGCTTGTCGGGGAGAATCCTAGTGTGGATGAGATTTCGTACGAGGATGAGAAATCTGAAGAGAAAGAGAAAGAAACTAAAGAATCTTTGAACGTTAAAGATACCAAGGATATCAAAGATACCAAGGACATCAAACCAGAAGACAAACCGGAGAAGCCACAACAGGTTCGTGTATTTAAACCAGCGATATCTTTGGAGGAAGATGGAAAGTGTCAACGAGCCTTTGCCCTTTGCAAGGATAATACCAAAGACGTCACTTGCTTTGCTGACATGAACAATAAGTTTCACCGCCTTGACCACTGGGGGTGGACTCACGTTGTCACTGGCTTTGATATCAAGTGTGAACTGTGGGCTGGAGCTTCCCGGTGCGATACTTCTAAAGGAAAGCAGATTGGTTCAGCTGTCATTACCAAATCGAGCTTTCAAATCGATTTACTTGATGGCTTTAAGACAAAGGATGTTCACTTTTACAACGGCAAAACCATTCTCCCGAAGGACTACCGTGACCAGGACACTGTGGCTCCACAATGGTACGGCGCGGAATACAACGGAGATGCCGGGCCTGTTTGGGATATCGAGGCAGACGGAGCCCATAAGGCGATGTTCGACGACTACGAGAAAATTGATCGTCACTTTATCCTTCATGCTACAGTCTGCGGCGAGTTCGAAGCAGGTGCATCTCACTAATAAAAACATTAATCGAAGGGGAAGCTACGGCACATTTCGTTCCGATAAATCTATAATGCATATTAGGACTAAATACGTGGACGCAACTAGAGTTTTTTTCCCAACCGACTTATCTATCGCTAACGTAGCTGAAGAGGAGCGGCCTGCCTTCCTCAATCAGACGTCGCCGAGTTTTCGCCCCGTTTGCATCAGTTTCATACGTACGTTGGTCATTTAAGCAAAGACTTGCTCTTTGGTGGACTGCAAAGCTTGCTCACCCATATCTTCCGACGCAATATCAGCCAAGTTTGAAACGGCCTTCTGCCATTCTTTCGTCTGCGCATCCATCCCCGACGAAACGGAAGCGGATGTCGAACCTCCAGGACCTAAGCCGGTTCCCCGTCCTCCGGACACAACGGACGCCGCAGTTAAAGATGCACTTTGGAAAGGCTTCACGCAGCCGCACAGTCTCTGTGTGACTGAGCTTTCTGATTTCCGAGATAGTGTGCGGATCCACAAATAATCTTGCGTCAGCTGTTGTAAAACGTTGCGTGAGGTCGAGGACATGTAATACTCGACAGATAGCTCGTAGTACCGGTTCCAACACGAGCCCCAATGCTCCAGCCGTGTTTGTTCCGACGACTCTACCGATCCATCCGGGCATTCGTTCAAGGCTGGTGAAACATACTCTGGTGGGTAGGCCCGAAACGCTTTGAGTTCGGGCGTTTCCAAATTGTGCGATCTCAGAGGATCTACCACGATGGCGACGAACGGGTTGCCGTGCGGATCTTCTGCTCGCTGCCATTGCAACTGTGTACTAAGATCTGTCTGGGACAAAAAACAGTGCGAATGATCGCCGAGATCAAACGGATGCGAATGATACCAGCCCATGAATTTCTCTTTGCGTGTTCGCTCCAAAGATTCCCCCAATGCAATCATGTGGTTGACGACGTTCTCGTCGTCCGCAATCACCCGAGTTTCAAATCCTTCAATTGGCAAAGGAAACGCGTCCGTAATGACTAACGTGCGTGGAGTGTCCGGGTCGGGACGTCCAAGCAACATCCCCATGACTTCGATGGGATTGCCTCCTTTCGCGATGCCTTTTTGCACACCAGACTGACAATGCATCATGATTTTCATGATTGCTGAAGGAGAGAGCGTGACCTTTTGAAAATATCTGGGATCTTTCATCCAGGGAGCGGCGGATTGGAGCGTCTGCAATCGATCCGCGTCAAAGCGGTAGCGAGCGTCGGCTGCGGGAGTGGATGACAAGGTGGTGTCTTTCTTTTCAGCCATACCATCGTTCTGTACCGCATTTTGAAAGTCGTCACCCTCTTTTGAAGCCATTATTCTACTCAATGTCGAGCGGAGTGAGCTTGCAGTAGGCTCGTTTTCTAGGAAAACAGTATGTTGACTCACCGTTACGTGGTTTCTGGTGTTTTCGGGAATTGGGCGAAGAGGCGACCTTCCCAGAATCCAGTCTATTCCTTCACAACAGACGGTTTTTTTGGTCCAGATGGGATCCCGCATTCTCACAGGCAACATAGACATGAACATTTCATGGGAGGGTTAGGGTTTTGAAATGTGTAACAGGGTACCGTTACATGTACTCACCAGCACAGTCTATTTTTATTAAATGCCTAACTCGGACATAGATATAAATATATTGAAATATCTGCAGACGGACCTACGATACGAATACAAATGACGTTACCTACGGACAAACAAAAAGAAGAACGCGAGATTTTTGTCCATTGTCTCGTGTTTCTCTACTAGCTAGCTAGTACTAACGACGATGTTAACAGTTGACACGGCAGCTGGATGAGAAACAAAAAAAGAATCCCCAAACCAGAGGAAAATATTCTCAGACGCGCCATGAGAAAACGCCGTCTGCCCAGATCCTCGCCGAACGGGCGCATACTTCCTTCTTCCAGAACCAGTCACTGGATGCATCGCCATAGAGTCTTTTGCGAATGGGTACTTTTCACCGTGCTCTGTTTCAGCCCGGCGGGGACGACGGCCGGTGTCGCGGCCAGCACGGACTCGTTTCCGGCCCTTCTACCCCCGTTGACTGCCGGTGCCACCGCAGCGAACTTTCCTCCTCATCCTTCGTCCCCATGGTACGACGTGAATATGGGGACCTCTTCCGATAGCGATGGCGACAATGAGCTGGAAAGCAGTTCCGATTTCGAAGAAGTCGAATTGGGCGCCTCCTCTCTATCTGGCCTTAGTAATTCTGCAACGACAGACACGCGTTTCGGTACCAATAGGAACAACCACAGCAATCGATCCAGAAGCCACGCACACCCGCGAAAGGATTTGGAACAGTTGTCAACGGAATCGTTCGAACACGGCAATAGTTCACTGAAAAAAGGTTCTACAAACCGTAGGAATAGACCAAGTCTCCTTAACCAAAACGATGAGCTCGCGGCTCCGGGAAACGACAAAAAATATCCTGCTTCTCGTGTAGGAACGAAACAGATCGAGACTTCTGGATCTCAGCCTTTGCAGACGCTCCAGAAACTGCAACAGATGCTCGATGAGACAGGTTACATGACTTCGAAACCTAGAAAATCGGAGACGGGACCTCAACAATTTGCTCAAGCTTCGACGGCCGTCTCCGTACATGAAAAGACTACAAGCACATCGAAAAACGCTTTTACAGATTCAAGATCGCTTCCAAATGTGGTGGAGCACAAAGTGGATGTAAAGGCGGAGGCGTTAGCTATAAGTACGGCAGCGGCGTCCCTCCGAAGTACAGTGTCGGCAAGCCAAAGTGACTTGAACCCATTGACTACTAAAAGTCCAGTTCCTGAGCCGACCGAGAAACTATGGACGAGCCAAGACCGGTCCAAATACAAGCGTCAGCAATATTTATTGCGCAAAGCTCGAGCAGAGCAAAAGGACTTGCAGCACAGAAATACTCGCCTTTCGAGTGAACCGAATATTCCACCCCCGCCCCCTCCGAGGATGACTTCAACCGAACCACAACACTTTTCATACTACCAACAAACAAATAGATACCGCCAAGCCCCACATTTTCAGCCAGCGGTGTCGGAAGATGAAGAAAACGCATACACTGATGACGGCCTCGGGTATACGCTTCCAAACCTGCCGGTCTATTACAGTGACAACGAAGGTGAATCCGAAGAAGTTGCCGAGGAATTCGCAAAGTCGACTACAATTCAGGAACTGCCTTGGCAACAGTTTCCGGCTGAATCTTCATCTATGCAGTCAACGATTGCAAATCCCCATTCTGCCGTTTTCCGACCTCCTCAATACGTGCGAACGCTCCCACACGACTACTTATCACAACAGCAGCCGTATATCCAACAGCAGAACAATCATCATCACCACCAACAACAGCAACAGCCATACACCGGATACAACAGCAACCACCATGTGCCGTATACACCGCATCGATATCCATATCAGTATTCTACCTACGGATACGGGCCACCACCGCAACAAGGTTACACAGCAACACAAGGAGCGTATACAGGTTTGTATGGACCTCAATGGGTGCAGTCGAATCACCCAAATTATGGGAATTACCCCGGAACCCATTCTTCACCACCGCAACATTCACAGTCTCACTTCGAATCGCCGCCACAAATCTTAAAGGAAGTCCCCAATACGGGGAATGCGCGGATGGCTTCAAGTACGATCAATCCTTCGAAGGCAGGTCACCAGCTTTCTGCCTTAGCAATGCCCAAACAATCGGCTACGGCTTTGCCAACTTCAGTTGGAACCCATCCCATGGAGACATCGCAATTGGGTTTTGGTACTAGTCAGGTGGGTTCATTGCACCTTTCCTGTATTCGCTGAATTGCATTTCTCACTGAATATTGTTGGCACCCGCAGTCTTTAGCAGAAGCGAGTGCCCGGATAAGCTTTGATGCGATTCAACAAATAAGTTTCATGATGATGATGACAGCCTTACTTTGCTACTCAGCCGTGTCGCCCAGGACGTTGCCGTTGACGGAATACAATCTTCGCTTTTATGAGAATATTCAAAGCGTTTCCCTCTCGGCTGTTGTTCCCATAATTAGTATGGTGTCAGTTTTCGATGCGCGAGAAAATGATGTCAATCGCATCGTGAATACTTTCTTTTTCTCGTTTACTTTAGGTTACACCATGGCTTTTGCCGGCGAAGTTGTCATGGCGACCGTTGTTCGCCTACTTACATTTTTCTGGTTTGAACCCAATATCTTTTCCTTGACCCCCATGGTTCCGGTTCCGATTTTGCCATGGGTTTTACGAGAATGCAAGTACCGTCCAAAGCGTATAACACTGCTGGCAGCAGACTTCGGAACGAGCTGCGTTGCTGCGCCGTTTATTGAGGAATACATGAAGCTGAAAATTGTACAGTGGTTCGTCGATTTACCAAGGTACGCGTCGGACCTATCGAAGTCTTGCTCATTGTTAAGGATGTTGATATTCAAAATTCTGTTCGCTCCACGTGTAGAAACTTCAATTGGTCCACTCGCATATCGTCGAGAAGCAAAAAGAGGCGGAGGATTGCGGAAGCGGTTGTCAGAGGTCCTGCAGAGCGAGACATCGTTTCAGCAAACCAATACGTCACGCACATGTTGGCTGCCAGTTTGGGGATGAAACTTTGTGACGCGGGGCGCCGTATTTTGATGTACACGAAAGTCTCCAATGAAAACAAAAGCTTTTACGCCATTTGCAGAGGGATTTTTCCTATCCATGAATTGTGCGGAACAATGACAGCTCTGGCGTTGGCGAAGAGAGATCTTTTAGGGGTAGACCTTCCTGTGTGGAGGATGCTGTTGCCAGCAACCATCGTTCATGGGATGGCGAACCTCCGGGGAATGAAGCCTATCTTCAAATGGAACTCGGCTACGCCCTGGTCGGAAATGCAACTCTCACCGTTGAATGTACCCGATGCGTCGACCCTGCCGCAGCTTTTGAAGAAGGGATACGCCAAGTTGATGTGGGCAATAATTCTTGCTCGAGTTCTTGGATACTGCATTAAGAATTACTACATGGTGAATAGACAAGCTGTGAAACGCACGACGACATATGCAGGGAATCATGCGGCCTTTTCGGCAGAATTGGCAACAGCGGAAGTTCTCAAGCAGAAGAAATGAATAATTTTCTCCTATTATATAATGTACACTTAAAACGCTTACTGTTAGGATTTTAGCTACCGACACGTCCTTCCTCGGGTTCATCTTTTCTACATTCCCAAAGAGCGAATAGCGCGAGAGATTCTTCTTTCCTTTGCCTATATCGTAGCTTCCTAGCAGGCTTTTTATCGGTATCGATGACTCTTATTTGATAAAAGACGTCCTCACCGGCAATCTCGACCAGGCCAGGTAGGCCATCCTGCTGCGTCGATTTCACAGTCACCGCGCACCGACCAGAATGTAGAACGTCGATATCCTTGCTAGCTTCAAAGCAAAAGGAAACAAAGAAACTGATGTCGCACATGGCCAAAGAGAGCATCCAGTTTTGCAACAAATACACACATTCTTCTTTGTCCAGAGTCTCAACAATACCCACTGTGCGCTTGCGAAACGAATCCATGATTTGCTTGTTCGGAATGATTGGCTCTTGCGAGAGCAGTATTTCCCGAAAAGTCTGTATTGCATGGCAAATCAGGTCGATTTTATTTGACTTCGAAGGAAATGGTATTGGAGAGTGTTCATTCAAGCTAGGTGGTGCTTCCCCCAACGTTTGGGATACCAGCGAATCAAGCCTATCAATGAGGATCTCAGCTTCATCTTCAGAGCCATTGCAAAGCCATACGAGTCGGCGGTAAACAAGTACCGCACCATCAGCATCCAAGATATCAAGGTTTTGCAACTGAAGTAGATCCTGAAGAAAAGGCTCCGTATGCAATACGCTTGTCAGGATTCTAATAAGAAAGTTTTGTTCCTCGCCCCCCTGAAGACCATTGAATGGCAGAGCATCCGACAATTTTCTATCGTCTATTGTGGGCTCCCCATTTTTCAGCGTCATCATGGATTCTCGACCATGCCACACAATAAAATTATTCCGAGGTTCTCTCAGAAGGGATAGGAGGGCTCTTTCCACTGTTTGAGCGTCTTGCGAGAATAAATCCACGGGATCGTAAGCTGGATGATCATTACTCGGCACTGATACATTACCCGTTTTTATCCACTGGATAAAGGTGTATCGGGTATATCTGTACTTGAATCGAGTCGTTGGATGCACCAACGGAGAATACGCTCTGTACCCTGCTTTGGGTTTGATTTCAACGGTGATCGATCGTGACTTTGAGAAATTGACGCTACTAGGTAGCTGAAGTCGGTAATCAGGAACTAATGATGCAGTTGGATACATAGGTTTTTCCATTGACTCTGCCGAAACCAAGCTCCAGTCTTTCAACCTCCCTTCCGGAATTTTACCAGACGTAAGGCTAGCCTCTCGAATGACAGCGACAAACGACCAATGTAAGCGAATTGATTGCGGAGCGTCTACGTAAGGAGCCAGTTTTGGTAAGATGCAACTTCGAAAATACAGACAGGTGTCTTCTGGAATTGCAACCGAATTTGGAAGGTCCTTGAAACATCCAGCCATTTTCAAATAATCTTTCTTGATGCGCAGTAGACATCCGCGCCATTCAGGATTTAAAGCGTTGGCGGTAGAAGAACGATGAGCGAAAATAACATGTTTTCCCCCCTCCCCCGCATATGTCCAGTCGCTGGCTATCATGGCATAATGAAGAGCTCACCATCCTTACGAGCAGAAAGAGAGAATGATATCGAGATATCTTCACTCTCAATTAGGTGTGTCCGCCCAGGAAGTTATGTCTACGCATTACACTACGCCGTATCCGTCGCCCCCGATACGTCCGGGTTTGTACAAGTGTGACTCTGATAGGATGAACCAGTGCCATGTCGAAAATGGGGCCACGTTAAATGACAATGCCTTGCTTGTCGTCGTCACGATAAAACTCAACCTCCAAAGTTAATAATTATAGGGAAGAATTTGGCGACATCCAACGTATGATTCGTCGATATATCCCATATTTGTTTCTTAGATATTTCGCATATTTAAAGAAAGCGTTTCAACAATCCTCGCTGTACGTTTATGTGTTTCGAAATCTGCTTTTTATCAGGATGCCATTTTTTGTTTTTGTTTGCCTGCGCTTGTCTTCTCTACATTCTGCTTTTCTAGTATTTTCCCTCAAGACCAAGTCCAACATCATGATCCTCCATTCTGTATTACTAACGCTGTCAACATTAGTGGTTGTATCAGCGTTGGATGTGGAGATCTCAGACTTCACTTGCGACAATTCGTATCCGATGACGACTACCCTCGAAATGAGTTGCAACGGGACTTCACGTTGTACTTTTGGAGAAACTGCCATCATTTCTGGTTTCCGTATGTATCCATCCATCTTATCATTGAAAATTGCCCATGTACATTGCTCATTTCAATTCTTGCTTTACTTTTAACCAAAACAGTGACCTACAGCGGAGTCGACCAGACGGGTATTCAAAACAACCAGGCGTACGTTAGCTCTGAGCTGGCGTTTCCTACAATGAATTTCAATATACTCAATATGATGAAAATACCTCTGTGCGATGAGTCGCTTGTCGCCGACTCTGGCAATACGAATGAATGTCCCGGGGATGGAACGTTCTCGTATTACGTTTATTACAATTTGCCGAAATCAGGAACCGAGTCTGCATCTTGGATGGCTTCGGGCTGGACGGGTACAGGCTACATCGAAATATACGCCGAGGCTAATGTCAATATGATGATTGGTCGCTG
>Ga0160421_1000222_pt1 | contig 13512 bp, 19 predicted proteins | sample TAMARWmetagpilot_FD_108195 | JGI IMG/M metagenome (GOLD analysis project Ga0160421, IMG submission 108195) | Phycosphere-associated microbial communities from TAMU algal ponds, Corpus Christi, Texas, USA - TAMU ARW-7 10/27 metagenome pilot | ecosystem: Engineered > Artificial ecosystem >... | reverse complement strand
CGGGATTGGATTTTTGAACCACCCCGCGATGCCGATGGAGCTTTTGTCGGGTTCTGCCGGAAGTGGTTTGAAAAACGCGGCAGACCCTAGCTCGTCACAAAACCGGTAACATAAACAAAATCGGTTATGGATTTATATCTGGTGTTGAAAATAATTCCGGTAACGCATACTAATCCGGTAAAATAAACAGGCAGGTTCGAGCAATGCCCGTCATCGTCATGGCAAGCCCCAAGGGGGGGGTCGGAAAATCCACATGCGCCGTTCTTCTGGCGTCTGAGTTCGCTCGCATGGGCGCAGATGTCACAGTGCTTGACTGTGACCCGAACAAGTCTCTTACCCGGTGGGCATCGCATGGCGCACCTTCTGGTGTAACCCTGAAGAGCGATGTTGGTCGTTCAGAGATCGTTCCGACCATTCGGAGCGCAGATGGTGACGGCAAGATCGTCATTGTGGACCTAGAAGGTGTTGCGTCCCAGCTCGTAAGCCGCGCCATATCCCAAGCGGACCTGGTGATCGTCCCGATGCAGCCGACGGCACTCGACGCAGAGATCGGCTCAGAAGCACTGGCATTGGTTCATGAAGAGGAAGAAGCGCTTGGGCGGTCAATCCGGCATGCTGTGGTGCTGACCAAGACCAGCGCAGCCGTCAAAAGCCGCGTCCAAAAGGAGTTGGAAAAACAGCTCAGCGGGGCAGGAATCGACGTGATCGAACCGTCCCTGGTCGCGCGCGCAGCGTTCTCGGAACTGTTTGCCTATGGGGGCGATCTGACAGCGATGATGAATGACCCTGAAATGGTCACGGGGGGCAAGGTAGATAAGGCGTTGGCAAACGCTCAGGCATTCACGGAGGCGGTTTATGAACGGCTCAAATAGGCTTGCGGGGCTTAAAGCTCGCCCGAAAGGGGGGACTGTTGAAGAGGTCAGACGTGCCGATGAGGTTGGAGAGGCGAGGGGGTTTCTCGACCGGACACCCCGTAAGAAGCCTGGGCGCAAACCCAGCCCGCGAACGCATCAACTCCATCCAAAAGTGTTTCCAGAAGTGGGAGAAGCGATAGCGCAAGAAGCAGAGAAGCTTGGGATCACGCAAGGGCAACTCATTGAGAAAATGTGGGAAACGTACCGGAAAGCCCACTAATCCGGTCGACACATGAAAGCCCGTCTCGAAAAATACGATCCAACAAGGAACATCGCTCGCTACTATCGCATGTCTGTTCTTCCGAACTTATTTGGTGAGTGGATCTTGTATCGCGAATGGGGACGGGTTGAGCAGAGCGACCAAGTGCGCCTGGATGGCATTCCACAACCAGCTTGAAGCGGACGATGCGCTCAAGTCGCGGATGTATGCTAAGCAAAAGCGTGATTATCAAATAACTTAGCTTTGCATCGGCTATATCTATGTCCTTAGGACATAGATATAGCCGATGCTGATGTCAACCTGACGAAAATCCACATAACTACAAAAGACTTGACTGCACTGAGCGCCATATGTATATGTCCTTAGGACATATACATATGGCGCTCGAATGAAATTTACAGACGGAGTAGAGCAAGCGCTCCTGAAGCGCGATCTGCCGATCATCACATACTACGATTTTTTCGTTCTGGGCCACACTCTGTTTCAGAGCAAAGCATGGGACGGGGAGCCTCTGAAACGTATGCCGCAAGGGTGGGATCAAACCCGTGCGAATAATGCCATCAAGCGCATGGAAGAACGCAGAGCCCTAGTTCCTGATTCCGATTTCAGATCGGGGGTTTGGCGTGTCACGCAAGCAACCCGTGCAGGGTCGGCGGAAGAGGTCGTGTGTATCGCTGACCCCTTTGCCTATGTCTCACATTTGTCGGCGATGCAGAGATACAGTCTGACAGAACGAAGCCCCAAAGCTTTGCACGTGACCACGCCGCGTCGTGATCTTTGGAACCAGCTCCGAAATGATCGCGTGCGTGATGATCTACCCGAGATCGAAGATATTGATAAGCCGGTGCTCTATCGAGCAGGCTTTAAGAATACCATTCGGCGGCGACCGGTCATCATGCATATCTCAAGACATCCTTGGACGCCTGTGCCTCTCGGTGGCGAGGAAACCCGGATCACCTCTATCGGCCAGACCTTTGCAGATATGATTACAGAGCCGGGATTGTGCGGCGGAATGCGCCATGTCCTCGATGTCTGGGAACGTGACGCGGATCAGTGGTTGCCAGAAATCGTGGAGGCCGTGGATCAGTTAAACAGCAAGATTGCCAAGGTCCGGGCGGGATATATCCTTTCGGAAGTGCTGGGGCTCAATGATCCCGCTATTGCGCGTTGGGAGGCCTTTGCGCAAAGAGGGGGATCACGGAAGTTGGACCCTGAAGCGGACTATCTCCCCGAATTTTCAGAACGATGGATGATTTCACTGAATGTCTGATGCAGAACACATGGCCGATGAGGCCGAATACGACATTGTAGATGTGGATGTCCGGGCCTGGGTGGAGGCTGCGCGCTCTAATCCAGCTCAGTATCGCGATAGACAAGTCACAGAGATTGTTCTTGCGGCCATCGGGCTGGCCCCCAGCCTGAACACAAACCTGGTCCTGAAGGGTGGGGCTGTGATGGCCCTTGCTTTCAAAAGCAACCGGGTCACGGCTGATGTGGATTTCACCTCAATCGTGGAACCGGCCGGGTTTGCGGACCAGATCGCAGATGATCTGAACGCCATTCTGCCCCAAACCGCAATTCGTCTTGGATATCTGAACCTTCTCTGTCGGGTCCAAACCGTCAAGAAAATGCCCAAGCCACTGAATTTCGAAGAGTTCGATTTCCCGGCTTTGCTCATCCGGATCGGTTCGGCCGAGCGCGGAACGGGCGAAGAGAAACGCTTGGAAGCCGGACGAGCCATACGGGTGTTGGATATCGAGATCAGTTTCCGGGATCAGGTGTATGCGTTCCAGGAACTGAACTTGACGGGACCGGGTGTTGCGGTACGGGCATTCACACTGCATGAGATCATTGCTGAAAAGCTGCGCGCTTTATTGCAGCAGCCAATTCGCAACAGAAACCGCCGACAGGATGTCTATGACATCGCCTACTTGATCGAAACCAACGAGCTGATCGATGAAGATCGCCGCCGCATCTTGGAAACGCTAATCGAGAAGTGCCAGGCGCGCGGTATAGAGGCTACGCTGGAATCTATGGATGATCCTGAGGTTCGGCGGCGGGCTGAGGTTGATTGGAACACGCTTGCCCTCGAACTGTATGATCTGCCGCCGTTTGATGAGCGGTTTGCCATGATGCACGAGCTGTATATGTCGCTGCCTTGGCCACAATCTTAAGCGTAGCGGCAGGGTCACCGCTGCTCGGTTTCTGCGGCTTGGTGAATGGCTTTTATTGACATAACGCAATTTTGAGCGCACAAATCCTCAAAAACGCAATCCCGAAGAATCGGAGCAGTTATGGGAGATTTTGTGAAAACCCGCTTTCCCGTCGCTATCTATCGCGGCCTTATCATTGACCTTGAAGACCGCCTGCGCGGTGAGGCCCTGAAGGCGCATCGGATGATCCAGGATCATTCTGGCCTTGATCCCCGACGCGCGCGGGCGCTGGAAGGTCTGTCGCGCTTTCACATGATGGAGAAGGGGTTTCAGGAAGTCTGTGAGCTTCATGGTGGTGCGCTGCTTGATGGCGGCATCATTCCTGGTACGGACTTCAAAGTGTTTCAGCCGTTCATGCGTTTTGAACATGAAGGACAGGGCTTTATCCTTGGCCTTGCCGCAATGCTGGAACCCAGCAAGCTACCAGTGAAGAACAAGTCTCGGAAAGCTGGCGTGACTCTGAACTATCGTCTCTCGCCGCATTTCGACTTTGACGGGACTGCTCCGAAAGTCGGAGATATTTGCATTATGTTTCTTTTTGCCCGTGATCCTGAACAGGCGGGCAAGATCAAAGAATTGGCCATTGGCGTCATTGATTCCGATTATGAACAGTACCTGTTTTACGAACGGATCGACCAGTACCTCGCGGATGACGGGGATGTGTCGGAACCCAGCTCGCCGTTTCCCACACCTCCTGCGTCGCCTGCCAGCGGTGCTGTCCGCCTGAAGCGCACAATAAAGACCTTTGTGCCTCCAGAAGCGCCATCTGCGGATGACGAAGAGGGCGGCACGGCGTAAAGGGTGCCACCGGCACTGACAGGAGGGAAAAATGCGTGTGGGAACACCCGGCTTCGTGCCGGAACGCCTCGTTGAGGCCCGCGCAGCTCGGCGCGTTCAAAGTATGAAAGAATTGGCCCGCATGTTGGGCGTAAGCCCCAGCTCGGTATCGCGTTGGGAAACCGGCAAACAAGCCCCCGAAGCGGATGCCTTGGCAGAGCTTGCTAAGGCTTTGCGTGTTCGGCGCGAGTTCTTTTTGCGCCCTGTATTCGATAGCCCGCGTCCGATGTTTTACCGCAAGCTGGTCAGCACACTGAAACGCGACCGCGAATATCAGGCATCCCAGGTGAGCTGGTTGCATGAGATCAGCGATGTCTTGCAGCACTATGTGGATTTTCCGGAACTCGATATCCCTGACGTTTTGGACGGAGCCAGCTACAGCCAGCTCCGGGATGAGGATATTGAAGACATCGCGGGTGAGCTGCGTGCCCATTGGCAGTTGGGGGAAGGCCCCTGCACCAATGTTGTTGCCGTGCTGGAAAAGATCGGTTGTGTTGTCGGCTCTATCGAGATGGGCACCTCAAAGCTGGACGGAGTATGCAGTTGGTCGAAATCGGAAGACCGGCCCCACATATTGCTTTCTTCAGACAAGATGAATTTGCCCCGGCGCCAGATGGATGCGGCGCATGAACTGGGCCATGCTGTTTTGCATAGGAACGTCAGCGCCGAAGCGTTACGCGACGACTTGAAGGAGATCGAGCGTCAGGCTTTCCGGTTCGCCAGCGCATTTTTGATGCCTCAGACCACCTATGTCCCTGAGGTTCCGAATTATTCGCTGGCCGGGCTGCTGTCGCTTAAAGAACGCTGGCGGGTATCTGTAAAAGCCCAAATTAAACGGCTCGTTGATCTGGAAATCATCCCTCAGGACCATGCAACGCAGCTCTATAAAACCTATTCCGCCAAAGGCTGGAACCGACAGGAACCAATGGACAAGGAATGGGCGGTGCCAAAGCCGCGTGTGCTGCGTGATGCTTTGTGCCTGATCGTAGATTCCGGCACGCGTACCAAAGAAGATTTGTTGTCCGTCGAGTTCACCATGCACCCCGGTGACATCGAGAACTTGGTCAATCTCCCGTCTGGCTGGTTTAGCAAGAAGACTGGTGATGTGGTGTCTCTGACCCTGAAATCCGATGCTTCGCGCGAAACCAGCTCTCCTGCAGGGGGATCGGTCATTCAGTTTTCTCGGCGTGAACCGTCGTAACAGAAAGCCAGGTCATGCGTGTACCCATCGACATTTCAGAAGAAGATTTGGACGGCGACTACGGGACAGTGCCAGGGCTGATCATCACCTGCACCCGCTGTCGCCACTCGGTGGAAGTATTTGGGACAGAAGATAACTCGATGAAGCGAGGCGCAGTCATGTTGCGTGATGAATGCCCGCTAGATGAGGATAATTTCTACGCTGCGTGAACGGACTTTCTCCATCAAGTAAGGTAGCGAAAACCGGGCCAGGACATCACAGATTCAGTCATTTCAGTCCATGAGATGTGCTTCATGGACTGAAATGGGGTCTTATAAAGATTATATGGAGTAGAAGTAATAGGTTGATAAATAACGATATATATAGAAAATTCTGCTCGTAATTACTTGAAGTGTATCTAGATATAATTGGTCCTACAGCGCATTTTTTCGGCATGATCGACCGAAAATTTCCAAAAGGATCTCCGACATGCCGTCTGAAAACCTCCTTTCCTCGCTCCTGGACGCGCCTCCAACTATCCTTGCGTTGCTCCTCGGCCTTGCGGCTGTAGGGGTCGCTGGTCTGGCCCTCCATGTGGTCCAGCGTGCCATCACAAAGGAACGCAGCGAATGAATATGCGGAAATGGGTGAAGCTCCCTTCCGCCTGGCTAGAAGATGGCGGATTGGCAGCATTCAAATGGCGTGCTGGTGGTGGCGCATCTGAAACTGCTGCACTCATGGTTTTGATCGCAGTCGCGCATCGCGCCGACCTCAATGAAGGACTGGCCCGTACAACCTATGACGAACTGACCACAGCCACCGGCATAAGCCGGACCAAGGTTTCAGATGCTCTCGATGTATTGACGGCTCGGAACCTGGTAGTCCGGGAACCAGACGGACGTAGCACCTACCAGCTCACCAATTACGGTGAAGGCCATGTCTGGGCGGCACTACCTGCGAAGCCCCTCTATGATCGTGATGGCGCAATCCCGATGTTTGAAGATTTCCATCTTCGTAAGGCCGCAGAGCTGGATGCCCTGAAAATTTATCTCACACTTGCAGCTAGGCGGGACGCATCTGCGAACGTGACCCGGATTACTTATGATCAGATCAATGCCTACGCTGGTGTTCACCTCGGCCGGATCAAGCGGGCACTTGGGATTTTGAACATCAACGGCCTGATTACGGTTGAAAGCTATGAACGGATGGATGGAAAACCAGGTGCGGCACACGGCTATAGGCTGTCACATCTATTCCCAAGTCGTCACGCTGGAACCACCGGCCGCATGGGCGGGTTGAGTCACTTGTTCCCTGACCTGGAATAGCGACGTGACAGACAAAACCTCGATTATACCCGACGCACTGTCCGCTCGCTGACCTTGAACAACCGCGCGATCTCCGCGACGGAGCGTTGTTCATCATCACGCATCCGGCGAACTTCATCTTTTTGATCGGTCGAGAGGGCAGGGGGCCTGCCACCGATCCGACCGCGTTTACGAGCTGACGCGAGCCCCTCTCTGGTGCGCTCGGAAATCCGCTCTCGCTCAAACTGAGCGATGGACGCGAAAACATGAAACACGAGACGGCCTGCCGGCGTCGTCGTGTCGATGTCTTCGGCCAGAGACCTAAAGCCGGCACCGTGCTCGCGGATCGTCTCGACAATCTGCAGAAGGTCTTTCAGCGACCGAGCCAAGCGGTCGTATTTGGTGACGGTCACCACATCGCCTTCGCGGAGCTGCTCCAGCATCTTATCTAGCTCGGGGCGCGCGCGCCTCGATCCACTGATCTTGTCTGCAAAAACCCGCTCGGCTCCGGCTGCTGAAAGGGCATCTGTCTGTGAATCTAGGCTCTGGTCGTCAGTGCTGACGCGGGCATATCCAATGATCATACTTCACAGTGACAAAAACCTGCCAATACTGCAAAGGTTTTGCCGGGGGCTTTTGCCTTGGCTAAGCGGTTGATCCTTGGTGGGGTAGCGCGCATGGACAAAAACAACCGTTTTTGACCGACGCTTTCAAGGTGACCTTCCACTGCCTGATTTGTAAAGATACCAAAACAGGCAAAGCACAGATTAAAGGTATTGGGCATGTATCACCCCGGCGGAACGATTGAAAAAGCAGTCAATGAAATCTCCAAGAACAACTATGTTCTACCCGCCATCCAACGTGAGTTCGTGTGGCGTCCGGAACAAATCGAGCGCCTTTTTGACAGCTTGATGCAGGGATACCCATTTGGGGCCTTCCTCTTCTGGAAGGTTCAGCCAGAAACAGCAACTGAATTTCAGTTTTACGATTTCGTCCGAAATTACAATGAATTCAAAGGTGTACACAGCCCAAAGGTAGAGGTTCCTAAGGGCCTAGGAGTAACCGCCGTACTTGACGGACAACAACGCCTCACTGCTCTGAATATTGGTCTACGCGGGTCGATGCGATTGAAGCTCAAGGGAAAGCACAAGAAAAACCCGGAGGCTTACCCGGTACGGTACCTATACATCAACCTACTGCATGACGGCAGCGAGACTGAAAACGGGGTTTTCTACGAGTTTAAATTTTTGGAGCCTCAAGCGGCTGAAAACGATCAGGAAAAATGCTGGTTTCAGGTCGGAAAAATTCTGGATTTTTCCAGTCTGGCTGCGATCCCCGATCTTGTTGAAGAAGAATACGATTTCGACAAGGAACAGAGGAAAACTGCCCGAACCACTCTTAATCGCCTCTTCGAGGTAATTCGCTCTAACCCGAATGTGGCATACTACGAGGAAGCCTCTCAAGAGTTGAACCGTGTTCTCAACATTTTCATCCGCCTCAACTCTGGTGGAACGATTTTGAGTTACTCCGACTTGCTGCTTTCCATCGCCGTTGCCCAATGGACAGAACTGGATGCGAGAGAAGAGATTCATTCATTGGTGGATACGCTGAATGACATAGGCGCGGGTTTCAACTTCAGCCATGACTTTGTCCTTAAGGCTGGTCTGATGCTGTCAGACATCGCCAGCGTCGGCTTCAAAGTTGATAACTTTTCCAAGAAAAATATGGCGCTTCTGCAGGACAACTGGCCAGCAATTCGATCTGCCCTCACTCGCACCGTTCAACTGGCGTCAAGCTTTGGGTTGTCTGGAGCCAATCTCCGAGCTGAAAGCTCACTACTTCCGATTGCTTACTACCTGTACAAAATCGAAAGCCCAGAGGGCTTTGAAATCAAAGGTAAATATAAGAAGGATCGTGCTGCCATACGGGACTGGTTGTTCCGCTCTCTACTGAAACCATCTGGTATCTGGGGCAGCGGTCTAGACACCCTGTTGACCGCGTTGCGCGATGTACTGAAGAAAACGCCCGACACGGCATTTCCCTCCACCGCTCTTGCCTCCGTCATGTCTAAACGAGGCAAACAGCTCTCGTTCAGCGATGATGAAGTGTATGAATTGCTAGACATGAGCTATGGCGACAAGCGGACTTTCTTGCTGCTTTCAATGCTCTTCCCTCATGTCGATTTAAACAACCAGTTTCATGTAGATCATGTCTTCCCAATTTCGCGCTTTACATCAAGCAAGCTGACGAAGGGCGGCTTCCCTGATGAAATTCAAGAAGAAATGAAGGATTGGGCAAACACAGTGGCAAACCTTCAACTTTTGGAAGGCCAGCTCAACAAAGAAAAAAATGCCACTCTTCCCAAGGCTTGGCTGAAGGAAAACTTCGAGAGCAAAAAGGCTAGGGCCAATTATTGCGATCTGCACTCTCTGGGTGACGTTCCCGACGATCTTGACGGATTCATAGACTTCGCCAAGGCAAGATATGAACGGCTTTTTGAGGACCTCTACGTCGAACTTGGGCCTTCAAAAGCCACATAGCGCAAGGGAACCCTGTATCCTGCCACACTCGAAAACCCGCCACGTACTCGGGCATCCAATGCCCGTCCGCGCGAAGCGCCGGGCCTGTCGGCGGGTGGCCTTCAGGTTGCCCGGCGACAGGTCACCCTGAAACCGGCCACCACCTAGGTCATGCCACAACGCAAAAAGGCCCCCACCTGCTGACGGGGGCCTCGATTATCTCGGCGGTGCGGGCTGTTACTCGGCGGCCATCCGGTCGGCCTGCGCGGTGCGCTCCATGATGTAATCTACGGCCTTCTGCGCCTCGGACGCGGCGCGGAAAATTGCGCGGCTGTCTTCCTTCATCGCCTCCAGCCATCCTTTGACATAGGCCGCGCTCTGGTCGAATTGCCGGGATCACAGGTCTCTTGCAGCGGCTTAGCAGGGACATTGATTCACATTGATTCACTGCGCAGATAACGATTCACTCGGGTCGGGAACCTAAGAGTAACTAGGCAGGATCATTGATGCAGCAGTCCACATTTTGGGAGTTCGTTTGGAAGAGTGCCGAAGCAGTCCCTGGCGCACTGTTAGGCGCATTTGCTGGCGCAGGGTTTGCCATGTGGTTCGCCTCAATTGAAAGAAGAAAGTCGCTTCAGCTAAGCACTACCCAAAACCTCGTAGATGATTTGATGTCACCAAGCTTTCTTCCTCATCGCATTGCTTTGGGGAAACTCAACGAAGAGTTTCTAGCCGATAGTGAAAACGGAGATTTGATCAATCGCTTTGCAGAAGGCTTTTGGTATCCTGGCGGAAAGAATGAATACACTGGGGCAGAGCCTTATGAAGGCCTTACATTACACGAGCACTTTGAAGCAGCCCTAGGATGGGTGAAAAGAGCGGCGCAAGCCAAACGATCCAACCTGCTCAATGAAGAGGATTTTGCGTATGTCTTGCGGGACGCGTTTTCATGGTTGGACGCAGTATTTTATCCTGTAGCACAATCGGTCATTCTTCAGACGGAGCAATACAAGCAGTCCGGAAACAACCCTCAGGCTTTTTCTTGGGTAGATGATCTAAACCTAGTGCGTTCTATCTTTCGTTCTTACCCAGCTAGAAAAGTTTCCTAGAAATTCCGGCAAAGCCACCTTGTGGCGGCGGAGCATCGCTCATCCTCGCTGATTGAACACCAATGGTTGATCCGGTTTCTGATCGAACAGGATCACCCTCCCATCCCCACTGTCCGGATCGTTGACCAGGACAAACGGCACAGGAGCGCCCGCTTCCAGCTGTGGATCATCGTCGGATGAACGCCAAATTGGTTTGCCAGCTCTGCAACAGTCCGCTCGCCCTTCAAAGCCTCAAGCGCTACCTTGGCCTTGAACTCAGGCGAATGGTTCTTCCGTTTCGACATCTCTGATCTCCTCTGTGTCGAAGATCAACAGACAGCAATTCGTAGCTTACGTCAGTGTCCGAAATTCAGGGGGTAGCTCACCCGGCGTTGCATATCGGTGTCGAGCAGCCATATCTATGATAAACAGCGTTCTTTCGATCCTGCCGATTTCCCGCAGCGCCAAGGCGAGTTCATACTGACGCGGGTATGGGAAGCCTGCAGACGTTGTGGATGACGGCGAGTTCCTCGATGGACGGGCGTTCGCGGCCCCAGCTCTATCTCTTGCACAGAAGGCCGAGGTGCTTCGCATGCGCGATGAAGAGAGCCGCGCAATAAGTGAGATTGCACGGCTCTTCAAAATGAGTGAACGGACAGTCAGGCGCGCCTAGCTCGTGGCTCGCGTAATCGCACCGATTTTGATTTTTGCGAGGGCCAACGCGTTCAATGCATTATCAAGCGCGGCCTGTGCCTCTGCTGCTTGTTTGCCGGTTGGATATGGCCCGGGGGGCGGCAAGCCTTCCTCCGCCCGGTGTACCCAGCCGAACGTAGCTCCGGTGGCGATCTCTGCTATTCGGCCCCCATTCACTCCGAACCAAGCAGCTATGTCATGCTGACGATCACCTCTCGCGAGCATTCCTTTGACGAGGGCGGCATCGTATTCAGTGAGGCGGACCCCGCTCGTTTTTGCTCTGCGGCTCATCATTCCGCTGCCTCCGAGACTTGATCTTCCGGTGGGGTCAGAGACCTGACTTCAGCATCAGTGAGGGCGAGGCCAAGCGCACGCTTCACGAATGCCTTTGTTGCCTGCCTAGATTGCCGGTTCGATGAAACAGAGCCTGCGATGATACAAACACCATTCCATTCCGGGTTTGACTTTTTCCAATCAATCTCGGTCAGCGCGTGGAGGCGATCCTGCCAGTCATCAGGGTGTTCACGCATGAGCTCAGCCCCTGCTCCCCCGATGGCCCGCATAACTGTCGCATGCGATGCAAGGCTTTCCTGGCGCAGCTCCATCGCCCGCAGATGCTGCGATTTGACCGCCCCCCACTCCGGCATATTCTCCGCAACAGTCCTCCAAAACTTCACAGCGACTGCCGTAATCTCGTGATGACCCTCTTCGTCATCCTCGCTCTCACCGGCCACATCGTGAAACTTCAGAAGTTCCTTGTTCGCATCGTACATCGTTGAAAGCGTGAACAGCTTTGGCGAACGAATACCGATGGAAATGGCATCACGGTCGACCATGCCGTCGAAAACATCGACCAGCTTGATCACTTCCAAAGTTAGCCGAGAGAACGGATCTCGCTTGTCATAAAGGATATCAAGCGATTTCGAGGTCTTCTGCACAAACCTGTTGAGGTCCGAGAACATCTGCTGCATCCGGTCCCTATTCTCATATTCAAAGAGAAGAACAGAGATCGTCTCATCGCCTAGGGCTGGGTTCTCTTTCAAAGCATGGGCAATGGCCGCGCAGCGGTGTTGCCCATCATTGATGACAAACTCTGCCTCATCGAAGTCCATTGCCACGGTGCCAAGGCTCTCTTCGCTGGACAACGACGAAAATTCAACGTTGCACTTATAGGACGCCGTAATGGACGCGAAGAGGTACCCGTCTTCGTTCTCAGTGATGTATTTCGAGATGTGCGGGACCCGTTTTTGGTTCAAAACCCTTTGTTCGCGTTCTTCAGGCGTAAACTCTGCCCAGTCCCTGAACGTGAACATCTTGGGCACGACACGCAACGGCATCATGCATGAGTAGTACGTGCGGCCACCAATGGTGCCCTTCATTGCGGGGAAAGTAACTTTCATAGCTCAACTCCTTGTTAGAGCTCACAGGAAACCGCGGGGTAGATGCTGATACAGCTCAATCCGCGGCGTGAGTACAGCTCACAAATATAATATAAAGAGCTCTTCAGTATAAAGTCAAGAGCTCCAAATTTTACTCTTGGAGCTCTACAATCTTTTTCTCACAAACAAGTAGAGCTCTATCCATTATGATAGGTGAGCTCTAAATTGTCCTTGACTTGACGTCGAGAGTGTTCTATTTGTTGAAAATAAGCTTCGGAGATGGGTGTGGGTTCAAATCCCACCACTTGGTTTGTTGTCATCGCCTTTCTAATCGTCGTCCGCTTTGGACTAGAATATCGAAAGGAGGCTCCCATGGAGACAAAGACAGTGAATGTAAGCCTTATGGCACGAGTGAAATCTGTACTAACGAACGTTCTGACCGCCTTTACTGAAACCAACTGGGCGGTTTTGACGAACATTGTGGCAGGAATGGTAACCCTATCCATCTATGCGAAAGGCGCTCCCCGTTTGGGTTGAGCGCCTTTTCCATCATATGCGCAAGCTTTGCGGCACAACGAAATGCAACGCGACTTCCTGCAAGCAGTTGACAGACAAGTGAAAACTGCATCTTCTGGTCCCGAGGCACGCCTTCTGAAAACCAGATATATCTACGAAATCGAAGGCATCCCCGCCCAGGTTGAACGGTTCAACCGGTATTTGCGGTGACCTTTCAGTTCTCTCACTTCGAGCCATCCGTTCAACCTGAATGAACACCACCGTTTTTGACACTAGCTACTTGTGATTTCAATCGGCAGGCGCAGTGCGTACGTCAAAGCAAACTGAACCGGTCGTCCTGCATGCGTACATGCGCTTCAGGCGGCGCAGCAGTGCGCCCTAGATTTCAATTAGCTCAAGTCGTACTTTAGCGCCAAATCATAGTCTGTCATGCGGCCTGCATGAACCGCTTCAAAGTCTTCCTTACTAACAACTTGCCGTTTAATCCCGCCCCCGTGACTTCCAGACATATATTCATAAACATATTTTCCGTCGACAAGAGTGATTGACCAGTGAGGGCCCTTTATTGATGTATCGGTTTTCTCGACGGTCGTCCCCTTCTTAGGGGGATAAATTTTTTTTCCAAACTCAACCATTATTGATTTCCTAT
>Ga0160421_1000221_pt1 | contig 13533 bp, 7 predicted proteins | sample TAMARWmetagpilot_FD_108195 | JGI IMG/M metagenome (GOLD analysis project Ga0160421, IMG submission 108195) | Phycosphere-associated microbial communities from TAMU algal ponds, Corpus Christi, Texas, USA - TAMU ARW-7 10/27 metagenome pilot | ecosystem: Engineered > Artificial ecosystem >... | reverse complement strand
GCAAGAGAGTAGCCACACGAGGACTGATCAAAACATCATCTAAACCGCATACAAAGTCCAAGAAATTCCCGGCAGACTACTATCCTCGTGTTTGACTTGCATGGAATAAATTTCAGTTACACCTCTACGCGACTTTTTCATCGACGCTGCTGGGTTTTTTGCTTCGCAATCATTGGCTTGCATGTTTCTCGCTTGGCTTTCCTTGGAATTCCAACAGTCTCCTCCCTGCTGGGCTCGCTCGGCACCGGAAGGACGGTCCCTTTAATAATCCTCGCCACTTTTTCATTCATTCAATCATTCATTCACTCGCACGGTGTAAAAGAATAGCTAATCGGAGAGCCAAAAGAGAAAAGAAGTAAAGAGCAGGAAATCGAAGGGTCCGAGTGTCCAGGCCAATTCCCGTTCTGCCCCGTTCGCCTTGAGAGTCAATGTGCTTCACCCAGGACGCGATTGCGATACCGTCAAGCGCGTCATCGAAATCCAAGAAAGACGTCTTTGTCCCTGTGGCAGGTTTTAAAAAGTTCCAAAAAGGCCCTCGGGATCGGCGTCCTAGATCAATGTATTGAGCTGGAAGATGGGAAGACTTACCTACATGACTGTGAATCCGATTTTCGAATGCTTGTCGAGGCCACGTGAGAAAACGAATGTTTGGGCAGAACCCGTCTTCTGAAGTACAGTCGCTCACTAATGTAAAGTAAACGGCTGACCGAAAATAGATAACAGCTTACACAGACAAGCGAACAGAAGAAATACAGCTCGGAACGAATCCTCATCACGTTCAATCCTTGTCACTGTCAATCAAGGCAGCTGGACACTAGCCGGCCACGTCACACAATCAAGTCCCGAGGGACGCTCGCTTCTATACGCATTTTAGCGGTTCGTATCAGTCCCGCAGTGAAAGCTCGAACCAGTCGGAAACCAGAGGAATCCCATTTTTCCGACGAGTCAGATGTCGAGGTGTGCCACAATCTACGATCTACAAGCATTCGAGACGGAGCTGCCGCCTACCTTGTGCAGGTGTCAACGCTCGTTCTATTCCTCCTAATTTTCTGTATTCCAAGGATACGGCACGATCATGACTCGGCGCAGTGTTGGTATGATTCTTTCGGCGGTTTGGCTAGCACTCCTGACGCTACTGGGATCGACGGCATACGGGACAATGGCGTTTACGGCGGCGGGGCCTCAACGGACACGATTCGCGATGAGTCCGCTCGGCGGGGCCACGACCATGGATCCACCCACGAAGGAACGAACCCAAAGTGAAACGAACCGGCGACGACGCGGCAGTGACAACGATCGTACGAACGACGACGAGGACAATACGGAATATCCCGATTTGGAATATCTCCAGGATTCCGCAGAATCGCGGGAAATCAACGATCCTTTTCACATTCTGCTCATGGGATCGACCTTTGACAAGCCCAAAATCACGGTCACCTACGTGTCCGGAAGCCTAGAATACGTTTTGCAGATGCCATCGGAGGAGGCGACGGAATTGTCCAGCTTTGCTCGGGAGGAAGGCATGGCGTGTCTGGGAACATGGCCACGCGAAAAATGCCTGAATCTGGGACGGCAGCTACAAATGCGCGATATCGTGTGCCGCGTTGTACCCTTTTGTGAAGGAGGACAACGAGGATGGCAGGCCAAGGATGCCAGCAACGAGGACAAGGCGGGAGCCGGGAGGAGTAGTAGTGGCAATAGCGACGGCGGTGCCTTTTAACGTTTAGCTTAAAACTAACGCAGGGCACTTGATGGTTTCATAGTCGTACAAGAAGTCGACTTCGTATGAGTGTTTGTAGTGCATTGATTCGGGCAGTGTCTTCTCAATATCCAACAGTATTTATTGTGTGGAAGTTGGGCTCGATGAAGGGGTCACGCCTCATTGTATCAGAACTTCTAGCGGAGTTCCTTAGCTTTTGATCTTTTCGACTTTTCAACGCCTGGAGCGGCGAAAGCTGGTCAAGGCCCAAAAAAGTTAAGTCCGCAAACGTTTCGGTATAACATACCAACAGGCGCCGAACAGTATGTCGTCATTATTCTAGTAGAGGTACCAACGTTGACTATAGGGTCAGGGGTTAGGGGGATAGAAATTATGGGAGGCGATGCCGGCGATCGACGTATGGTAGGTGATCGCGCTGCTTTCCACCACTGCCATCAATATCATACGGAAACAGTTTGGCAAACAACGATATGGGTACTTCCTAAGCCGCCAGTCGACGTACAAAAGCGACGTGGAAAGTTTGATCGTTGACAGTACTGACTTTTAAGGGTCGAAGTGAGGTGAATCAATACCTACTTCCAATTGTTTGAGGCTCGAATAAAAGCAAAACATTACAGAATGCATTGTCTGCGGATGTGTTGGATTCGGTGAGTTCACGAGGAAACCGTTTTTTCGCATGCACGAGATCACCAGGCACACAATCGCGTCGTTTTGTTAAAAGCATCGCGAGTTGGCGGCAATCGTGGTCCTCGGGGTGCAGATCGTCTCGGGTTGGCCTCCCCCTCTCACGAATTCGGTCTGTCCCCGATCTCTAATACCGCTTTCCCAAACGGTCATGAATGAAAGTGTCAGTCTTGGTGTAGAAAAGCGCTCACAAATCCTTTGGGCACGATTAATGAAAGCGCAAAAAAGCGCGCTACTCAATTCACGACGATCGACGGCGTTTCCGTTTCTGTTCTTGGCGTAGTCCATGAAGACATGGAATACACTAACTAGAACGGCGGCGTGAAAGTCATAGCGAAATCGGGCCAAGCCAGATACGTACAAAGGTCATTATAAGATTTCTACCTGGTAGGATTTGTACTGCATGCAAGGCAAAATGCCAGTTATAAACGCGGACAGAGATCTTTTCGAGCCCTCACTTTCTCGTTGGACCAATTTCCTTTTCATCATAGTCTCGGTCACCGCATGTCTGGAATCAAACTGTCCGCAGCAAAAAACCGACTCAACAGAGACCAGCAATCATGGTGAAGAAGGTAGCCAAGGATGAGAAGCAGACGACTTACGTCTACATCATGGACAAGAATCATGCCTGGCGACCGGCGATTCTAGAGGACACCAAAGGAGACAAGGCTATTGTGTCCGTGCCAGAGTATAAGGTAGGTATCTCCCACGCATTCAGACGTTTGAAGGTTTTTGAAAGCCCTTCTAGTGCCCGTCTCTGACGCTCTTCCTATCTCGTCTTTTAGAATGAAGAACAAATGAGGAGTGATGGCGGCCGCAACGCGAAAAAAGGACAGCAGCAAACGATCGACCTCAAGGAGTACCCAAGCAAAGTTCTTCCACTACAGAACGTCGACCATAACGGAAACCTGACCGCGTACCCTGATATGGTTCGCCTTCCCTATTTGCACGAGGTACGATGTGGAGAACTGTTTGCTGATGTGCGACGCTTCGTACGCAAATGAATGGTTTTCTAATGAAATTCATGTTCTCCATTCCAAAGGCCGGTATTTTATACAACTTAAAAGAGCGTCACTTGAGCGGTAAGCCATACACCCGAACAGGAGACATCGTGATCGCCGTCAACCCCTTCCAGTGGTTTCACGATCTTTACACCGAAAAGAAGCGTGTCTACTACTCAAACCGTTTGGTATGGGAGGCTGCCGACCAGGACCCTCGCGACAGCATGGAACCTCACGTGTACGAAGTGTCGTCCCTTTCGTACAAAGGGTTGGCTTTCGAAATGATGAATCAATCGATTTTGGTTTCCGGAGAGTCTGGTGCGGGGAAAACCGAGACGGTCAAAATTTGTATGAATCATATGGCGAGTGTTCAGAAGGGTCCAATTCGACCTGGTATGGAGGAATCTCTTGATCCTGTCGTACAACGTGTGGTTGAGTCCAATCCTCTCCTGGAAGCCTTCGGTAACGCCAAAACCCGTCGCAACGATAACTCGTCACGATTCGGAAAGTATCTTCAGCTTCAATTCGACAACAGCAAGATGAAAGAAAGCAGCCTCACCAGCAGAAGCGTTTCGAACTGCTTGCTTGCTGGGAGCAAATGCGATGTGTATCTCCTCGAGAAAAATCGCGTCTGCGTTCACGACGACTGGGAACGTACGTATCATATCTTTTATCAGCTTTTGGCTGCCCCTGATGACGTGAAGGGCAAGTTTTGGAGCAAGTTGAAGGGAACCTCGAACAAATCCTTTAAGTATGTTGGCGAAACCGACACGAAGAAGATCGAGGGACAAACGGATGCCGAGCACTTTCAGCACACAATCAACACTTTGGAACTCATCGGAATTTCTGGTGATAAATTAAAGACTCTGGTTCGCGCTCTGTGCATCACCATGCAGTGTGGTAACTTGACGTTTGGTGCCAAAGGCGGCGACCGCGACAAGTCTGAGATTACTTCCAAAACCGAATGTTCCGACCTCGCCGAGCTGATGGGGGTTGGTGTCAACGATCTCAACTTGGCTTTTACTGAGCGGACAATGAAAACACGTACCGACACCTACAAGGTTCCCCTCAACACGGAAGCTGCCAAAGATGCAGCCGATGCCTTTGCGAAGGAGGTCTACGGCAAGGTATTTCTTTGGGTTGTCAAGGAAATCAACGCCGCTACGTGTGCTGAAGACAACTACAAGAAAGGTTCCATGGCAACCTTTGAATACGGTATAATTGGTCTTTTGGATATTTTTGGCTTTGAGTCTTTCATTGTCAACCGTTTTGAGCAGCTTTGCATCAACTATGCCAACGAAAAGCTACAGCAAAAGTTCACCGAAGACGTTTTCCGCGCCGTTCAAGCCGAGTACGAAGCTGAAGGCATCGCGCTTGCCGAAATTCAGTACGATGACAATACGGATGTCCTCGATTTGATTGAGGGTCGTTCCGGTCTTCTCGCAATGTTGAATGAGGAATGCGTGCGTCCTAAAGGAAATGATCAGGACTTTGTTCAGAAAGCGCTTGTATCCAACAAAAGCTCACCTTGTCTCATTGTGAACATGATGGATCGTATGTCGTTTGGTGTCCATCACTATGCTGGTAAGGTCATGTACGACGCCGATAAATTCGTCACCAGTAACCAGGATACTCTGCCGACAGATCTTGAAGATATTGGGCTGATGTCCGACAACGACATAATCAACAAGAAGCACGACGACGAAGCTGTTGCTCCGGCAAAGAGAGGCCCGCCTAAGCGCCAACGCAGCAACATTGTTGCTCCTACAGTTTGGGGCAAGTACAAGACTCAGCTTGCCTCGCTCATGGGTAACTTGCGCAAAACAAATTCTCGCTACATTCGTTGTATCAAGCCTAACATGAAGAAAGTACCAAATGTCATGGAGCACGTCCCGACTGTCGAGCAGCTACGATGTGCGGGTGTAGTTGCTGCCGTCACGTTGGCCCGTTCTGCTTTTCCCAATCGACTGGACAACAGTGCAGTCCGTTTTCGGTACAGCTCGACGTGGGATAAGAATGCCTATCCCTCTATCAAGAACAATGGAATGGCTCATGATGAGGCGCTCCGATGTGATTGCGATGCTATGATGACCGAAGCCTTGAAATGCAAACAGGAGATTGATGACAAGGGACTGGTGAAAAAAGCATTCGTCGTTGGACGTACCAAAACTTACTTTCGTGCGGGTGCCTTGGAATACCTCGAGTCCAACCGTCAAACAGGCTTCGACACGCAGGCTGCGACTATTCAAAAATATGCTCGAGGGTTCCTGGTCCGTAAGCAGTTTTCCGATCTGGTTAAAGGAAGGGCTGAAGCTGAACGCGAGGCGCGTGAAGCTGCAGAACGGGAAGCACGGGCGGCGCGAGAATTGGCAGAAAGTGCAAAGGAAGAGCGCATGATGAAACGACAGAACGATAAGCAAAAGTATGAAGATCAAATTAAAAGCCTGAAAAAGCAATTGGACGATGCTGATGAGCACAGAGAGAAAAAGCTTCTAGAAGCGGAAGAGCGCAAAGAGCAAGCTCAGCGTGAATTGGAGCAGCTCCGGGAGGATACGAGTGAGTCTGCTCGTAAGGCTATGATGGAACCCAAGAAGCTTGCTGCCCAACAAAAGAAAAAACTCGAGGAGCAGACGAAATTGATCGAATTCTTGAAGAAAGAGAACAAGAAAATTCGCAAAGATCATGACAAAATCAAGGACAAGTTTGATGTGGTGAAGTCAAACAACGACAAGCTCATCGCAGCCAATGAAAACACTGGGGAAAATTTCGAGGAGCTCAATGACGATACAGGCAAGGTTAACAACAAGAACGAGGACCTCCTTACCACACTTGAAAAGGCCAAGAAGCAGAACAAAACTCTGAAAGAAGATTGCATGAAGCGACAAGATGACTACATGACTCAAGCCGAGACTCGCCTTGAATACCAAAAAACGATGGCGCGGATTCTGAATATGATCCAGGAAACAAGCAAAGAGCCTCAGATTGTTGAAGATACTTGCGTAATTGCGCTCGAATGTGAAGCTGAATCGAAATCTATAATGGCAGCCCTCGAAGCCGAGGTCGACATGTGATTGCCACCAAGCGCTCTTCTATCTACCAGTCAACACTAATGATAATGCACGTATATGAATGACATATTTGTTTTTGGACTAAAGATTGACTTGATCTGTATCATTAAAACTTGTAGGCGGCGTGGCATTGAGACACAGGCTGTATTTCGCCGCAAAAAGCATGAAGTCTCGTTTTGAAGGGGCGGGATCGTCCTACACCTGTACTCCGCACACTAGGATGTGAAAGCTTGTCGAAAGGAGTCATGTCAGGACTGGACAGAGAAACAAGCAAACCTAACATGACGATGTCTGACTGTTTGGATTCTGAAGGGTGATTACGTTGCTTGGCTTACATTAATTCATGTTTTTATTTACTGTCAGTAAACATAAATAGCGATTTTTCGGTGAACTAATTTTTTTCAAAGTGTTTCGTTGAAAGCAGTAGGATCGGACGCAGAGCATTTACGGGTTCACATGAGGTTTGAAAGGACGAGCGTTCCCTTGCGTCTGACACAAATCATAGATGTTTCACCTGGCGCGACGATCTTCCTGACGGAACGCTAAATATGGCCACTAGATTGCCAACCCATATGTATTTCAATAGTGGAAAAGCCCGTCAAGACCTAGGCCCAAGTATATATTCGGAAGGACATGTCCGATATATCTCTACAAAGGATGAGCGGAGTCACACTCGGTCGTAGCGTCTTTCAAACACTTGCTCTCTTGGTTTCATTTTTATCGGTCATTTGGTCATTGAGCAAAAAGGCCCTCTGGTAGCGTTTGTAGGCATCGCTACGGCAAATGCCTGTTCAGCACGGTCACGAGCCATTCGCTCTTGTTCGTTGGGCCACTTTTCTCGGATTTGTGAAGAGTTTCAGCATCAGTCGTCAAAATATCAAATTATATTCAGAGGTCAACAGCGCTTCTGCCAAATTGCAACTCTATCGAAAAAACAGAACGAACATGGGCAAGGATAAAGGAGAAAAGAAGGATACTTTCGTCTATGTTCATGACAAAGAATTTGCCTGGGTTCCAGCAAGACTCATTGAAACGAAAGGAGACAAAGCCGTCGTTTCCATTCCTAAATACGCGAACGAACAAGCGATCGTCTCGGATGGTGGTCGATCTGGGAAGGGTGTCGAAGAGAGGACAGTTAACCTAAAGGATTACCCGCACAAGGTTCTCCCTCTCCAGAATGTCGACGGCAAAGGAAATCTGCACCAATATGCCGACATGGTTCACCTCCCATACCTCCATGAAGTAAGTCATTGCAGCCAAGCTTGTGGACAGAAACCACAGACTTTTTGAGCTATCTATATAGTGAGTATCTTCTGTGTGGATCCCATTTCTAACATTGTCTGCTTTTTCTTTTAGGCAGGTATTCTTTACAATCTTAAAAATCGTCACATGAACGGAAATCCGTACACCCGAACAGGAGACATCGTGATCGCCGTCAATCCATTCAAGTGGTTCAACGATCTATACACGGAGCAGAAACGGGTATTTTACTCCAATCGTTTGGTGTGGAACGATACCGACAAGGATGCTCGTGAAGGGATGGATCCGCATGTGTATGAAGTGTCGTCTCTTTCGTACAAGGGCTTGGCATTCGGAGGAAATGACCAGTCCATTCTCGTCTCCGGAGAATCAGGAGCAGGAAAGACGGAAACAGTGAAAATTTGCATGAATCACATGGCTAGTGTGCAAAAGGGTCCCGGCAAGGCCGGAGATTCTGGTCTTGACCCCGTCGTTCAGCGCGTTGTTGACTCGAACCCTCTGCTTGAAGCCTTTGGAAACGCCAAGACCCGTCGTAACGACAACTCATCTCGCTTTGGAAAATACCTCCAGCTTCAATTTGATAATAGCGAAGCAGGCCTAATGAACTTTGGAAACAAGACTGAGTCGAAATGCAAGCTCGCTGGAAGCACTTGTGAAGTCTACTTGTTGGAAAAGAGCCGTATCGTTGCGCACGACCCCGAAGAACGTACATACCACGTCTTTTACCAGCTATTGGCCGCCCCAGATAGCGAAAAAGCTCGTTTTTGGACAAAGCTGAAAGGTTGTAATAACAAATCCTTCAAGTATGTTGGCCATACCGACACGACAAAAATCGAGGGCCAGTCAGACGGTGAGCACTTTGCCAACACGGTGAAAACTCTGGACTTGATCAATATTCGTGGAGACAAACTTGTCGCAATGATGCGTGCAATCTGCGCCGTGTTGCAATTGGGTAACTTGGGGTTCAATGCGAAGAACGGAGATGCCGACAAGTCCGCAGTTGCTACTATTGAGGAGCTTCGCGACCTTGCTGAATTGATGGGTGTTGAAGAGAAGGACCTCACATTGGCCTTCACTGAGCGCACCATGAAGACTAAAACAGAGGAGTATAAGGTGCCGCTAAATGCTGTAGCAGCCAAAGATGCCTGCGATGCCCTTGCGAAAGAAATATATGGAAAACTCTTCTTGTGGCTTGTCAGCGAAATAAACACCGCGACCTGTGCCGAGGACAACTACAAGAATGGGAGTATGAGCAATTTTGGTATTATCGGCCTCCTCGATATTTTTGGTTTTGAATCCTTCGTTGTGAACCGGTTTGAGCAATTGTGCATCAACTACGCCAACGAAAAACTCCAGCAAAAGTTCACAGAAGATATCTTCCGCTCCGTCCAGACAGAATACGAAGCCGAAGGTATTGAGTTGGCTGAGATTTGGTACGACGACAACACTGATGTTCTTGACCTTATCGAGGGCCGAACAGGACTCCTCGCTCTCTTGAACGAAGAATGCGTCCGCCCCCAGGGCAGTGACCAGGCGTTTGTCCAGAAGGCGCTCCAGGTTAACAATGCTTCTCAATGTTTGATTGTGAACAAAATGGACCGCATGTCCTTCGGAATCCACCACTACGCTGGAAAGGTTATGTATGATGCTGACCAGTTTGTCAGTAGCAACCAAGATACACTTCCTACCGATCTCAGTGACCTATGCAGCATGTCAACCAACTTCGTCATCGCTAACGAAATGGCCAAGGTGGAAGCTGCCAACATGACTCGTGGAACGCCACGCCGTCAAAAGAGCAATCTGGTCGCTCCTACGGCATGGGGCAAGTACAAGACCCAACTCCTATCGCTCATGACAAATTTGCGCAAGACCGAATCTCGATACATTCGGTGCATCAAGCCCAACATGAAAAAGGTTCCGGTTCTCATGGAGCATATACCGACTGTCGAGCAGCTCCGATGCGCAGGTGTTGTCGCTGCTGTCACGCTCTCCCGTTCCGCCTTCCCTAACCGCTTGGACAACTCGGTTGTTCGCTACCGATTCTCCAACATGTGGGATTCCAAGGTATTCCCATCCAAGCGCAACAGCAGCATGACTCCTGACGAGTCTCTTCGAGCCGACATTGAGGCCATTATGAGTTGCGCTCTCAAATCCAAGGAAGAAGTCGACGAAAAAGGACGCGTCAAGAAAGCGTTTGTAGTGGGAAAGACTCGCACATACTTCCGAGCTGGTGCTCTCGAATTCCTCGAATCAAACCGTTTGGAGAATGGACTAGATGCTCCAGCCATGACTCTTCAGAAATACGCTCGGGGCTTTTTGGTCCGTAAAAACTGGATGAAGAACATTGAAGCCGCCCGTGAAGAGGAACGCAAACGCAAGGAAGAAGCGGATCGTGTCTCTCGTGAGAAGAAGGAACGTAAGGAAGCAGCCAAACGTAAAAAGCAGGCCGAGGAAGCTCGTCGTATGCGCGAAGAAAAGGAGGCCAAGGAACGGGCCGACCGGGAAGTGCGTGAAAAGAAGGCTGCCGCCGAACGCAAGCGACGTGAAAGGGCTGAGAATGAAGCTCGCGAACGCGAAGAAGCTGATTTCCAAGAGCAACTGGACAAGCTCAAAAGCAAGATCCGGGGTATGGAATCTAGTCTCGAGGCCAAGCGGAAGGACAACGACAAAAAAATCAGCAAGGCTGAAAAAGAAGTCGACGAGATTGAAGCAGAGAAAAACGAACTCGACGCCAAACACAAAAAGATGATGGAGGAAGCAGCGAAGATTCCTAAGAAGGATATTGCCGCCAATAAGAAAAAAATTGAAGAATCCGATAAGATCGTCAACTATTTACGCAAGGAGAACAAGAAGGTTCGCGATCAAACAGAGAAAATGAAAGATGATCTACAAGAGCTCAAGGAACAGAACAACCGTCTGATTGAAGCCAACGCGTCGGCCGGTGCTTCTCTCGATTCGCTCGAGAAGCAAAAGAAGAATCTTTCTACCCACAACGAAAAGTTGGAAGAGAATCTGAAAAAGTACAAGGCTCAGAACGCTCAGCTAAGGTCCGACTTAGCAAACCGAAACGCGTACTACAAAGCCGAAACCAAGATTCGCTCCGAATATGAGACAACAATGGAAAAAATTGTCGAAATTCTAGAAGAGCGATGCAATGATACGAAACTGATCGAGGACGTGAATGCTGCGCACCATCAGTGCGAGGTCATTGCATCACATCGTGCGGGAGACGGGAGCCCCGGACTTGCGAGTTCGGATGTTTCCGATTTCTGAATGGAGCGAGGCAATTCCTCCTCCATTTTATTGGTGCTGTTATATTCTAAAAGTATTTGTTACATTTCAGTTGCATCGTATCGAGGTAGAATTGTGGAGAGATGTGTTTTGATTTGTAGAATGACCGGCCTTGCAGTTAACTCCAAGATGCAACACAGCCTATGCGAGATGTCGATCGACATCCAGGTTGGGCAAATAAATATCGCAAGATGACAGACGGACAGAATCTCGGCGAAAGACGTTCGTTCACTTTTTCGAAGTACTCTCCAGCGTCATGCGGCTAGTGTAAAACGAAAGGAATTGGCAATCTATTCGTCATGAAATTACCGCTGCGCCTAAGATGCCTTGGGCTCTTTCTTTCGTTCCTCCCCTCGTTTCCATGGGTCACCCCGTACGGTGTCCAAACTTCGCTCCGTCTTCCAATTTGTTCGAAAATTTGTCCTCGACTTCAGTCCGTTACACTTCGGGGTGATCGGATAGTTTTGCTCTCAGAATCCCGCAACAAGGCGTTTCCTCAACAAACACCGCATTCGGGTCGCCACTTTGAGCCTAATCATCCTGCTTATCGACGAAGATGGTTGGCAAGAATACGAGCTCGTCGAAGACGCTTCATGGAAGGCTGGTTTTACCGATTGACTTTGTCGGAAGGCGTGAGTTTTTCCATCATCGTTTCAATCGAAGACGTCAGCAACCCGAAGTCAGGTCTAGGGTTGGTGTGCGTTCAAATTCTGGGACCCGATGGCGGCTATTTGATCCAGGCCGATAAGGACGACTCTAAATTCTGGGCGCACAAATCCCGACAAGGACTCGGCAACGTCTTTGACTACCACAGGCAATACACCGAAGACAATGGCATCCGTGTCCGGACGGAACTTACGCAGGATGAATGGTACAACGCTGTTGAGTCCGGCTTTCAAATCTCACCAACAGAATTCGTGGGGCGCCTCCGGGGATATAATGGGTCAATCCAAAATCTGACTTTGGGTGAATCCTTCGCGGATACGGATCCAAATATGATGTGCGATTTTAATTTCACGGTTGTGCCCCTTTGCGGATGGGGCGACGCAGATGGTATTCAAAAGAGTACCGGTGGGTGGTTGTCTTCTTATCGAGTTTTTGATCCACACTGGCAAGTCACGTTAGCGGATGCCCGTGCTTCTGGTCAGATTATGTGGAACGGTAAAGTGTACCACTTTGCACAGGCTCCATTCTATGCAGAAAAGAACTGGGGAGCCGCCTTGCCACCGAAATGGTTTTGGACGCAGTGCAATTCTTTCGATGGCTACAACCAATTGTCGGTCACAGCAGGAGGGGGGATTCGGAGCATTCCATGGGGACGCAAAGAAGCTTTAGGAATGATTTGCGTGCATTTTGATGGCATGTTTTTTGAGGCAGTTCCATGGTCTGGCCACATGGAATGGCAAGTTTCTACTTGGGGCATTTGGAAATTATCCGGAAACTCAACCTTCGGATCCAGGCCCTTTGCGATAGAAGTGACGTATGAATGCGATCCCGAGAAAATCCCTGGTCTAGATTTCCGGGCACCGACTCCAGACGAAGGCATGGTCTTTTTTTGTCGAGACACCTTTGTGGCCAATACGACCCTGACACTTTGGGAACTGGATTGGAATGTGACAACTAAAAGCTATTTTCGTAAACCGGGGCCACCGCTCATCGACAGGGCCACAAGTAGCCAGGGTGGAGCCGAAATCGGCGGAGGTCCCTGGTGGTCGACATGGGAGGCCACGTCCGTCGTCAAACAGCCCCTCAAGGCGCTTCTCCAAATACCCGCGCGCGTCCAAAACTATCGCAGAAAGAGATCGCAAGCCTGGTCTGCAATGAGCACTGAAGAAAATTCGAAGTAAAGTTGGACCCTTTGGTGAAGGAGACTAACTGACTACTATTCAACTTATCCTGTACCTGTTTGTAGTAAACTTCTTCTGACATGAAAGCGACTCCCATTCGATACCACTTCTAAGAAGAAAAGACTTGAGAAGTTTCTAGTAGTTAACAAGACAGCAGCGTCATAACATACAAAAATATAGTGAACACAACCCGTACGATGGCTAGCAGTAAAACATACAGACACGAAAATGCCAACTATCGGCTCATTAGAGATAGAGATGTTCACTATTGAAATGAATGTAATGTAAAGCACCATCAATTTTATTCAGTCAAGATAATCTTCTCTTTCCACCTTTATGATGCATGCTGCTGTACCAGTCTATATGCCATACTTGCGGACCAACATAGAAAAGGGGACGAGCATCGAGCGTGAGGAAGACTTGCGTTTCTAAACATGAGTGAATTGTGGACTTCGAGCGACGGATCCACCTTTATTGACACCATTCAAAATGGCTCCAATCCCTCCCTACCAGCCAGGGAGCGCAATCGTGCACAGGCTAAGCAGAAAGTTGCAGAATCTTGGCACAGTCGTAGATTGGAATGTAAGGGTGTTTTGGGAAATACGGGCGCTGCAGGTCCACGTTTAACTACTGCCGCATCCTTCTCTTATTCCACGCAATCG
>Ga0160421_1000220_pt1 | contig 13583 bp, 12 predicted proteins | sample TAMARWmetagpilot_FD_108195 | JGI IMG/M metagenome (GOLD analysis project Ga0160421, IMG submission 108195) | Phycosphere-associated microbial communities from TAMU algal ponds, Corpus Christi, Texas, USA - TAMU ARW-7 10/27 metagenome pilot | ecosystem: Engineered > Artificial ecosystem >... | reverse complement strand
TTTAGGTATGTTTCGCTATTTGTGCTAGCTCAAAGCAACGCTAACGCCAAGCGCGAGAGGATTCGGATTGATTGGGCTTGCGTTCTTCACGCTCGCCCCACGATCCAGATCTCCGATTCATAGTACTGCGACTCTCACCTTGCGAAGCCAAACGGCCTTCGGTTGACTTGGGTTTCCACGTACGCGTATTGCGAAAGGACGTCCGATCCTGCATTGAAGTCTGATGCGGCTTGTACTCCATCTGCGCATGCGACGGAAGCTGCAGAATCTTTTTGAGAGCATCCCGAATACGCTCAATGATATCCCGGTCCACGGACGTGCGATTCCAGATCCCAATAATGTCTTCCGAATGGCGAATGGACAAGACAGCCCCGCAGATTTCACCGTCGGGAACTCCAGTGAACTGGCATCCGATCAGCGCGAGAAGAATCTCCTCCCAGAAGCGGCTTGCGAGACCCTTGGGAAAACGGACGATCCATTTGCCGCCCTTCGCGTTGCTTTGATCTTCCCAAGTCGGTTTGATTCCGCTGCGAAAGAAGTGATAATCTGTAGTTGACGGCAAATCGTTAGGCCGTTTGAGAAAATTGTAAGTCGCCCAGAATTCTTCTACCGTTTCAACCGTGCTGAAAGTCTTGATAGAACTCTCGTATGGGTTCGGCGTTTGTTGCTGCTGTTGTTCTTCTTTGTTGCCATCGGCAGGGGCATCGCCGGCAGATTCTTCGGCTGGTTTTGAAGCTACCTTTCCTCGACGCATAAAAGAGAAGGTATGAGGAGTATGCAAAGCGTTTCCTTCCGTCATAATCAGTGATCTTGAGGGTTGCTGGAGACTAGAGGATTGGGATTGTACGTATAGGCTCCGGCTTTTCACTGTCAGTGTCGCAAATGTAGTAACTAATGTAACAAAACATACAATTTGGTACCTCCTACAAATCGCCGCTTTCATGCGTGGGGGGATCAAGGGCTGCTTACACGGATAAAGGGCTGCTTACACGATGTAAATGTCACAGTCGACTGATTTCGCAGCCGTTGACTGACGGGCAGCCAAAAGTACGGGACGAACCGAGCCGCAAATCAATTCGCCTGGCCGCTTGCCGCACACTGAGATTGTTTCAAAGTATGGTAGTTCGTGCGTTTAACTCTGACAGTCAAGACCAACCGAAACCGATATCGAACCATCTTCCACCCATGAGAGAAAAAGTTGCGTCCATGCGCTTCGACTTTCTGTGGTCGGGCCCTAATTCACAAAAGAACATCCGAAAAGAGCTACATTGGCAACTTGCTGATCAAACTATTGATTGGTAACCTTGATATGCCACCGCCGACAACTTCTTTCGAAGTATACGTTTCGAAGGATACGTTCAAATTCAACGCCGCTCATTTCGTGGCCTTTCAAGGATACCGTGAACGACTCCACGGTCACAACTACCGCATCGGTGTTCGTCTTTTGGGTCGTCGGCAGATCGGCGCCGACGGATATTTGATCGATTTCGGTTGCGTCAAGGATGTTTGCAAAAAAGTGTGCAAACGCATCAACGAGCATTTTCTATGTCCGGTACATTCCGATGTATTGAAAATCACGACGGAGAATGAATCAGTGCGCATCGAGTGTGCGGACGGCACCTATTTCGTATTTCCCGCCGCTGACTGTGTCATGCTCCCCATATTCCACGCTACCGCTGAAGAACTCGCTATCTATTTGTACGCTGAAATACTGAATGGATTGAACGCCGATTACTTGCAAAAACGCGGAATCCATACCATGGAGATTGCCGTGGCCGAGGCCATCGGACAGGAAGCAACGTTTCGACTTGAAATTCCCGAAAATGTGCCGGATAACTTTAAGTTGGATGTCAAAGCATTTATAACTGAAGGAGATGTTGTTCCCATGCCCTGTCCGGCTGAAACCTTATCAGCGAAAAGGAATTGTTGTCTTGACTGTCAAACGTCCAAGAACGAACTATCCGCACAATTGCAAAAGTTGGCTAACGCCATCAACGAAGGTAAGCTTAGAGAAATGGGCAATGTTACGGGCGACGATCTGCAAAGAATCTTTTCCAAGTAGCAGCTTTACTATCATAACATCTAGACGAGGAGTTTGTAGACTATATTGGAGTTGATCTTCCTGGTGACAATCTTTCTGTGATCATGAACGTAAGCAAGAACTTCTTCGATAGTACTAACTGATCCGACAACCGGATGTCCGGCGTGGCGCCTTCAGTGCTACTTAATGTTAGTAAAGGATGGGATGTTTGCGGCTATGGAATCGCAAATCAACGCGTAGCAAGTGGGACCACTTACACCCCAACCGAAAGAACGAAACTGGAAGAGAGTGCTCATGTATGTGTTAAGCTGCAATTCGATGCGATCTACGCAACACACCCGTAAAGATCCGAACGGTCGATCAATCATGAAAGGTCCTCATGCAAGCCTATTTCTGACCGAAAGAGCGCTTCTTTTGTACAGTATGTGACCCCAAATTGAGACAAAGCGCCCTGCTTTTCCAAGTAACAAGTCAACTATCATTAAAATGTAGAGGAGAATGACACGTGCTCAAGAGGTTTTGGCCTTCTTCGCTGCTGGCTTAGCCTTGGAAGCAAGCGAATACGCGAAGGTGCCACCAATAGCAATGGCAGATCCGATGATCGTGTTGCGCTCCATGACCTCTTGAAAAACAATAGACGACGCAACAATAATAATGACGCGCTTGGCCGTGTTCAAGACCGACGAAGTGACGGCTCCAACGTTGGCGGTGAAAGCGAAAGCAAACTCGTTGTAGATGTAAAAGCAGAATCCACTGACTCCAATGTTAAAGAGTAGGTTGTTGAGTCCATGCGCAGTGACAGCGTGGTCCCACTCCTGGCGCAACGTGGGAAGCTCTGTAAACACGACGAAAGGAACTGTGCAGATAAACGAGATGATGTTCATTACGGCGTAAACATTGGCGGCATCCATATTCTTCGTCTTGTCCGATTTCAGCGCCTTGGTCACGGAACTTCCAAGCTTTCCCTTCAAGGCAGCGGCAAGATTGGCCATGGAGGCGAAGAGAAAGGCCTCGACATTGATATCAACCCCTTTACCTTCCTTGACACAGGCCAGCCCAACGCCCCCGACGATGACAGCGAGCATAATGTAAGCAAGCGGTGGCTTGATGTCAGCGGGAGGGATCAGGATACCGACGACGGCAGCAAACACAGGCTCGCAGGCCTTGACGATCTGTGCGAAGGACACAGCCCCTACAGCTGACGCCAAGACAGAACCAGAGTGAGCCAAACTAGCGCAGAGACCAATCGGGATGCAGGCAGCAATATCTGCGGCTGTGAGATTGGGAGTCTTGCGAAGACCCGTTCCCCACATTACCAAACTCCAAACAATACCAACAACGAGCTGGGCAGCAGCCAAGAACCAATGGGCATGGATCATGTTGGCAGCCTTCTTGTTGTAAATGTTGTAAAATGTATTTCCGGCATACCAGCAAACTACCAGCACAAACTGTAAAAACAAATTGAAAGCAATCACCAGCATGAGATTAATGCCTAGAAAAAAATGGTCACCATCCATATCCGATTCCCACTGAATTGCCGTCTTCGAAACGGTTCTCTTTTTCCTTGGCCATAAAACCAACACTTCTTCAAAAACTTCCCAGTGTTTTCGTTAGCACCATCAATACATCTGCAATACTCACAAGCTTTAAAGGCGACGCGGCGCCGCTATCTTTCGCAGTCGAGGAACTCATGGTGGAATTGACCTTGAATGATATGGTTTATTTGTGTAATTGCAACAAATCGCGAAGTGTGAGTCTGGAGGGACAGCGATTGAACTCCACGGATCGTCGTTTGATTGGTCCAACAAACGGAACACGCACTTGCATCGAATCGCTAGTGATGACGCAGTGGTGTGATTTTTCTCAATCTGAAATAAGGATTCCTTTCTTGCTAACGTAAAGTTATGTCCACGGGAGTTTTATATTGCATGATTGATAAGACAATCGACGAGATTCCATTTTAATTCATTGTCAAATGTGCTCTCGAGATTCCCCTTTTTTCGAAAGCGGCTATCTCCCTCCCTTTCTAGCTAGGAAATGCCGAGATCGTGACAATCCAGACAGGATTGACTACCTAGTAGCTTACTTCTCATCGCGAACCGCGAGAAGCCTCTTATCCAATGACCGTGAAATATTTTGTGATTTCAGTTTATGTAATACAATAATGAGCATTTCGTTAGAGTCAAAGCGCTGCTTCCGAATTATTGGAAGTTTAACTCCGCACCAAACGAGATAACGACGTTTCTCTAGTGAACGTCTCCATCGTCGTCGCTATCATCCGACGAATCATCATCGGATCGTTCTTCTCCAAATACGCTCTCGAACATTGCTATGTTATTGTCGTAGTCCCTTAGCCACAGCGTGTCTTCGTATTCCTCGGTAAACAGCAACTTCTTGTCTCCGTTCAACTCTTCCACGTATTCAGTGATGTCGGGTAGCCTGTACTTTTCACTGTCACGCATGTACAACAGATCATCCGGATCCGTCGAATCGTCCGTGTCGTCACTGTCTGATATATCCTGCACCTGCACGACTTCAATAATTTCATCTCCGCGATTATATTGGCCAACCCGTCGAAACAAAGGTTTCTCTACGAGTTTCTGAGTGTCTTTCGTTAAGTCTGACAACAGCGTTTTCGTTTTGTCATGACGCTGGTTTAAGGTAGCGATATCGAGTACAAGGGCATCCTTCCATCTTTCTTTATCAAAGCTAGCCAGATTTCCTTTGCCATCGTTTGGATTGGCTGGACTGTTCAGCTGACGAAAGAGAGCGTCAATCCGTTCACGGATTGACTCGGAGGTGTCCGAATGCTCCAACGCCGAAGTTATTGACTCCTCGAGCTCATTTATCAGCTCGGTAGCTTCCGTTTCTGAAAATGAGCTGTCCTGCGAGTGTGTTTCTATAGAATTGCTAACGGTGTTCAAAAGGTCCGCTGCTGTTGCAATACTAACTCCCTGAATTGCATGCCGCGCTTGCATGCCACGCAGCACAATGGTGACTTGACCAAAACGTTTCTGCGACGACAAAGTTTGAAGAACTGTATCGAAAAAGGTAGCCGGAATCGGTGTGTCCAGCATGACCGTTGCCCAAGAAGATATTTCCAAAATTGTATCAGCTGTATCAGACTTTCTGGTGTCGTGCTTTGCAACCGTATTCATCAATCGTTGGTATAGTGGAAGGTGGAAGGGAAGGGACAAGTTGAATGCGCGCCGTGCTAGATCAACGGTCTGGTCGAGAAGTTCTTTTGAGTCTTCCAACGACAAACTCCCTTCTAGTATAAAGTCTAAACACCAGGACGTAATCGACAGGAAGGCTCGATGCAAACTCGCCACCCGCTGTTCTTCCATTGCTTCCTTATCGTCCATCTTCTGGTAGTTGAACTGATTCGCAATTAACAACAAGTCCCGAGCAGCCACAATTGCTTGTGAAGCATTTTCCTCTGAAATAGACTTTTTCGACTGCTCAGCTAGTTGGGACAATCGATCGGCCTCTTGTACTACGCGATCGAAGTCTGGTAATGAAGACAAAGGGGCAGACTCTGTTCTTCGAGAATATTTTTCACTGTCAGTGCATTTCATGGCCTGTGTCGTGACCGTTCCCATGAAGCGCAAAGACGTGACGAAGGGGATTGTCCTTCTATTCAGCACTCGTAGGTCCGCAAGCGCGTTACTCATCGCTGCAAATCTTCGAACGCTAAGTATCTGCCAGGATGATGTTGACTGGTAAGAGGAGAGAAGGCATCCCTGACGATCGATCGAAGCACGAGTTCCTGCATCGGTTGGACAGCTGGAAACAGGTCTAGCCATAGATTTCCTCACAGATCGCATGGTGCATTGATGTCCGATTAGTGTACCGGTTTCCAAAGCGAAGATTCTGCAAAGGAAGAGGAAGTAGTCTGCAACTCTGCACACGAGCTTTGGTCGACTGGGGCTAACTAGAGTAGAGACGACGTTTCCCGCGGCTTTCAGTTATCTCAGGTGAGGTGCCGTCGAATTCTGAACCCTAACTGATAGAATAACGCGATCGTTGACTGACTGTGAGGGAATAGGGGTTTACCATGTGTTTGTGTTGACCGTAAGGTATTAAATGGAAGGATTCAATATTGGACATGCAATGTCGTTAGCTAGGAATGTCTCCATAGTAGCGTATGTGACATTGTACACATCTTGATCTCCCTTTTTGCCAGGATTCCCCTGACTTGCATAGAAGGGTTTTGGGACGCATGTATCAACTGGGTCGAACCCGACTGTCGTGTCTTCCAATTTTCCTCAGACAATGACAAGGTATGCTCGATTGTGAGTCCAACGGAAAAGTGGAAAGTGTGTAATGTAACGAACGAATATCAAGTACGGATCACCAAAAGATCGTCAGAATCCCTCTCCTCACCGACAATCGAAGATCACCAGTATTCATACAATGGATTCGGACAGCGATGAAGAGTTTCTTTCGACCCAGCCGGTATTTTCGGCGCGTCAAACCAAAGTTGCCGAGCGTGAGAAAATTCGAATGGCGAAGTTTTTGGGCGCATGCGTGGCTGAATCCGACCGCGTCCACGAACTCGATAAGCGTGTTTCGCAAATCAAAAACACGCACGACATTGATTTGGATGATGAAGAACTTTGTCAACGCGTGTTGACGCAACAAGAAGCAGCGCTGCAATCCAATTCACGGGAGGCACACTGGGACGCCGTAGATGGGAGTGACGATATTGATCCCGAAGGAGTGTGGGATCGCTCACATCGGAAGGCACTGGCACAGGCCTTTGATACGGATCGAAGTAGCTGTTTGGGGCGGCGTGAGATTATCAAAGGTATGGATCCGAAACGTGCGAAGAATCTCGTAAACGTTTTTCTGTCGATTGGTGAAGCAACAAAGGAGTTGACTACGATATTGGCGCAATTGGAAGAGGACTCATCGTTAAATACAATACAGATTACCGCTCTGGTGACCCGTTTTCGGGCCGTATTGGAGATCAATGAGCTTGCCACGTTTCTACGGTGTGATGCTTTGAGTCGCTTGTTACGGAAGCAAAACTCAACGTTGCCTTTTTCGCTCATCAAATGGCTTGTGCGGGTCGCATTTAGCGCAGGAATGGACGACTTACTCTGTGATTTAGGGGATGCGGTATTGCATTGTTTGTTGACCTTGTATCCAGAGGGGCGCTTGCGCCCTACTCCCTTGGTCAGTTTTGAAGCCTTTTGCTCCGCTCTTGAATGCTGGGTAGAAACTCGACTGATTCACTCTAGGACGTCGATGGCGGTCAGCAATTGTAGCATCAATAAAGAGTCGAGGAAGAATCTCAATGGCCTGCGTCATTTGCTAATTTTATGGAACAGCACTCTATCTACGACTGCAACCTCTTCGGTCCGAGCCCAATCGGCCACCACCGGGATGGTAGCATTAGCGCTTCTGAGTATCGATGTCCACATACGTTCCCCTATACGAGATTTTGATCTTCAAGCGCCATTGCAGCAAGCCGTGGAAAGGATTCTCAATTTAGTCTCCAGCGCGGCGGAAAAAGGTCAAGTCAACCTGATCAAATGGATGTGGATAACAACCAAGGCCATCATCAGCGGTTTGGAGAATCTGGGTCCGGGGCTCAAAGGAGCTGACGACAGCGATGATAGAGAAGCGTGGTTGTGTCGATCGGCAGTTGTATGTAGCGTGCCACCAGCGCAAGGCGTCGACCAGCCATGTGGCCTGTATAAGGTTATTGTCGGCCTGCAAGCACTCGATTCGTGTCTGAATTTTTCCGGACGATTTCCAAATTACATTGAAAGCATTGCGAAGTGTATAGGAAACCAAGAACTCTTAAAGGAGGTCGAGGGGTCAGTATCTTGGAAAGCGCTAGTCGCTCCCTACGCTGCGCTGATAGAAATGGAACGCCAGGAGCACATACTTATAATGGATGGACCTCGTTGTCTCGCCATTGCCGAGTGCATGTTCGCAACCTTCCAAGCTGGGAGTTCTTTAATTGGAAGATTCGTTGTGGAAGACGAGTCTTTTGAGTTCCACCCCAGGCATGCTGAGCTGATTCTTCATGTCTTGGACCTCATGGACCCGGCTTACCTGAGTCTCTCTAAGCGTATGTCAAGCCTGAACAATAATCCGTTTTTCCGCCGCGTGGACTTTTGTCTCAGTTACTCGCGTCAGATGTACCAGCGTGTGGTAAGGGAAGCAGCACTAGCCATTGTCGAGGAGCATGAAAAGGTCGAGACGCATACGACGATGACAACCTTTTTTCAAACAAAGGCTACCACGTCACCAGTAGAAGGATATGTTGATGGCAGTCCCAATGGCTGAGCTCAAATGTAATCACGCATCATCTCATCACAGAAAGGAAATACTGCAGGCTATTTTGACTGATCAGACCTCTATGACAGGTAGTATTGTTTTACCCACCCTATTGTTGACCGTTGACCGTGAGTCGCTGATGCGGTTTTCTTCGCCGTTCAAGGTCTAATGTGTCAGAAAAGAACGAGGGTGCACTTTGATACTGCCCGTTTGTAAAATATGGCATCGACTAAGATTGACGTTGAGGCATCGAGGCCCTTCCTTGTGGGACTCGGGGCGGATCGGGTTTTGCTTGGTCGAACGTAAACCATAAAAACATAACTCAAATTACAGTTAGCTTCTGGCTCAGTCTAGCTTGCCATTGCAATATAGAAGCAGTGCCGGAGCGCAGCTGTAGGCACGCGAGGCGTCGTAACGACACAAGAGATGCGAACTCGAAATTTAGATGTTTCCAGTTAGCGAACAAAATTAACATGAGAAATTTCTTTGATCATCTTTGAAGGTCGTGGTCTCTAACTTGGACACCTTGCCATCTTCCCTTTCTACAAAACATATTGCTACGCTTCGAAAACCGACTGACGAAATGGGGTAAGCATAAGAATGAATTTGTCAGCCCGAGACGGTGACTGCGGGACGCGCTTTTGTAACATGACAACTCCATTTCAGCCATTCCTGGTACCGAATGCTCAGACTTTTCCTTGGTTCTGGTTACCTGGCACGCGAATGATGAGGTATAGCTAGACGTCATGTCTTTTCCTATTACGCTTACTCACAACACTCTATCTATCGTTTAGTAACAATGATACGCAAGCGATCGAAGCCTGGTCCAAACAGGCCGACCAAAACGCGGCCGCCCAAAGACAAAGTGCGCTACAGACCCAACTACAGGAGGAGACCCATCCTCGTCGAAAATTCTTTCATACCTTGGTCGTGCTTGTATCATGTGTCACAATCCTGTCCGCCGTAAATATGGGAGTAGGTCAGCTCGTCGGGATGGTCTTTGAAGAGGTCGGTCCGGTCCAATATGTGATGCGCGTTTATGTCATTGCTCTCTGTCTTTTGGCAATTTTAGTGGAACTGGAGTGGACCAAATTTGCTAGAGAATCGGCTATATTTCGTATTTGGATATCGCGGGGTCTGTTTTATGCCTTTGTTGGAGTGTTGGGATTGGAAGAAAACGATACATCCTCAGCTCGCAATCAAGAGATTGCGCATTCAAGCGCTTCATTGAAATACGTGAAGGCGGTCGCCTGGATAATGGTGGTCTGCGGAGCTGTATACTTTTTCATGGGCGTGCTATGCTTACAGCTTTTTTACAACAGATTGCGAAAGGACTTCCAAGAACGTCGAGAGCGTGCCGGGCATATTCGAGATACCGCTGAACGGTACATGGATCAGCCTGCCGCGGACGCTTTGTAAAGGACAATAAGAATGTATCAAATTCGCTTTCTTAGCGTAATCACGGGTTTACTATGCGCCAAAATATTCGTCTGCTTCCATAAAGCCCGTCTTTGTCGGTGCCATGCTAGGTAACCATGGAATTTGTACTAGCAGCACTTGCCCCAAAATCTCGCTGCCGTCTGGTATTTCTACCTTAGCGCCGTATGCTCGAATCAATACCCCCTCTTCCGGGGTATCCACAACCAAGAATGTCCGTTCAGAAAAGCCCTTGCGTGATCGATCTACGAGAACAATCAAATCTACCGGTTCGGTGATTTCTTTCGGGAGGTCGACACCAACCGATGAATGCTCCGCAATAATAGCAACGGGATCTGGACAGAACGACACCAATTCACTACCATCCATTGCCACAGTTCCCACCTGAGGACCTTCCGGGTCACTGAAATCGTACGACCATTGTCCAACCTCGGCGGCTTCTTCAGACTGTACTCCGTAAAATTCTTCCTTCGTCAAACCAGGATATGCACCCGCAATCTGAACGATCCGAGGCGCGTAATAGTCCTGATCCAGCTGCCGCAGCGGCAGGAAACAAGAATTTTGCCCGTGAATACTACCCCCGTTGTCGGTGGCTGTGGCTGACAATCTTGCCGGAGACCAAGACATAGTTGATCGGCATCGGCTGGGTACAAACCAGCCGTTTGCTGACATGCACAAGCCAGAGATTGTTACGATTCGCGTCAGTCCTTTCATTGCTTAGATTGATATATTTTATACAGTTGCGCTTCTGCAGATTGAATTTTGTAATCAACACCAGGAAGAAATACCGGACATCACCAAGAGGACAACCAATGTGCAATGGTCTAACGGGAAGCTAGCTCGAGAATTGACCATCGCGTGATGATTCGATGATGGATGGTCGTCCTGTAGGAGCGGCATCCCGATCTTGATGGCGTCTGTACACCAGCCTTTTCCTCGAGTGCCGCGTGGAAGAAAAAGAACACTCCTTAAGACATTCGGGAGACGTGTTCCACGTCAGTGGAAAGCGAAATGCTTCTTCGGAGAAGCGAGCGTCACTTTAACGAAGGCGACATGAATTGTCCAATGCAAATACATATTTGGATGCCACCCCACTCATTCCAGCAGATTGTTCGCTGGTCATTCAAATTTTACGTAATGGTTATAAGGCATATCCGGGTTTTTGAAACGTCAGCTCGGCGAAAGCGAACCGTATTTTGACGTAGGACTATCCCAGTGTGAAGCCAGACCAGCAGCGCCAGCCGTTGTTCCGAACACGACAATCGAAGATCGAATTTTTGATTGGCCAGAATACTCCGAGGATAAACGTAATTTTGCTGACGTCTTTGTTAGATTGGTGACTTTGTAAGCTAAACTTTTTTTACTGGGACGGTTCTTTCTCCGTCAGCCTATACGTCAACCTTCGTTTTCATTGACGTAGAGCTTTCCTTGAGCCAGCATCACGCAAAATCGCTTTCATTATCCGTGACCGCTGCGCTGATCTCACGTTGACGTCTACACAACTTGTGCCGAGTGTTTTTTTCACAAACGCCAACGAACTCTCTCGTACATCACACTATCAACATCTTAAATTCTCTCTTTTCGCAACCATGAGTATGCAAGTTGGGCACCTAATTGACGCTGCCGCTGATGCGGCTGCTGGAGCTCTCACGTCGCTCCCGAACCTTCTCAAGCGTAAAAGCGAAGAAGGCGCAGAGCAATCCGAAGCCAAAATGTCCAAGACAGAAGCCCCTCAAACTGCCGATGAAGACAAGGCGAACAAACGATCCCCCATGCCAAAGGCTCGTGAAATCCGACTTGAACAGAATCGCAAAGCTGCTCGGGAATCGCGTCGGCGGAAGAAGGTTATGATTGAAGAGCTTCAACGCAGCGTGATTTTCTTCTCGCGTGCCAACGGAACCCTCAAACAACAAAATGATGAGCTGACACGACTTTTAATGCAAGCTCAGACTCAAGTCACGGTCTCTAGCACTGCTTCGAACAGCACTCTAAGTTCAGACCAACCGAATGATCAGTCGCATCAAGTGAATCGCAAGACCGAAAATGCTGAAAAGACGAATAGCGAGCAAGTGCAGGCTCAAGCTGTAGCGACTCAAGCCGTCTACGAAAGCCAAGGATTCCCGGCTGCCGCTGCGCGTGCCGCGGCTTTAACTATGAGTGGCAATAACTTGGCCCCCAATACCGCACCCGCGCCTGCCAACACGATCCAACAAGCACTTCCCGCAATGCAACCTGGTGCCACCATGCAAGCCATGGCCAACTTTCAGCAAGCCGCTGCCGCTGCTATGCAGTCCGCTATGGGACAAATGCAATCCATCCCAGGTGTCAATATGAGTCAGCTTGCGGCTGCTCCCGTCGGTGCCAACGCTCAACAGGCATACACAGACACCATGACGGCTTTGGCTATGCAGCAAGCAGCAGCCGCGGCTGCGGCGTCCGGGCAGCAGTTTGTAATGGCGGGCGGTGTTCCGTTTATGCATCCCATGTTGGCTTGGCAGCAGCAAGTACAGAACCAAGCTTCGCCGCCTGTCATTACACAACAACAGATGGCCGCCAATTCAACTCCAAAGCAAGACAACTGAATTTTATTCAGTGGAGGGGCCAAATGAGCTTGATCTGTGTTACTGTATAACTACTTATAATATCAACCAATGTAAAGGTTCCAATTTATATTGGCTTTTGTCGATAGAATTTGCTTGACTGTGAATCCGTGTGAGCAGCTGTCAGTTTCGGTACCTCACCGCGACCGTTATTCTGGCTATCGGAGCCGAAAGCCCTAAGTCGACAATCAGGGCTTATTAATTTGACTCGTGACAGCTATCTACTTTCATTAGGGATGAGGTAGTCTTCGAAGAACCTCCGCGAAGTCGTGCGCTATTGAAACGACCGGTAGGCTCCTTCGTTCGTGCCTCGCATCCATTCCCACTTCTTCCTATGGTACGTTATACTCAGCGCTCACAAAATCGCCAAACATCAACTCCACCAAAAACTCGATACATTTAGAGGCATGGGAGTTTTGCGCAACTGGACCGACGGCGTGAAGCGACGCCTTACACGTCCAACTCCATCATCAAGAGGACAGGGCAGGAAGCAGAAATCGCTGCAATATGAAGACCCGTCTGGTGTTTTCGTCAGCACTCGAACTTTACCCCACACACCACCAGCAAGCATGCACACTATTCAGAGTGCCTCGTCTGCGGAAACATCCGATTCGACTAGTGGTGGTAGCTGGAACTCTACCGGTACTCGTGGATACCACCGCCATTCTCCTCTAATTGTTAAAGATCCCGAAGCTTCGACGGAAGTAGCCGACGAGGCGGAAGCGCTCGGTCTCGTAATGGCTCGTTCTCGGAGACTTCCAACAACTTGGTATTACTCTTCCAATCATGTTATGGTCAATATGGAACGGACCAAACGAACCGTCGCACCCTTAACACGAATGCGTGAGCTAGATGAAATTGCTAGAGTACATGCCGAAACGATGGTCGCGGAATCGCGATTGTACCACATGGATCCGAGCGACTTGTCCGATGCGCTCAACCGACCCGCCACGCGCCGGCTGGGGTGCAATGTCAATAAAGGAATCAGCATTGATGATATTCATTTGGGCATGATGGCAACCCTGTCAAATCGTAACAACATAATTGACCGGAGGTATACGCATATGGGCATGGCTACCGCCCGTGATGACAGAGGCGTTCTGTATTTGTGTCAAATCTTTCGCGGATAGAAATGGAAATAGGGAAGCTCTGATAAGAGTGCGTGTAATTTTTAATCACTATAAAGTATGGTATTGCTTTCACCAAGTTTG
>Ga0160421_1000219_pt1 | contig 13599 bp, 9 predicted proteins | sample TAMARWmetagpilot_FD_108195 | JGI IMG/M metagenome (GOLD analysis project Ga0160421, IMG submission 108195) | Phycosphere-associated microbial communities from TAMU algal ponds, Corpus Christi, Texas, USA - TAMU ARW-7 10/27 metagenome pilot | ecosystem: Engineered > Artificial ecosystem >... | reverse complement strand
ATTGTGGTTTTGAGGGGACACATTTCGCCAAGGTTATGTTCATGGTCTCAATGTGAGGGGACTAGAAAAACCCTACGGCAAGCATATCGGGGTTCATTATCCCTTTATCTTGGGTTTATGCTTTTAAGTCTTTGTTTTACGTCTTTTTATCGTATCTACAATCCTTTGATCCCACAGACACGTTTTAGCCCGTTACCGTTGCAGTTTTCTAGCAAGAAGCGCTGTCGCTCGTACTTGTCATGGTCGTGACTCGCTGCAGAGGGAGTCACACGCAGGTAGCTTTTCTACGACATCCCTCGATGACGGACAGAGAGAGATTACCATCAGTAAGATACCCATCGTTACACTCGACTTAATTGAACCACCTCTGCTTTTCTACTCTAGCTACTCGTAGAGAGAGTCAACAACGAGTATGTAGATACTTTTACTACCCGAACGATACGCTTGTGCACACCCCGATACACTGTTGGCACCATGGAGAGTGGTAAAGCTTTCTAACTGGAAATAGTTACGTTCTGCCCCCTTTTTGCTTTTCGATAATCATCTTGTCCACGTATCCGGGGGCAAAGTAGCGAATTAGCGGCGATAGCTTCGCCAACGGCGACGACACGACCAGAATCTCGCGGCGCTTTTCTTCCATAGCCCGACGGATCTGCGCGGCACATTCTTCCGCCGACATGAGATCCGGAGCGTCGTTGATCTGGTCTCGATCGGTACCAGAAGCAACCTTACGAACGTCCGTGGCCACGTATCCAGGACAAGCCAGTAGGATGTGCACATTGGTATTGATCAGCTCTGTACGCAAACTGTCCAAAAATCCGTGGATCGCGTGCTTGGATGCGGCGTACCCCGTCCGCGTGGGAACGCCCAGTTTCCCAGTCATACTACTGACGGCCACAATCATGCCGGAGGATTGCTGGATATAGGGTAACGCGTAGAACGTACATTGTAAAGTACCAAAGTAGTTAACGTTCATCATGGCACGGTACCGATCGAGACTCTTCTCGTCCGCGAAGCGGGTGGTCTGAGAAATGCCAGCGTTGTTGACGAGCGCATCAATGCGTCCAAATTTTTGAATCGTCATCTCTATTAGTCTTTGGCAGTCCTCTTCCTTGCTAACGTCAGTGAGCACCACCAAGGTCTCGCCTGGGAGTTCCGCTGCCAGAGCATCCAGCTCGGTCTGGCGTCGGGCGGCGAGCACTAGCTTGGCACCTTGGTCCGCCAAGTCTTGGGCGAGAGCTTTCCCAATTCCCGACGACGCCCCCGTGATAACGACGACTTTGTCTCCGCATTCCCATACGGGAGTTGATTGAAACCAGTTCATAATGTCCTTGGGTTGGTGGGACGATTTTCGTTAAGGACGACAGACCCGAAGCACTCTAGCGTAAAGATTGCACGAATCCAAAACGTCTTCGGATTTAATCTCACTGTGTTCACTAACAGTGGTGGGTCTGCACATTGCATATTTTCTTCCAATAAGTCTGATCGAAATCTTAGGAGTGGGCCCGGTCACGAACCGACCAGTCGTATCGATGAAGGTAGGGTTAAAAATTGTCCTAACTCTGACCTTACTTTCGACTATTGAACCGACATTTGCAAAACTACACTACTTCTGTGAACCATGACTACCATCTCTTTCATATTTCCGATCTGTGAACAAGAATATCTGTCCAGCCTTTACTAGCATGAATGCCTTACAAGATTCAAACGAACCATGTGCTTTTCTAGCGGAAGGGACTAGGGAAGAAATTCTTTCGTGACCTCTTCCAAAGCGGACTTCACGCCATAATTCCGAACCGCCTCTTCAAAAATCGGACCCTCTGGAAACCACATGTACACCCAAGAATCTGACGAAGGGAATCGCTGATACAGTTCACGCCAACGATAGAAGAGACCAGTCATAAAGTAGTATTCAAGCCTCAAGTACTTGGAGTTGTTGCGCAGCTCCACTGCCCAATCCGCCCGCCACGGATAGTCCAAATTTGGCACATAAGCTTGCCGAGGCGCTGTTGCCCAAGAAAACTGCGTCGGAGCACGTTCTTCACGAGTCCAATAATCAGCTTCTTGTCCGGTAAGATCACAGGGCCGAACATCTGGATGGCTGCCGATCCAGTGTTCCATCGCGAATTCGTCAACGCCAAGATAAGCCTTGTTCATTTGCGGAAACAGCGAAGTCGTAAAACGTTTGCGAATCGATTCGACCATTGCATTGCTCGCTGTATCCGTCTGCCGCTTTTCAAATTCGCGAGGTGATATCAGATCATTCACGTAGCTACATTGCGCTGTCCACATGTGTCCGAGAAAGAAAAAGTAAGGGAGCGCGTAAAAGGACAAGCCACAAACATTGCAAGTTCCAGGTTCAAGCTTGCATTTGTCGCTGGTGGCAGCCTTGGTTGCGTGCCGCCAAAGCATTTCCGCATTGTTGTACGTAAAGTTTCCCTTGATGGGATCCACGGTATTTGAAATGTACGAGACTTTGGCGTGCGGGTACCGTTGGCAATAGTTCTGCATGCTAATGAACAGCTCTCCTTGATGGTTGGGAAGATATTCGTTCAAACGAATGCACTCGCTGTTGTATTCACTGCAAAGTTCGTGAGCATTGAAGTGACCGTCTCCGAGATGATTGTAGTACACAACAGGTCTCTGACCCTCAAAATTGCTTTCAATGATCCCCAACTGCTTTTTTACTCGATTCACAGCCGCTATTTGTTGTTCTTTCGGAAGCCATATATTGTAAAAAATGACAGGTTTGGCGTTGGGATTCTTGGACGGTGGGATCCAAGAAAAGCCAGTGCCTCCAAGATCCGTATTGTCGGCGACTGTCCTTTTCAAAGAGGACGGCCTTTGTTTGGTTGCAAACGATGTCGATGCACTTCCTAGCGTACTCGATCCTTTGGATACCACGGAGTTACCGTTGTTACGAGTCGTTTCTACGTAGCCAAGGGTAACCCTTTCGGCCGCATTCGTCCCGTAGATGGCTACGGCTCGTTTCCAAAATTCCCCGTCTTCGAACCAATCCCAAACCCAGGAAGATTGTGGTGGTACTTCGCTGGGATACCAAACACTCCATTTGGTCAGCAGTCCAGCCATGTGATTGAAGTACTCGCGCAATCGAATCGGTTTGTCGGTGTTGATTTTCGCGACCGCCTGTGCATCGTGATTCCACGGTGCCTGGTGGTGTCGAGGGGTAAGGGACACGACAAAATCGCGAAAGTCCTTGTGAACCTCCTTTTGTGCCCAGTTCCATACGTCTCCCGATACGGACACGTCACACGGTTTCAAAATGGGGTGTGAGCCTAGCCAGTGTCCGGCGGCGTGAGAATCCAATCCCCACTGCTCCAGTGTGACGCCATCACGGAACGAATTCGTCAGGATTTGGCGCCGGAATCGCAGCAAGACAACCTTTTGGATCAAGACGATACTGGCCTGGTGGAATGCACGGGGCGGCAGTAGTCGGCGCACGTACGAGCAGTGCGCGGACCACATGTTACCGGGATAGAACCACGTCCAGGACGTGAAAAATTGCAAACCGCAGGTATCGCACTGTGCCGAGCCACCATCGCGTAGCAATTGCAAGCATGAAAGGGCTGCCAACGTCAAGTGACGTTGGTACGTGTCGACGTGAAAGGCACTGATATCGAATGGTTGGTCGGGCGTGTTGAGCTGCGGTACTTGCACTTGATTATGCAAGTAGACAACAATCTGCTCGGGATGCTGTTGACAAAAATCGTAAAGATTCTGGAGTGTATCGAGGTGATCGACGGGTCGCTTGTCGTTGACGTCACGGTCTACCCGATCCACGTGCCAACACGAACCTTTGAAATTGAGCTGTCGACACTTGCTTTGGACGTCGGCTTGCTGTAGCGTAGTCGGTAACCCAGTCGCAGTGGAGGTATAGGTACTGTAGTAGAGGCGCATGGGGATTTTGTATTGATTGGAGGCCTCCGCGACTTGCGCTAACTGATGGTGAAAGGCATCTTCCGCGTGGGTCGTATTCTTGGATCCGGGCTTGGTTTCTTCGTCGGACCAGTGATAAAATACGGCTACTTCGTTGCGGTTGTGTCTCCGGAATATTCGATACTTGCTTTCGAAGAATGGCAGAACGGTAAAGTAGACGAGGGTGATGGGGATCCAACAGAGCGCAATTGCGCGCCAAGATGTGACCGACCTGGTGCTCAAGGACGAAAGGCGGGATTGTTTGGATTCCTTGCTGTAGCTGGCAGCTCTCGCCAGCGAAGGCACCGTAGTGTCTTCCACGTCCTTGCTGTTCGCCCGTCTTCGAGAGGCAGTACCACCATCTTGAGCCGAATCTGATTGCGAACGATTCAGTGGTGCAAAGTCGTTCCGTCGGTGGGCCCGGTAGCGCATGGCGTCGATATCTTTCGTTACCAAAGCGTGCGGGATGTGTTGTCAAGATCCGACGAGGGAGCGCAGTGTCGCACCTACTCCTCTTGACCAAGTAACTAAAGGGCAGCCGTTTTTCTAGAAAGATAGTCTGGGCAAGGTCACTACAGGATCCAACACAACAAGATTACTTGGTACCTAGTAGACGATCTCCAAACGAACAAGTGTGGGATATTGGATTCGACGGTTGTTGGTTGCCTTTCGTGTTGGGTTTGTTACACGGGAAGTGAAACTTTACAGTCACGAGTCGAGAGTCTGAAATTCAACGTGGAAAGTCTATTCGTGCTATATATATTCCACAGGGGTGTGTCGTATCGATATCACGTAAGCAGCTGGTGCGTGAGCCGGTTTTGGGATTTTGCATGGAACACGGATTAGATATTACGGATTGGTCCTTTCACCCGTGACCGAAACCAGCCGAACGTGATCTCCCTCACAGCTCCGGGTATCTTATCACGAATCCGACCAATCGAGCTCGCGGTTAGGTGTCAGAATGGTGTCAGGTTTGTACGTTCACTGTCCATTTTGAACGTTTGCGCGATGATGGCTAGCCTGTGACAATTCCGTGTCATCCAACGCACCAACCAAAAACAAGCGAGCGAGGCCATCTACACTAACGTACATTTTCGCACGGTAAAATTTCCGCGAGTCTTCGCTTCCGTTTCGGCTCCCTCTTTTTATCGTTGGTTCGTTGATGGCATTTTCTGGATGTCACGACATCATCGAACGCAAGAGAACGTCCGGGAAAGCCCTTCACCAGAAGACATTACTCTTTTACAGCAACGAAACGACAAAACACTCCGTGACTACATTCGTTTGTAAGAAAAAACAACGATTGATAGGAACTGACTTTACTGTTTGCAGAGATGTTGCCGTCGGATCTCCATCGGCATCCACCGCTCCTCTGGTCACGTCGGCGATTAGCCCCACTCTACCTAGTCCTGGGGTACCTGATCGGCGAGTTATCCAAGCCCGTGACGGGATTTGCCGCTCCTCTGCCTCGATCGTCGTCCATACGGCCTTTCTTGCACGCTCAAAGCAGTAGAACTACTACTACCTCCCAGGCTGCCTTTGCACCCTCGTCCTCATCGCCACAGAGTGGCACTCCTAGTCAGCAGCATACGCAAAAGAGCCGCAGCAGTAGAAAGCCCTTGTTCTATCGCAATCGAGCTATCCATGAAGATCAGTATTCTTCCGACTCTACGGTGTCCCGCCCGGAAGCTGCCAACACTCTTTCCCGGACAACAGCTAGATATAGCGGTATGAACCTACCCATGATTCGAAATCTGTGCTTGTCCCAAGCAGCCTTGCTAGCCTTCTCTACCGCCATTGCTTTGGTCTGTGGAGTGGACTTGATCGTTGATAGTGGAATCTCTCTGCCCCTTTGGACCGCCACGGATGGCACCGTTGCCTTGCTTCCCGAGGATCCCTGGCTTTGGGGACTTGTCGCCGCCGTTCCCATGATTTTTTTGGGTCATAAAGTCGAATCTTCCGATGCACGCGCCGCCAGTTACGTCAATTTTTCTACACACAACATGGTGGTCACACTCTTTGGACGCCGTCGGCGACTGGATGTATCGAACAGCCTATTGGAGGGTCAGGGCACGTCAACTACTCACCCCACAACGAGTACCGCGGATGTGCTTTGTCAGAGTCTGGTTCTGACGCTACTCACCAGTACCACCGAAGAAGTCGTCTTTCGACTTTGGATTCCGTTGGCTTTGGTGTCCTTAACTCATTCCGTTCCACTGGCCTTGATTGGTCAAGCGTTCTTGTTTGGTCTAGGCCATACACATTACCAATCCAAAGCTGGAGAAAATGTTCTCATCGGCAGCTTGCAAACTCTCAACGGCCTTTGGTACGGTGCCCTGTACGTGCTGGCCGGTGGAAGTCTACTTCCCGGTATGGTCGCCCATATTCTGTACGATTGGCACGTGTTGGTGGAAACTTGGCACGTGGTCAATGAGCAGTTGGACTGGGCCGAAAAATCTCACCCACTAAGTCCTCAGGAAGCGTCCGAAATTCGTGCTTTGCAACAACAAGCCGGTTCCGCGCTGACGAACGAAACTCTTCTGTTTGGTCGGCGTTTCTTTTACGCCTTTGATCGATCTCAGCAAGAAACGTTGTCGCTGGCCGACACTCAACGGGCCATTACCTACGCGTTCACAGGCGGTGCGAACCCGCTACCGACACCGTCGACGTCGGAGGTGGAAAGCATCGTCCGGCAAATCTGGCTGCATCGGGAAATTCTCCGCTCGGAGGAGCGCGTGACACTACCAGAATTTCTACGTGTCCTCTTTACCTTGCGAGCGCACGCATTGGAACAAGTGAGGAAAGGGCAAGGACATGAGGGGACGGAGTTGGTTTAGTGTCTATGTAGCATTCAATTGCCATCTTCATTTCCTTGCGAGTGTCCCGCCATGCTGCACGGAACACATTTTTTACACATAGATGCTAATCCTTTTCCGAGAACCTAAATTCCTGCAACACTCATCACTACATTTGCGCTCAAGAAACATTGTTCGGTATATCCCAGCGGAATCTTACATGTAGACAACTTCATCGGATGTTACCGCAAGTGCCTATGCTCCTCAACCTGCACTTGTGTTGCATCCTGCAACACATTGATTGCATTGGGTGCCTCACAATCTTTGCTGAAGGCAGGGTAGTCCTTGTCTTCTATCCATGCCCGCATAAAAGTAAACGTCGCAGCGGCTTTGTAGGTCGGCACCATGTGCCCGGCACCCCGGATGGTGAGGAAATCAAAATCTCCGTCGTAGCGGGTCACGTAACCACCCATACGCCTACATCCATCCACCGTCCACGGTCGCCATTCTTGCGTTTCCGTGAAATGTAGATGAGTCGTCCAATTTTGGGCGGCAAAAGACGTAATGGCCGGATCGGTGTCGCCGTTGTACACCAGCACGCGAATTTTGCCATTGATGCTTCGGTAAAAGCCGCTCAAATCTGGTTCGGTGGGGGTGTAGTCGAAATCGCCGTCGGCATTGTCGACGGAAAAGAAAGTTGCGTTGGTCACGTGCAGGGCTTCCTTGACCACTGGCAAGCTAAGATAATGTTGCATGACAGCGTCGCCTCCGCAGGGGTAATCGTTCAGTGCTCCTCCGAGTAGACCACCGCTGTACGTGCATTCGTCGTACAAGGAATATCCGTAGTAGCCACCTACTTGACGATCTACCTTGGCGAGGGCGGCTTGACATATATCGCTGTCCTTGAGAAAGCGATAATTCTCCTCATTGGTCGAAAAATCGTCCGCTGAGGACGCTGACTGAGGCGACAAAGGATGTTTGTGTGGACGGCAAGCGTGCATGACTTCCTGAAAGGTTGTCATGGGCATTTGTCCATGACCCGCGAGAAATAAAATATTCCAAATATCAATCGCATCGGGATTGGAAAGATCACCACAGATGGAAGTTTCGGTTCCGAGACATCCGTCACCGACGGCCAATCCTTTCAACGGAATGTGATTTTCCGGATCTTCCAAAATTCGCCGTGCGAGCGTGGGAATGTAGATGCCAGCATAGGATTCTCCGGTCAGATAGAGCTCGTTGGTACCGTAGCATGGGAATTTTTCGTGAAAGGCCAAGAGCGCCAGATGAGCGTTTTCCGCCGCGAGTTCGTCCGTCCAGGCCAATCCAGCGCAGGAATGCGAATCAACGTCATCGTTGCAGTAGCTGAAACCTACCGGAGCGGGTTGATCGATAATCAAAACATGTCCCAGCCTTGTCCACGCGTACGGGTTGTAAATGGGTGTAGGAATTCCCGTGGCTTCGTACTCGGCAGTGTGGAGTGATTCATCGCTGAAGAGCAACGGCCCTAGTTCCGTCAAGAGTCCGAAGAGAGAGCTCGCACCGGGACCACCATTGCTCCAGTAAATTAAAGGCTTGTTCTTATGGAAGTCTTCTTCAGCCTCGACGAGGACGTAATGTGTGTGGACCGTGCGGCCCTCGAGTTCATACTCGACAAAGCCGGAATACCACGGCGACGGCAAGGGCTGATTGAATCCCGGCAGACGCGAGACAAAATCGGGATTGGAGGAGCCCAAGCACGCCGACGCGAACGCCAATTTGGACACGAAGAAGGCTACAAATGTTGATGAACGAAATTGCATCATGCTCGGTTTGAATGACTGTGAGTTGGATCTTACGGAACTGCAGAAAGAGAATTCGATGCAAGCGGTCGATGGAGTTTGCGTTTTGCACACCACGACGAGGCAGTCACAGTCACAGTCAAATCGGATTTGACGGTTTCTTTAGAACCCGGATATAAGAGGGATCCGTCCGTGACGGATAGACAGACGGAACAGATCGACTCGCTGTGTTTGACAGCGCAAGTGACTTGTCTTCTCGACCCAAAACGGGAAGCACGGTTTGAAATTCGAACAAATTCCGCGGATCTTTCCGAATTTCGGGTTGGAGCGAACAGCTTCTCGGAACGTCGCGCATCGCTCGAGGAGGTACCATTGGATGGTCCCCGGTGCCTTCGGGTTGACACTGACAACCGACGTCCGTGCTCTTGCGTTCCTTCCTTACAGTCAGCACAAGCTTCCCCATTTCCGTGAGCGTGAGGATTGCCCCACAGGCAAAAGACTAGCCATTCACTTTTCAGGGTTGGGAGCCGTATCATGCCGGATTCTAGCCAACGTGACGACGAGGCTTGTATGCGGGAGGCGATTGCCGAAGCGGCGGCGGCGACATCCGAAGGGAAAATGCCCTTTGGGGCCGTCTTGGCTATCGACAGTGTCATCGTCGCACGAGCTCACAATCAGTGTCCGGCGGCTGCCAAACGAGGGGGTGGAACGGGCGACGTCACCCGACACGCCGAAATGGAACTCGTTCGACTCTTCACCAGCAAACTCACGGCGGAAGAACGATCCAACGCCGTCCTCTACACCAGTACCGAGCCGTGTGAGTGCAATACAGACGTGTCAAATGTGTCAGATTAACGGCGTGACTAATGTTATATATTTACTTTCTTGTCTTGCTCACGACGGGGTCTTTGGATTCCACGGTAGGTGTCATGTGTGCGGGAGCGATTTACTGGAGCGGTGTTTCCAAGGTTGTATACGGATGTTCGGCGCGACAGTTAGAGGCCTTGAGCGGTCCCGGTGGCTTTGATATACCCGTCGACACGCTCTACGGAATGGCGTCGAAGGGAGCGCGACGAATGGAATGCCTTGGTCCCTTGCTGGCGGAAGAATCCCTACAGGTTCATGTCGATTCCGGTGTCTGGAAGAATGCACCGGTCCCTACTACTGCGGAATTTCCCCCCGTCACCCAGGCGGATCTAGATATTGCGGTCGAGGCCTCCCTACTGAAAAGCGGCTTGGGGTCCGCCAAGGTCGTCGACGACGGTGTCGTGCCAATCATTGATCTCTCCGTCGGCACGGACGAGCAAGTCGCCGAGAAACTGTGGCAAGCGGCCACGGAGGTTGGTTTCTTCTGCGTGGTTGGTCACGGAATCGACCAATCCATTATTGACGGAGCCTTTGGCGCCTCGGAAACTTTCTTTGCGCAGCCGCTCGAAGACAAGAAAGCACAATCACCTCTGGATATGAGTATCAACTCGGGTTTCGAGTACTTTGCCCAGGTCCGCCCGAGTACCGGCGTAGCGGACCAAAAGGAATCACTACAAATCACGGCCCGCCAAGGCTGTATGGACGATCGCTGGCCGTCGGACGAATTCCACAAGAGTGCCGATGCATTGCTCGAAGCATCGCACCAGTTGGCCAAGCGAATTTTGAACCTGTTGCAACCCCAAGCGATTCCCCATGTGGAACCGGAAACGCTGGCGAATTCGCACACGCTTTGGGAAGAAGACGGGCAGTGTACCTTACGATTCTTGCATTATCCCCCACTGGATAGTGACACCACGGCCAAGCTCATTGACGATGGCTATTGGCGGGCGGGACCGCACACCGATTGGGACAACGTAACGTTACTCTATCAACAAATGGGACAGAATGGTTTGGAATGCTGTGCCAATCCACGGACAGGCGACCCCGCTTCCATGTACTGGACAGCCGTGAATCCAGTGGAAGGAGGGATCGCCATCAACGTGGGTGATATGCTGGCACGTTGGAGCGACGGCAAGCTCTTCAGCAACCTGCACCGCGTACGTCTACCACCCGATGCGTCCAAATCGAGATATTCCATCGCATTTTTCGCCCAGTCCGACAAGAAGGCTCTGATTGAAAGCAAGGAGTCGGAACCGATTACGGCTGGCGACTACATACTTTCGCGAATTCGTAGCAACTTCGATAAGAAGTAGACTTCCCACCGTTAAGATCGCTTTCGTTTGTTGAATATATATTTTTATGATTTTCTCATACCAAGCACCTTCCTTACAGTCGAACAACACCTATGTTGATCGCCATTGCTGCAAAGTATAGGAGTCTGATTGGTTTGGAAGCCCAGCGCCACAACTTCGAACTCAAAAAGGAATTGCCGTCCGAGGGGCTGTATTATAAATTGATGAGTCCGGAAAACATGTTTCGAAGCTTTGCATAGCATATAGGTATTTTTTTACAAAATTAATCGCTTCTTAAAGTGACCCTTATCGTCGGTTTCTTTGTAATGTCCTATGCGTAGCCAAAGGATAAAAGGAGTCTTGGATGTGGACTATATTACTTTCCGTTGGTCGTCTCCGATCTCTAAAGAAGATTCCTGGTATATCTCATTTTTTCTGAGAAGGGCACTCCGAAAACTCTCCGTGTGCGCTTGACCTCCACCTAGATGTCGCACAGCATCTGTAAGCCCAGGTTTTCCTTTCGATCTCTAGTAGAGACTGACTATTTTCCAACTGTAAAGCAAATCCCTGTCTTGTCACTGCTTCCAATTGAAGACTACCAATAACTCGCTTCCGCGTCCAGGGAGGCATCGCAATTTCCTCACTGATCGATTACTCGATCTCGTAACAATCGTTGAGAATATGTAGCATCCATTTTTGTAGCGACTATATTTGAACGGGTTTAGCTAAAAATATTGCATATATTTGTTTTGTAATAGTCCAAATTGACGGTTCAACATGAAGCAGGGCAATGTGTTTCATAGGTAGATATGCAGAGTTTGGCTTCGAATCACAATAAACATGTATATTCGTTGCATCCATTGGACACAATGGGTTACAGGGAATCAGAGAGCAACGCTGACGGGGGATCCCTCGTACGCAGAAAGATCTTTCAAGGTCCGGGACTGCAAAGGACTTACTGCAAGGATGTTGGGGGCGGCCGCTGCATGTTTTTGGACACGATATACCTGATCGATATCCAATAAGCCGTTGTTTCGTGCAATCGAGATGGGATGACCCAAGTCTGTACAGGCATCAAACAGCATTTCTGGCCACAGAGACTGCTGGAGTTTAAGACGTAGATACTGGATACTCTCCCAGACGCCGTCGCATTCGCACAAAGCAAAGGCGGCGGTTGCAAAACAATCGCGAACATGGATAGATATGGCCTCCAACGTCAACAGGTCCATTGAAACCAAAATTGAAGCTAACGCCACTTGCGACGGAGGATATTGAGGTAGCTCGCTTCCCAGACATACGGCGAGCTCTGTCAAGTATCGAGAGAGTTCTTGAACTACATGGAGTACAAGGGCTGAGCTGTCGTGTGATTCGAGAACGTCGGAAGTTACGGGTGTCAGCGTTAGGATATAGGAGACAAATGTCATCGGCGTTGGAGTGCACACCTTCCAGCTTAAAGTCTTCAGAACTTCGTGTTCCATATCAGCTATATCTCGGGTGCAGAACAGTCCACGGGACAGGTCCACAAATGAGGTGAGTCGGAAACGTCGTCGTTTTGAGTAAGTGTTGTCTGTAACGGTTTCGGAGTGAAGCTTGATCCCCAGGTAGAGGCAAGTCATAGCAGCCAGCTGGTAGGTGCGACCATCAATATATCGCTTGCAAGTCGGGCAAAGGCAGGAGAAGCGTGTTTTATTCTGACTCGATGAAGCAGGTGAGCCGGCAGCTAGATAGCGATCAAATAGATTCATACCGACTGAAACTACTTCCCGATCCATCCGAAAGTGATCAATCACCCGGTAACTCCATTGGCAGATCTTTCGCCGCCAGTCACCTAGAGGTTTCGCTTTCGCTTCTATTCCAACCATAAAGGCTTTCTGGCAAGGAATACTTGCAACTGCCCAGGATGATTCGTTCTGAAGCAGAGCAGACAGTTGTTCCCGGAGGAGGTCGGGATCTCGGCCTTGAGCGTAAGCTTTTCTGGAAGGCTCTTTTACTGCGGTTACAGAGTCGTCCAACGATACTGGCGAGAAATAAGAGGCCGCCATCGTTGCTTTGTCTCGAAGGCTGTCTAGCCAGTAAAGAAAAAATTTATTGACAGAAGTTCCACAAGTGGGAAGGCAAGATTGTTTGATCCACTTTTTCACCGAATGATGTACCTTGAAATCGATATCACGTGAGCCCGGCACTGCACGCTCCGTAAGCTCGTCTTCCGGTATTTACATTTAGATTCGCAGCGGGATGACGACATCACAACTCTAGTGTCTCCGTACCCCGATGGAAATTGCCACTAGCTAGGACCGAAGCAATATCGCGATTTCGTAGATCAATTTGATTTCATTTAAAAAAAAGCTGTGAAAGATTCAGAAAGCCTTCCTTGCTTGTTTGAATTATAAAACCCTAAAAACTGAGCGTCCGATACATAGCTCAAAAACACGACTCGCCACCTTAGTCACAACCCCTCCACGATCCATCTCGATGGAAAGTAAACCGTACATGTAGTATTTATATATAATTTGTGGGATTTCGTAGTTTGCTGCGTTTAAGCTTTGTGACATAAATAATTTTCTGAAGCCGCAATTGTGCAAGAAAAACTTTCTCACAGGACACGCCGAAACATGCTCTCACCTTGAGAGAATAGGCAACATATACCTACCATATGTTGTAGGGCGGTTCAGTTCCGATCTGATGCCGAGAAGTTTGACTCAAAGAAGAATCTATGTGATACACTGGTAAAGCGGCCCCAGTTCAAGATAGGTTCTCACATCTTCCGGAAAACCGGATACAGCAATGCAATTTTTGGTGAGGCAGACGAAGCAGACCTAAAAGCATCAGGCCGGCACTCAAGCATGAAGAACTATGCAAAATACCGGAAGGATGCAGCCGCAAACTATGAAACGCACACAAAACGCCCCAATCCTGCCAATAATGTGT
>Ga0160421_1000217_pt1 | contig 13626 bp, 13 predicted proteins | sample TAMARWmetagpilot_FD_108195 | JGI IMG/M metagenome (GOLD analysis project Ga0160421, IMG submission 108195) | Phycosphere-associated microbial communities from TAMU algal ponds, Corpus Christi, Texas, USA - TAMU ARW-7 10/27 metagenome pilot | ecosystem: Engineered > Artificial ecosystem >... | reverse complement strand
GGCTTACTCATCTTGACGGTAGTCGCTGTATTGGCCAGTGGCCGCAGTCTACCAACTTTGAATCACCGTCGCGGTCATGTCGGAGTCGGCGCTACATCGGGAATACTAAACGGACTCATGACGCTAGGTGGCCCACCCATCATCTTATTTCTTGCTAATGCAAAGGTTGATAAAACAACCTTTCGGGCCACTTTGGCATTGTTCTTTTTAGTCATTGCTATTGCTAACGTGCTGACCTTTAGTACGCAAGGTGTCTACCAGCGCTCCCACCTCACGCTCCTTCTGGCAATGGTACCTTGCGCGATGTTAGGCGCCCTATTTGGGCATTATCTTCAACGATTTGTCGTTGAGCAGCAGTTTAAACGACTGACGTTAGGATTAATGTTATTATCAGGCGTATCCGTTTTATTTCAGGCGATATGGAGTACTTAAGTCGAAATGTTACCCGCTGAACTTTTAGTTGTGTTGTTGAATCTTGCGATTCTATTGGTGTGTTATCTGCACGTTTTTCCAAGAGTTGCGGGTAAATCGATGGGCAAGCTGGCGATCGCGAGCGGTAGCGCTATTATCCTGTCACTTGTCATTGTAGGGTCAAAGTATATGGGCCTCGGTTATCCTTTTTTGTTATTGGGTGGTTCGCTTAATTGGTTCTGGTACACCCTCATTACCTACGCCTTGATGGAAATCCCCATCGCTATTTGGTACCTGAAAAGAAACCCTTCTTAGCTAAATTACGTAGATTTCGTGATAAACTAGCGTCGATTTTAACGTAAAGGAGTCTGATATGGCCGCTTTTGGCACCGTTTTCATGCCTGAAATGAGTATTGCAGAATACCGTGATGGGCAGTGGCATCCCCCTAAAATAAGTGCAGCCGATAGTCTGTCATTACATCCCGGCGCACACGCTTTACATTATGCCAGCACCTGTTTTGAAGGGTTGAAAGCGTTTAAACATGCCGATGGCTCGGTTCATATTTTTAGACTGGATCAAAATATCAAACGCATGCGGCAAAGCAGTAAATTGCTAGCCTTACCCGAGGTCGATGCTGAATTACTCGAGCACATGATCGTCGACATCGTTAAACACTTTAAAGATGAAGTCCCCAATCCGCCCGGTTCGATGTATATACGCCCAACGCATATCGGCACCGAACCCGCGATTGGTAAAGCGGCCAGCCCAGCAACTCAGTCACTACTGTATGTATTGTTGTCACCTGTAGGTGATTATTTTGCGGGCGGCACGCGTCCATTAAAACTACTTATCGAAACGGACGGTATGCGCTGTGCTCCACACATGGGCATGATCAAAAGCGGTGGTAATTACGCCAGTGCGCTGAACCCGATCATGCAAGCACGCGCTCAGTACGACGCCGATCAGGTATTGTTTTGCCCAAATGGTGATGTACAAGAAACAGGCGCCGCCAACTTCTTACTCATCGACGGTGATGAGATTATTACCAAAGATTTGGATAGTAGCTTTTTGCATGGTATTACCCGTGATTCAATTCTGACACTTGCTAAAGACATGGGTATGACGGTAACTGAGCGTACTTTATCGGTTGATGAATTGCTCGAGCGTGCACAAAAGCCAACGACCGAAGCGGCGTTGTCTGGCACAGCGGCTGTACTGACCCCCGTTGGTTCGCTGATTCACAATGAGCAAACTGTCACCATCGGCAGCGGTGACGAAGGTCCTAAAACACAGCAATTACGCCGTGCGTTAAATGAAATTCAATGGGGCCAACGGGCCGACTCATTTGGTTGGCTAACTGCCGTTTAACCTCGTCCATCGCGCACAACAAAGGTTTCCAAAAGCACCACGGGTTGCCCATCATCGGGCAACTCGATCATACCTTGTTTTACAAAACCCAGTTTATCTAACAAATGCAGAGAAGCTTCATTCGTTGGGTTACAAATCGCATTGATACGACTAAACTCAGTATGCGTTGCCACTCGGTGCATTAACGATACTGCCGCCTCGATCGCGTAGCCATACCCGGTGAACGCATTAGATAGTGCATAACCGATATCGGGGTCGCCGAGAAAATCACGCTTTAATAACCCTATTAATCCAATCGGCCTACCCCCCTGCTTTTGTTCTATCAACATCAAGCCCAAGTCATGCTGGCGATACTGCGATTGGGGGCCTGTTTCAATATAGTTGACGGCGTTATCAATGGTTCTAACCTGCTTATCAGCAATTTGTTTAATGAATTCAGGCTCATTAAGTAGTTTGAGTATAAACTCTGCATCAGTCCTTTTAAGCGGTCTAATCACGAGTCTTTCCGTTTGCCAAGTCGATATCAGTTTCATAACGCGTCCTTAAAGATAGGATACAATCATAACTCAAACTTGTAACTTTAGATATTTAGACTATTATCTAAATATCTAACTAATAGTGATATTGTCTCAATGAAACAACAACTGGTGTTCAAAGCACTCGCCGACGGCACGCGCAGGAATATTCTCCGAGCGTTGCGCGCTGGTTCAAAGAGTGCGGGTGAGCTGAGTGAGGAGTTTTCAATAACTAAAGCTTCTCTGTCGCACCATTTAGCTTTGTTGCTAAATGCTGAGCTCGTGCGACGCGAGCGCCGCGGTCAACAACTCATTTACTCGCTTAATAGTTCAGTCGCCGAAGAGGTCATGGCGATCTTGTTCGATCTATTTTCTCATAAGGAGGATTCATGATCCTTACGCTCTCATCGAAGCATCGCTGGATAAGCTGGTTATTCATAGTACTAAGCGCCGTTTTTGTGGCTGCAATCTATAAGCAGCTGCCACAAGAAATTCCTAGTCATTGGAACTTCGCTGGGGAAGTTGACGATTATCAGTCCAAACCGCTTGGTGCTTGGCTGATGACACTGCTTATGATCGCGCTTTGGGCGCTCATGGAATGTCTTCACGTGCTGTCACCCAAAGGCTACAGCATAGATAGTTTTCGTACGACCATCGGCTTAATTACCAACTTGATGTTAGGCTTCCTTTTGCTTATTCAGGTTGCCCAACTGAGTGTTGCGCTCGGTGTAGAACTCGAGTTACCAACCATCATCATGGTGGGTGTCGGCGTCCTATTCATCTGTTTAGGTAATTACTTAGGTAAGCTGCGTAAGAATTTCTTTATTGGTATTCGCACGCCTTGGACATTGGCCAGTGATGAAGTTTGGTACAAAACACACCGCGTGGGCAGCTACTGCTTCGTGATTATTGGCGCGGTATTGGTATCGAGGGCTTGGTGGACCATCCCGCAAAGTCTCTTTATCGCACTTATTGTAGCTCTTGCACTTGTACCCACAGTTTACTCATTCGTTATATACCGACGCCTACATCGAAATGACAACGAAGACTAAACGTCTTTATTTTTGTCCTCGTACATACGTTCATCGGCTACGTGTAAGAGTTCCTCAAGCGAACGCCCCTCAGCGGGGAATTCTGCACGGCCAACACTGGCGTGGATAGTTAACTCCCCTTTCTCGAACACAAAAGGATGCTCGCGTAGGTGGTCAACGATAGCTCTGACACTATCGGTGTTGCCAACTTCACTCGACTTGAGGGGACGTAACACGACAAACTCATCACCACCAATACGTCCGGCTTCTTTGGCGTTCACGTAAGTATTTAATATGGATGCAACATGCATCAGAAAACGGTCGCCAACAGCATGTCCGTAGTGGTCATTGATCGGCTTAAATTTGTTCAAGTCAATATAGATAACCTCTAAAGGTGTATCGTTACGCAGGGCTAACGCCTTAAAACGTTGTGTTAGGGCTCTTCGATTTAACAACCCTGTCAGTACATCTGTCCGTGCTTGCTGGTGCAACGCCCGATAACTGCGGCTCAATAACGCGATGACGGCAGCTAATACAATGACTCCGGCATAACCAAAAAAACGTAACCAGCCCATTCCCTGCACTTCTTGATTCATATGTTTAGCGCGCGCATGGACCTGCCAGGTTTCATTAAATACATCAAGTTCAGTGGTCGCGTCCGCCGTGTTTAAAATATCAGGGTTGCCGAGAAAAACCTCTTCACCGAGCTTTTCGACCGAGGCTCGGCTTAATGCGAGCTCGTAGTCCGCAGCACTTCCTTCACGAACGCGTCGCATGATTTCTGATATATCAACCAATAGCCGTACCGAGCCCCAGTAAAATCCTGAGAAAGTGAAGTGTCTGGTATAGATAGGCAAGGTCACATCCAACGCTAAACCACCATTTTCCACTAAGCGAGGCGAAGAAACCTGATAGTTTTCGAATAACTGCGCCGCAGGCGACGACAGATCATATTGCTTGGGTGCTTGGCTAGTCCACAATGTCATCGTGGGCGTTATTGGATAAGCGAATAATAAATCTTGGTTACGCCAAACGGATACTCGTTTGACCACAGGGCTCTCTTTAAGAATAGACACCGCGAGCAAGCGCGTGTTGACGGGTTCAGTTACAGGCTGCACGGAAAAATATGAGGAAAATGCAAAGGCGGCACGCGACGCCTCACCAAACAATTGCTCCATTTGCGAGCGAATACCGACTAATTCCGTCGTTGCTCGGTTGTTTTTAAGTTGCTGATACTGCGATGTCGTTAAATTAATGACCCACTCGACACAAGCGATGCCGACCAAAAATACAACGACTAACAAACCATGAAGAAAATTAAGTTGTAATCCTTTAAACCTATTTAGCAACAGCAAATATCCTTAATCACAATCAGTTAGGCTACCTAATGAGGTGCCCTAATTAAGCGCATTGTATCGTGAATTCATAATTAATCCATCCACATTCTCAACAGGTTTTGATAGCTCTTTGAGAGCAGAAGGTATTGTTCACTGCGTCCCTGAGTTTCGAATTCTTGCATAACGGCTTGCTGCATATCAAACAATAAGGCACGCTGCTGAGCATCTCTTACCCAACTCTGACACCAACCGACTAACGCAGTACGTTGACCTGCAGTCACAGGCTCTACCTGATGCAAAAAGTGACTTGGATAGATCAGCACATCCCCCGCATCTAAGCGCCAGCTTCGTTCACCACTATGTTCCTCTATCGTCAATGCACCACCTTGGTACTCGTCAAGCGCAGATAACGAAAGTGTAAAAGAGATATCGGTGCGCGCTTGATTCATGAGTGCGTCATCCACATGAACACCGTAACTTTGCTCATTTTGATAGCGATTGATCATGCTTCGTGCAATTGTCTTCGGACGTAAAGCAGCCTCCACCCAGGGGGTTCTCAGCATGCGCTGAAGCGTAAAATCAACCAGTGCTTGCGCTTTTTGGTCAACACTCAATTGCTGATTGTTTTTAACAGATTTAGCCCCTGCCCCCGCGGATAATTTGCCATCAGTGAAGGTATGCTGAGCAAGTTTCTCGTTAATTACATCAATGGTCGGTTTATCGATAACTTGCTGTAAGTGGATAATCATATTGAGAACATACCTTTTATTTGCGAATAGTTATCATTTTTGAGATTATAACTGAAATAACATTGAGCAAAAACAAGGATTCCATGATGAGAGAAAAACGCAAGAGTTGGATTGCGGTCAGTTCGGCGATTGGTGCCTCGGTGGTCATCAGTCACGGTGCCGTTGCGACAACCAGTCCACATACCAGCCTAGCCCCCGCTACCTTACTCACTGCGCCGGGTCCAATGATGGAAGGCGAAGGTGAAGGTGCGGTGAGCGTGGATTTAACCACCAATGATTCAGCGTTTTTAGCGCAACTTGGTTTAATACGTGGTCATTTATGGGTCGGTATGAAGCTGTATGAACAAGGTCATGTAGAGATGGCGAAGACCCATATGAAACACCCCGGTGATGAACTCTATGCGGGCTTAGTAAGTGCCTTCGAAGCACGCGACCTACCAGGCTTTGCAAAACCATTGAGCGATTTAGCCGATAGCGTCAATAATGATGCCGATAAGGCCGTCGTAATGGAAAACTACGCCGCATTAAAAGACGCTATTGCGGCTAACGAACCTTTGGCATCAATGACCGCAGCGGAAGTACTAAAAAGTATCGCCAGCATGTTACTCACCTCAGCCGATGAGTACGCCATTGGTATCAAACAAAACCAAGTGGTGAATGTGCATGAGTTTCAAGACGCGTATGGATTTCAGCAAATCGCGTTAAGCCGTCTCGATGCGTTGTCTGAGGCGCAACAAGCAGGAGCCGAAGAGGCTATCGCAGAAACGCGTAAGGTTATTCAGGGACTCGACGAACTCTGGCCAACCACCACACCTGAGGGTGAGCTCGAAGGTGATGCAAGCCTGATTTACGGTGCGGCTTCACGCATCGAAATGGAAGCCAATGGCATTTAACGCGCGATTTTGAGTGCCACTTTAAACTGACGCCAGTCTAGAGTGGCTACCAGCAATAGTTCGCGTAAGGTGAGCGTTCGGGGGTTAATTCGCCCCCGATGATTCCATTGATGACCGCAACAGGCAGCGGTCATGATACGTTTTGTTGGCTTCAACAATGTTAAATGGGGGGATTCACCCTCACCGCTGAAACTAAACCATCCCTGATAGTTTAAATGCACTCGATGGTGATTACTATCGACGCGGTCAATGCTATCAAGCACAATCGTCTTAAACTCACTCGTTTCATAACGTACGGGAACCACAAGACCCAATGCCGCATGCTGCTTAAACCACGCGTGTTGTTTTTGTGCTGTACCTGTTCCTGCTGGGCAGGCTGTTGCCTGAGGCGCTTGCCAACTGGCGTTCTGTGCATCGAGTTGCAGCGGACTGTGCTGTGCCGCTTGCAATGAACCGTGTGCGGCATGGCGCACGTAAAACGGAAGGCTCGCTAAACGTCGGCGCAATAAGCCGGCATCTAGCTCTTCTTGTGAGAGTTGTATTAATGTTCTTTCATACAAAGCTGAGCAGAGCTCAGCGATATCGCTGTGCTCTGCTATTGGCTGAAAAATGTCGGCCTGTGAATTATCCAGCTTTGACTTCTTGTCGACCGCGGTATGGCGCTTTGCCATCCAACTCACCTTCAATGCGTAGCAATTGATTGTATTTGGCTACACGATCTGAGCGGCAAAGCGAGCCCGTTTTAATTTGACCGGCGGCTGTGCCAACTGCCAAATCTGCAATGGTTGCATCTTCAGTCTCACCTGAACGGTGACTGATTACCGCAGTGTAACCTGCTTTACGCGCCATCTCGATCGCTGCCAAGGTTTCTGTCAGACTACCAATCTGATTAAATTTAATCAAAATTGAATTTGCGATACCTTTATCAATACCCTCTTGCAGGATACGTGTATTGGTTACAAATAGGTCATCTCCTACGAGTTGCACGCGATCACCTAATTTTTCAGTTAATACTTTCCAACCATCCCAATCCGATTCATCTAAGCCATCTTCGATTGAGATAATAGGATAGCGATCACAGAGCTCAGCCAAGTAATTCGCAAAACCCTCTGCATCAAAAGACTTGCCTTCGCCGCTTAGGTTGTACTGACCGTCTTTGTAAAATTCAGATGCAGCACAGTCTAACGCAAGCGTTACATCGTCACCCATGCGATAACCTGCTTTTTCAACCGCTTCGACGATGACTTGTAGCGCTTCTTCGTTAGAGCCTAAGTTCGGCGCGAAACCGCCCTCGTCGCCCACTGCAGTGCTCAAACCACGCTGCTGAAGCACTTTTTTCAGCGCATGGAAAATTTCAGCGCCCATACGCAAGCCTTCTTTAAAGCTTGACGCGCCAACCGGCTGAATCATGAACTCTTGAATATCGACGTTATTGTCCGCGTGCTCACCACCGTTAAGGATGTTCATCATCGGTAGTGGCATGCTGTATTCTTCAGGCGTGTTGTTAAGCTCAGCAATGTGCTGATACAACGGCATGCCTTTATACGCTGCTGCTGCTTTAGCGACGGCCAAAGAAACGGCCAAGATAGCGTTGGCGCCCAGTTTTTCTTTGTTATCGGTGCCGTCTAAACGCAACATAATTTCATCAATCGCGTTTTGGTTAACCGCTTCAGCGCCACGCAAGGCTTCGGCAATCGCGCCATTAATATTGGCAACCGCTTGCTCAACACCTTTACCTAAGTAACGGTTTTTATCGCCGTCACGTAATTCAAGCGCCTCACGCGAACCTGTTGAAGCACCACTGGGAGCCGCAGCACGCCCCATATGGCCTGATTCTAAATAAACGTCGGCTTCTACCGTCGGGTTACCACGCGAATCCATAATTTCACGCGCAACAATACGGGTAATTGTGCTCATTATAAAATCCTTATTAATTAACCTAAACGCTCTTTGTTAAACTGACCGGCGGCCTCGATAAAGCCTTTAAATAGACCATGGCCGTCACGCGGTGTCGAAGTAAACTCAGGGTGGAACTGAACCGCAATAAACCAACGGTGTTCAGGAATCTCAACCACTTCAACAAGACGTTTATCATGCGAGAAACCCGAAAACTTTAAGCCCGCTTTCTCTAACGCTTCTATGTAGTTATTGTTAACTTCGTAGCGATGGCGATGACGTTCTTCAATCACTTCAGCGCCGTACATTTTGCTTGCTTTCGAACCTTTCTCTAAATGACACTCCTGAGCGCCTAAACGCATCGTGCCACCTAAGTCAGAACTCTCATCACGCAGCTCTTTTTGACCGTTGGCATCCATCCACTCGGTAATCAAACCCACCACCGGTTGTTTACAATCCGGTTCAAACTCAGTGCTGTTCGCATCTTTCAGCCCAGCCACATTGCGTGCGTACTCGATAAGCGCGACTTGCATACCTAAGCAAATACCTAAATACGGAATATTATTTTCACGCGCATACTGCGCGGCTTTTAACTTGCCATCGATACCTCGATCACCAAAGCCACCCGGCACTAAAATAGCATCGACATCAGCTAACTTACTGGTGCCTTTGGTTTCGATGTCTTGTGCATCAATATAGCGAATATTAACCGTAAGACGGTTTTTTAAACCTGCATGCGCAAGGGCTTCATTTACCGATTTATACGCATCCGGTAACTCAACATACTTACCAACAAAGCCGACGGTCACTTCACCGTTAGGATTTGATTCTTGATACAGTACTTGCTCCCATTCGCTCAAATCAGCCTCTGGGCAATCAAGACGGAAGCGATGCGTCACGATCTCATCGAGTCCTTGCGATTTCAGCATCGACGGGATCTTGTAGATACTGTCTACATCGCGTAAACCAATGACTGCTTTTTCTTCGACGTTAGTGAAAAGCGCGATTTTTGAGCGCTCTGAAGGTGGCAACGAACGATCCGAACGACAGACTAAAACATCCGGCTGAATACCAATCGAGCGCAGCTCTTTCACAGAGTGTTGCGTAGGTTTGGTTTTTACCTCGCCCGCCGCACCTAAGAAAGGCACTAACGTCAAATGCATAAACAAGGTGTGATCACGGCCGACTTCGGTACCCAGTTGACGAATCGCTTCTAAGAAAGGTTGTGATTCGATATCACCCACGGTACCACCGATTTCGATAATCGCGATATCCGAGCCTTTGCCGCCTTCAATAATGCGACGCTTAATTTCATTGGTGATATGCGGAATGACCTGAATGGTCGCACCGAGGAATTCACCTTTACGCTCACGACGGATAATGTCTTCGTACACGCGCCCGGCAGTAAAGTTATTATTACTCGTCATACGTGTGCGGATGAAGCGCTCATAATGACCTAAATCGAGGTCTGTTTCTGCGCCATCAACGGTGACGAAAACCTCACCGTGTTGGATCGGGCTCATAGTGCCTGGATCGACGTTAATATAAGGGTCGAGCTTTAGAATGGTGACATTCAGGCCCCGTGCTTCAAGAATCGCAGCCAGTGAAGCTGCAGCAATACCTTTCCCCAGCGAGGATACAACGCCGCCGGTTACGAAAATATAATTTGTCGCCATGTGTTACCCAGTTGGTCAGGTCAATGTAGGGATTTCTTAAGACGGGAAAATAGTATACCTAAGCGCGCCCATTTCTACAAACAAAAGCATCACTTTTGCGCCGATTTTACCTCTTGCCAAAGTGCTTCAAGTTGGTCCAAACTCAGTTCCTCCGCCACTTGTTCACGGGCGCTTAGTATCGCTTCAATCGCTTGAAAGCGCTGCACAAATTTATTGTTCGCTCTCTGAAGCGCACGTTCTGGGTTCACTTGCTTGTGACGAGCAAGGTTAATCACCGCAAATAATAAATCACCGATTTCTTCTTCCAGGTGGTCATCGTTTTCGGCAGTGCGAACCTCATCGATCTCTTCATAAACCTTTGCATAAATGGGTTCTTCTTCCGTCCAGTCAAAGCCTACAGAAGCCGCTCGCTTTTGAAGCTTAGCGGCTTTTAGCACACTCGGTAACTGACTTGGAATATCTTTAAAGACAGTTTCTGCTTGCTGGCTTTTACGCTCTTGTTGTTTTATCGCTTCCCACTGTTGCTTTATCTCGGCATCGGATAAAGCACCGTCGGTTTGCTCGAACACATGCGGATGACGGCGTATTAGTTTATCGGCGGTATGCTGAGCAATAGCCTCAAAATCAAAGCTTCCCTCTTCCTCTCCAAGTTGCGCATAAAATACGACTTGAAACAGTAAGTCACCGAGTTCATCTTTCATCGCTGCGCGATCGCCCCCATTGATCGCGTCGACCACCTCATAGGTTTCTTCGATGGTATAGGGTAGCAACGACTCAAAAGTCTGTTTGAGGTCCCACGGACAGCCGTGTTGTTTGTCGCGTAGCTGCTGCATAACCTGTTTGAGCGCCTCGATACCCACTGCTTGCATGATTGTTAACTCCTTTGAACTTGTTCAATGCCGGGTAATTGGCGTAAATGCTGAATGATCTTTTGCAACGCCTGATTATTTTTAACCGCTAACTTCAGCCAAATGGTCGCCGACTGCGATTGCGCGTCTGACTCACTGTCCATTTGTAATACCGCTGCTTTTTCGTTGGCCAGAACACTGGTGATATCGTGCAATAAGCCATTTCTATCCAGCGCTGAAATACGCACCGACGCGCGATACTCTTTCTGCGTGCGAGCAGACCAAGACACTTCAATGCCCCGTTCAGGATGTTGCGAGAGCAGATGCTGTAATTGATCGCAGTCTTGCCGATGAACCGAAACGCCACGCCCTTGGGTTATAAATCCACGAATCGGTTCGCCGGGGATCGGTTGGCAACAGCGCGCAAACTGCATCATTAAGTTACCAATCCCTTCGATGGTCACTTCGGAGGTTCCACCGACAGGCTTACTCGACTGTGCGGTGCGCTTTTTAATGCGGGCGAGCTGCTGTTCTTCCGTCGGTGCCGGCTTAATAAAGTTGACCACTTGGTGGAGCCGGATATCGCCCGCACCAATAGCTGCCAATAGGTCATCTAAGTGGCTTACGTTAAAGCGTTCAAGCGCTTTACTGGCAGCACTTAAATTCAAGCCGTATTTGCTGAGTTCCTGCTCTAATAGCTCTTTGCCGGCTTGTAAATTCTTGTCGCGATCCTGCTTTTTAAAGTAGGTATGTACTTTACTGCGTGCGCGCGAAGAATGCAGATAGCCCATCTGCGGATTTAACCAATCACGGCGCGGTTGTGCGCTTTTCTGAGTCAGTATTTCGACTTTATCGCCATTTTGCAGTTGATACGTGAAAGGCACGATGCGGCCATCGATCTTCGCACCGACACAGCGGTGGCCCACCTGACTATGGATATAATAAGCAAAGTCCAACGGCGTAGACCCCGCGGGAAGATCAATGACCTCACCTTTCGGCGTGAACACATAGACCCGATCTTCAAACACCTGGGAACGTATCTCTTCAACTAATGAGTCACTCCCGGCCATGTCTTCATGCCAAGCTAAGAGCTTACGCAGCCATGCTATTTTTTCTTCAAAGCCATGCCGTTTGCCTGCTTGCGCACCTTCCTTGTACATCCAATGTGCAGCAACACCGAGTTCGGCATCATCATGCATTTCATGGCTACGAATTTGAATTTCGACATTTTTATTGTCGGGACCAACGACGACCGTATGGATCGATTGGTAGCCGTTCGGTTTTGGCGTTGCCACATAATCATCAAATTCTGAGGATAAATGGCGCCAACGTGAGTGCACAACCCCTAACGCGGCGTAACAGTCTTTCAACGAATGCGTCAAAATTCGCACAGCACGAATATCAAATAGCTGCTCGAAACTGAGGTGCTTCTTCTGCATTTTCCGCCAAATCGAAAAGATATGTTTGGGACGGCCGTACACATCAGCGATTATGCCCTGCTCTTGCAACGAATGTTGCAAGTCCTCGACAAAATCATGGATATAACTTTCGCGATCTAAACGCCGCTCATCGAGCTGCTGTGCGATGCTTTTGTAGGTTTTGGGATGCAGGTAGCGAAAGGCGATATCTTCCAATTCCCATTTGAGCTGTCCAATACCCAAACGATTGGCCAAGGGCGCGTATATTTCTGCGCACTCCTTAGCCGCTAATACGCGTGTCTCCTCATCCGCATTTTTTACCTCGCGCAGAAAGCAGATGCGCTCGGCAAGCTTAATAAGCACCGCGCGAACATCTTCAACCATAGACAACAGCATGCGCCGCACGTTATCGATTTGCGCGCCATCAGGTTGGCCATGTTGAAAGGACTGCAACTCGGAAATATTCTGCATTTGCTGGACATTGCGTAGTAACACTTTCAAGGAGCGCTCAATAGGCAATTCCTCAACATCAAGCGTCACCTTATCAACCAGCGGCGCGTACAATGCTGCGAGCAAGGATTCAGTATCAAGATTGAGTGGCGCTAAGATCTCCACCATCTCCTTACCTTTGAGTAAGGCATCAGCGTGATCCGAATAGCGCTTGGCGAGCATGTTCGCGGTTTCTTCCAGTGTGTTGACATCTTTGACACTGACTAACCAGTGTTGTGCCGCGTCCTGATACTGCGGATCATCAACATGTGTACTGCGAACATGGACCATGACTTTATACTACCTTTTTGAAGCTCACCATTGTTTCAATGTGATGTGTTTGTACAAACATGTCAACTAAACTGATATGCGCAATCTCATAGCCGTTATCCAATAACCAACGGCTGTCTCGAGCCAGCGTATTCGGCGAGCACGAAACATACACAATTTGCTCAGGTTGTTTATCTGACTGCAGTTTTGCAATGCACTGACAAACCGCTTCTGCACCAGCCCGTGCGGGATCGAGAAGAATACGTTGGTAGCCTTTCTCCAATAAGCGACTCACTTCATTGGTACCCAGATCAAAGGTGTGTGCGTAAACATTACTGAGGTTTGCTGTCGTCGCATTAGCAGCTAATTGTTTGGTCATTGCTGATACGCCTTCCACAGCAGTCACCGACTTTGCGCGACGTGCCAACGGCAAAGTAAAGTTGCCAATGCCCGCGAACAGATCAAGGATTTCATCGTCGGCTTGTGGCGCTAACCAATTAACAGCCTGCTTTACCATTTGCTGATTAACTCGAGCGTTTACCTGTATAAAGTCTCCAGGCATGAATACTAGCCGATCACCATCAATGGTCTCATCGAAACAGATCGCATTTTGGCTCAACGCTTTAAGCTGTTGTCCATTATCCAACCAAACGGCACATTCACTTGTTGTGGAAAACGCTTCGAGTTGTTGCGTCTGTTCCGAACTCAAGGGCTGAGTAATGCG
>Ga0160421_1000216_pt1 | contig 13665 bp, 14 predicted proteins | sample TAMARWmetagpilot_FD_108195 | JGI IMG/M metagenome (GOLD analysis project Ga0160421, IMG submission 108195) | Phycosphere-associated microbial communities from TAMU algal ponds, Corpus Christi, Texas, USA - TAMU ARW-7 10/27 metagenome pilot | ecosystem: Engineered > Artificial ecosystem >... | reverse complement strand
CGAACTCAGTAGTGAAACGAAACAGCGCCGATGATAGTGTAGCATTTGCTATGTGAAAGTAGGACATTGCCAGGCTCCAAATAAGAGAAACCCGTTACAGCGATGTAACGGGTTTTTTGTTGTCTGGGATTTAATAAGTAGGCGAACTCAGTAGAGAAACGTAACAGCTCGAGGGCGAGCCCTACGAAAGGCCGACCAGACACAATGATAATGTAGTATTTGCTATGTGACTCTCTACCGCTGTGGGCACGACGACATCGCCAGGCTCCAAATACAAGAAAGCCCGACTCGAAAGAGCCGGGCTTTTTTACGTCTACAGAAAAGTAAAAATACATTCCAGATATTATTCGCACAGTCTCCACCACCTCCGTAGCGTGGGTTGAGTATCACGAAACCCGCGGATAACGCTCGCCGCACATCTTTGTATGGTAAATATAGTGTTCTTATCTCACGAGTTGGATTACCAGCAACAACAGTATCCGCCTCTACAATTTTAGTTACTACAGATCCCGCACCAATAACACTGTTATCCCAAAAGGTATGGGCTTGATCTATTATCAAATTTTTTTAGAAAGTCTTTTAAGTATTTTCCTAATTATCAATTGATAGCAAACCCTATAAACTTGCCCCATCTTGTATTTACATACCTTACCCAAGGGGAGAAGAGCATGTCTCATCAAATTATTAAAGACTTACATAACCGTTACACGGCTAAAAAATACGATACGAGCAAACGTATTTCATCGGCGGATCTTGACGTAATTAAAGAAGCTATTCGCTTGTCTGCTTCTTCAATCAACTCTCAACCTTGGAAGTTTGTATTGGTAGAAAGTGATGAAGCTAAGCAGCGTTTGCACGATACATTTGCTAACAAGCACCAGTTTAATCAATTACATGCTAAAGAAGCGTCGCATACGCTGTTATTAGCTTACGATCCTAAGTTTACTAAAGAGAAGTTTGTTAAACGTGTGGATGTTGAAGTGAGCTCTGGTCACTTACCAGCGCAACTGCGTGAAAGCTTTATGGGTGCCTACGCTTTTGCTGAAATGAATACGGATGAAAATGGCTACAATGGCAGCTGGACTAAAGCACAAGTTTACCTAGCACTGGGTAACATTATGCATACACTGGCACGTTTAAATATTGCATCTACGCCTATGGAAGGTGTTGACCCAGAGTTAATCGGTGAGAAGTTTAGCGAAGAGCTTGATGGTCATATTTGTGAAGTGGCACTTGCAATGGGTTACCCAGTTGAAGAAGAAGATTGGAACTTTGGCAAACCTAAAGCGCGTTTACCAGTTGAAGATATTATAGCTACTGTATAACGTGTTGCTATAAGCTAATTAGCCGAGAGCCTTCTCGGCTTTTTTATTTTTAGAATAAACCATACGCTTGTGTTTCTTCGTCTTCCTGTTGTGCTAAATGATCAGGTCTAAATATTGCGCTAGGGTCTATTAAAACACTGTGTTTTTCGGCTAACTTTATTAGCCCTCGCATCATGCCTTTGGTTTGCGGGTCTATATTAAAGCCTACTTCGGTTAATTTATCGAGTGGCTTAATATCTTCTTTTTTATAATCTATATTGTCCTCTACTTTATCTACTAGTAATCCGATATGCGGGTTGAGCCCATCTTTAGTAGTAAAAACAATAATAGGTTTATAATCGAGTGTTATTTGCTCTTTTGCCGCATCAAACAGTCGTTGTAATTGCATAAAGCTGTTGCGCTTTATACTCGCTAAATATTTATTGGCTTGTTTATAGTCTTGCTCGTTATGAGCACTAACTGCGCGATCTGTTGCTGTTACTAGCGCTTGAAAAGGCTCATCAAGTTTTTCTATGATAGTTTTTAGGTCACTGTTGTCGGTTTTAAACTCTTTATAAAATACGGCGATGTTGTGCAGCTGAGTTTTATCGTTTGTTATTACATGGCTCTGTTGCGCGATGCTTTTTTCAAATTGGCTAAACCAATCATTAAGCGAGGCTTGCCAGGTTCTTAGCTCATTAAGTGCTTTTTTATTACTTTGCTCTGTAGAGCTGCCATTTAAAATAACACCTAGGTCGAACACCGGCGTGGGTGTTTCCATGTAGTCTTTTACACCAATAAAGCTCTTATTGTTATTTGGCAATGTAGTGAGGTTATTATCAAACCGCTCGGTGAGTAAAATATCGAGAATTTTAAGTGAAATGGTTTTACAGCCCACTTGAAAGTTTATGAATTCCATACCTTTATCTTTAATTGCCTTGTAATGCTTTAAGGATAGAACAAAATAGATAAATAGCTTAAAGGTTGTGTGGTTTTTTAATTAGTGACTTAACTGCGAGTTTAAATTGTTGCTCTAATGCTTTTTTTCCACTTAAGCAATGTTGCTTGATTAGCTGCTCATTACTGTGGTTTTGTAATACCATTTGTATCAGCAAGTGGCGATCTTCGCTTTTAGTTGCCATTAGGCAGGATGGGGAGTGGTTAAATAAGTACCATAGTTTTGGCGCGGTATTAAAGCGATTTATTGAACTAATTGCAGTGTTTATAGGTGGGCTGGGCACGCTAGATTCATCGATAAATTTACTTATTAGCTCACTGACTAACTCACTGTCGAGTTGGCTAAAGTGCGTTAATAAACCATAAAATAAATCACTTTTGAATTGCTGAGCTAAGGTATGTAAGCCCTGCGTGGAAGTGTTTAGTGCTTTAATAACGAGGGCTGAGTGCTCACCCGTGCTTTTATCTCGCTGATAACCTAGCTTTACAGCACTAAAGCCCTGAGATTGCCAAAAACGTAAAAGCCCTGCTGTAGCCCCAAAACTTGCGCCTATATAACTACAGGTGGGAGTTAGCTGATGTTGGCAATGCGCTAGCAATGCTTTACCCACGCCTTGTTGGTGCAGGTTAGGTGCAACAGCTATACGAATAACGCGTGCGCTTTGTTTTGTTAAATAGCTTGGCTGTGCGCTTAATTGCGCGAGCGATTGTGCCATTAAATGCCCTTGTGGGCGGCGCTCACCACTGATTACTTGCTTAGCTAGCTCTGCATCCATACCGCCTTCAACTGTTATTAAACACACACCCATAACATGCATGTCGCATCTACTAATAAACAGCCTTTGCGCTGGGGCATCAAGTAATTGGCGTAAATCGTTAACACTGCTCTGGTAATGGGCAAGTGCTAGCAACGCAACTATTTGCTGCAGTAAAGGCTCATTGTCAACGAGTTGCTGTTGAGTGACTTCAATATGCTCAATGTTATTTAAAGCGGGTGGGTATTCGTTATATTGTGCATCTAAAGCAAAGAGTGTGCGTACATGTTGCTCAAGAGGGTCGCCCTTGGCAAAGCGTAAAGGCTCTTCTAAGTTTACAATTTTTGCCGCTTTGTAATTTGCTTTAATATGTTGCGTAAAGCGAATGGTATAGCCTCGGCCATTACCCTCGTAACCTACCAAGGTGCTCGCAAAGACTATACGCGGGTAGTGCTTTAACATGGTTAACAGTAGTGGGACAGGGGTTGCGGCGGCTTCATCGACCAGTAATAAATCACATTGCGGCAACTGATTAAGCAGTGCATCGGGCGCCATGTATTGTAAATTAGCTAAATGTTTTTGCTGAGCCTTGTATTCCACCTGTAAGGTTTTAGCTAAATGCTTAAAACAGCTATGGGTGGCTCTAAATTGTGTTGCGCATACAATGATTTTTTTATCATGTAATGCTGCGGCTGCAAGACCTAGCGCGGCTGATTTTCCTCGCCCTCTGTCGGCATTAATAATTAAAGGCCTGTTCGCACGCCCTGTGGCCACCTTAATTATTTGCTCAACGCACTGTTGCTGCGCCTGATACTCAATTTTATTTGTTACATTGCTTTTGAGCGGCGACTGTTTAAAGACAGTGTGTTCATCAAAGTGTATGGCAGGTAGCGTTTGTAAAAGGCGAGAAAAACGTAAATTAAAATAGCTTTGCTGATTACTACACCCATAAGACTGCACGCTTTGCAGCGCAGGGTCTTGCCATGAGGCTAAATGTTGTAAATCAGGCAGTAATAAAAATAAAAGCCCGCCGGCTTTTACGGTGCCGGCTAATGCAGCGAGTTTATCGGGGTAAATGCCACTAAAGCCATCATAAACGGCATGAGGAAACTCTTGCCCAAGTAGTTGATGAGTATGCTCAGGCCAACTGGCATTGGCAAGGCTGCTTGAAAGTAACTTTACATCATCCGAACGGGTTAACGCGCTTAATAGTTCATAGCACCAAGTAGGCTGGCCTGTAATAAGCACTAACTGACGATGCTTTGCGTCAGTTAGTTGCTGCGTTAATTGCTCAACACTGCGCTTATACAGCTTGAAGTCGTGCATATGCGGTTACTAACCATTTGCTGCCAAGGTCGTCAAAGTTTACTTGCACACGCGATTGCGCGCCACTGCCTTCGTAATTAAGCACAGTGCCAATACCAAATTTAGCGTGCAGTACACGTTGGCCTAAGTTAAAACCACTTTCTTCAAATACAGCATGGCTTACTGATGCGCTAAAACGTCCTGCTGCAGGCGGTCGTGATACCTGTGTTTTAATACGAATTTCTTCTACGCAATCTTCGGGTATTTCACGTAAAAATCGCGATGGGCTATGGTATTTTTCTTGGCCGTATAAACGACGGCTTTCGGCATGGCTTATGTAAAGTTTGTCCATCGCACGGGTCATGCCCACGTAACAAAGGCGGCGTTCTTCTTCTAAGCGCCCTGACTCTTCATTACTTTGCTGCGATGGGAACATGCCTTCTTCAACGCCCACCATAAACACAAGTGGAAACTCTAAGCCTTTAGCAGAGTGAAGAGTCATCATTTGCACAGCGTCTTCGTGTTCATCGGCTTGGCCTTCACCAGACTCAAGCGATGTATAAGCTAAAAAGCCTTGTAGTGGTGAGCTAAACTCTTCTTCTTCGGGGAGTTCATACTGATCGCAGGCACTGATAAGCTCTTCTAAGTTTTCTACGCGAGCTCGGCCTTTTTCGCCTTTTTCAGCTTGATACATGGCCATAAGGCCAGAGGTTTGGATAGTGTATTTGGCTTGCTCTTGCAGTGTAAGGTCGCTAATTTTATCTTCTATGTGCTCTACCAACTCTACAAATTTTGTAACAGCGCTTGCCGCACGACCCGATAAATGTTGTTGTTCAACAATTGCTTTAGCTGCGTACCAAAGAGGCAGAGACTCAGCACGCGCACAGTCGCGTATATGGCTAAGTGTTTTATCGCCAATACCGCGCGCAGGGGTGTTAATTACACGCTCAAATGCGGCGTCATCTTGGCGGTTTCCTACCAATCGTAAGTACGATAGCGCATCTTTAATTTCTTGACGTTCGAAGAATCGCATACCACCGTAAATACGGTATTTTAAGCCTTCTTGAAGCATGGCTTCCTCGAGTACACGAGATTGCGCGTTACTACGGTATAAAATAGCGGCGTCTTGCAACGCATTACCAGCATTTAACCAGCTGCGTAGCTTGCTGCTTACAAAGCGGGCTTCGTCTAGCTCGTTAAAGGCGGCATAAATTGATATAGGCTCGCCTTCGTTACCATCGGTCCAAAGGCTTTTACCCATGCGCTCTGAATTATTTTTAATTAGCGCATTAGATGCTTTTAGAATGGTCGCGGTTGAGCGGTAGTTTTGCTCAAGACGAATAGTTTCGGCGTCAAAATCAGTTAAAAAGCGTTTAATGTTTTCTATTTTAGCGCCGCGCCAACCGTAAATACTCTGGTCATCGTCGCCTACAATCATAATACTTTGTGTATCACCAGCAAGTAGCTTTAACCATGCGTATTGAATGGTATTGGTATCTTGGAACTCGTCTACCAGCATGTGGGCAAAGCGCTGCTGGTAATGGCGAAGTAGCGTAGGGTTATTTTTAAGTACTTCGTAGCTACGTAGCAGTATTTCGGCAAAATCGACTAAACCTGCACGGTCACACGCCTCTTGATAGGCGGCATATACACGCAGCATCATTTGCTCGTTTATATCGTAGGCTTGAATATCTTTAGGGCGCAGGGCTTCATCTTTTTTAGCGCTGATGTACCAGCCAAATTGTTTGGCGGGCCATTTTTTGTCATCAATATTCATTGATTTTAATAAGCGCTTGATCATTCTAAGTTGATCGTCAGAGTCTAAAATTTGAAAGGCTTCTGGTAGGTTTGCTTCTCGATGGTGAGCGCGCAAAATACGGTGTGATAAACCATGGAATGTACCAATCCACATGCCACCGACAGGGGCTTTTAGGGTTTCTTCAACACGGGTGCGCATTTCTTTAGCGGCTTTATTAGTAAAGGTAACCGCAAAAATACTATAGGCTGAGGCTTGCTCAACCTGCATTAACCACGCGATACGATGAACTAAAACACGTGTTTTACCCGAACCAGCACCTGCTAATACCAGCATGTTTTGTAGTGGGGCTGCAACGGCATCGCGTTGTTTGTCATTTAAGCCATCGAGTAATTCAGAAACGTCCATCGTTACGCCTTTTCAATCAATAATGAGGGCAGTATAACAGGTGTTTTTGTTAGGCTAAATAAAATACTGTTTTTATGAACAGCTATTCTAAAAATACTTGTAAAACTAATCGCTTAGTCGCTTTTTTGTACTCTTAAGTAACGATAATTAATAATAAAAATAATCAAATTGACCTATATTTAGTAAAAAATACTAAAGCAGTTATTTAGTAGTAATTTAACTATCTGATTTTTAAGCTTTAATAAATTGGCATAAAGTGTGATAGTAAGTAAATAACTAAAACTTAAAATTAATTAACTACAGAGGTGAGTATGTCAGGACAAGGTTCAGGTGGTAATGTAATTGCAGCACTATGTAATATATTTTTCCCCGGTTTAGGTCAATTAGTACAAGGGCGTATTTTAGCTGCTTTACTATTTGCTATTTTCTTTTTTGGCGGTGCCGCACTGTGGTTTTTAGTTGTGCCAGGGATTATTGCCGCGATAGTATACGTTTGGGCAATAATTGACGCCGCGAGATACCGCTCCAGAGATTAGTGATCATAAAATAAGTAATAGCGCCCATTGGCGCTATTTTGCGTTTTAGGGTCGGTGTTTAAGGCTATTTATGGGTATAATTAGTGCATTAGCGTTCTAAAAGTAAAAATTATGGAATATCAATTTATACGTGACCCTATTAGTGGGCTGCGCATTAAAATAAGCAGCGAGCATGCCCTAATTGGCCGCTGGTTAAACGAAGAAATTGGCAAAGAAAAAGTCGCGATGGTACAAGCACTTATTAGCTCGGTAAAAACAAGTTACGAGCCAATAACGTTAAAAGGCCAAGAGATAGACTTAATACTCTCTAAAGACGAAGCCTTATTTGAAGCCCATGCTCTACACCAAGACAGCGAAGATTTAGTCGCCTATCAAGATGATGACTTAATGCTTGAAGAAAATGGCCTAGTGAGTGGTTGTGGCTTTGAAGATTTTGTTGACCTGATCAACTCATGGCATGAGTTTTCGGCTGGTCGTTAAGTTATATTATCTGTATTATTTTTATAAATTTATTTAGAGTAGAAAGTTTAAAATGAAAAAAGTTGAATTAAAAATTGTCAATCCTAAAGTTGGTACTGAAATTCCTATGCCTGAGTATGCTACAGATGGCTCTGCTGCTATAGATCTTAGGGCCTGTATTGATGATATATTACAAGTTTTACCGGGTGAGACGAAATTAATTCCTACTGGTATTGCTTTAAATATGCAGGATACTGGAATGGCTGCTACTATTTTGCCTCGCTCAGGTTTAGGTCATAAACATGGGATTGTACTGGGTAATTTAGTCGGATTAATCGATTCAGATTACCAAGGCGAGTTATTCATTTCAGTATGGAATAGAGGTAATGATGAATTCTCAATAAACTCTGGTGATAGAATTGCTCAATTGATGTTTATACCAGTACTTAAAGCTGATTTTGTACTTGTCGATGAGTTTGAAGCAACAGATCGTGGAACTGGTGGCTTTGGTCATACTGGCGTGAAGTAAACTTCTTAGGTGGCGTGTATATTCACGCCACATAGCAACTTAGTTAAAAGGATTTACTAAATGATTCGACATATTATTGCCGTAATTTCAGCACTCTTAATTTTGTTAATACTTTATATTCTCAATAAAAATATTGCTATTGGAGCTTTAGGAGGTATTGCAAGTCTTATAATTGTTGAAGTTTATTTTTTTATGGGAAAAAATGATTTCGATCTTACATTCCTTGGCCTGAAAAGATTATTTTATGTATTTAAAAAAAGAAAAATAATAAAAGAATCTATTAATTATGACTCATTGGCTGATTATGCCTTCTGGTTAAAAGAGGAGTTTGTTTTTCCTCTATCTTCCTTTAATAAAAAAATAGATAAAACTGTAATTCAAAAGCTTTCAAGTTTCGAAGCCGCCATATTTATTCTACTTGTTAATGACAATCAAAATTTTATAGATTGCAGCTACCTTACTTCAGAGGATTTTAAGGAACTTTTTACTAAAGCTCTACAAGAGTCGTTTTATAAAAGGCTAATTCTTAAAGAGTCCCTGTCACGAATTATTAAGCCAGCTGATTTAGATAGGTTACTTTCCAAGTTTGAAGAACAACTAATAGTGGATAGCGGTTTAAGTAATGAAAATGCTGATAATAACCTCTTCACTAATAAAGTTAGAGAGCTATGCGGTGAAGGGGGCGAAATAAAAATATCAATTTTCTCAACCACTTCGCAATTATCTCACGATATATTAAAAGATTTAAAAGCTTATCAAACAAGTACCACTAAAGTAGATATAGATTTCTATATTTGCAGTCCAAATGTTAAAACAGACTTAGCAATCTTGGAATTAATGAAAGAATATGAAGTCCCTGTTGGTGCATTGCCAGATCAGTTTGTAAAAGCTAGTGATAAAAAAGCACATGTAGAGATGGATATTATCCGCCGTGTATTTAGGGTGTTGCGCTCTTTTAAAGACATTAAGGATAATCAAGAAAGCTATTGTAAAACGTCTGTTTATTTATATAAAAAAAGCTATCCCGGTTGTAAAATTCGTTTAATAGAAAATAAGTTTGTTGAATTACAACCTGGTCCATTAAAGTTTGCTAATAATTTATATCGGTTCCGTATTTCGAGCACTGATTCAGAAGTAATACATACTCTAAGTGATGCTGTTAAAAACTTTAAAGGTGGTAATGAAGTTCAATGCATTGAATTATTGAACCAGCCAATAGAACAGGCAGAAAAGCAGGCATTACTAGAGTTAGCTGAATGGCTAATATCAAGGGGCATAAAAACAGATGATTTATCTAATTATGCAACAGATATTCATGCATTTAGTGGTGATCAAGAAGCACGTGCTAGACTAAAATTTTTACAAAATAGAATAGGTATTGCTTATAAAGCGATAACTAATTTGAGTAATTTTACAAATGAAGAGCTTTGTGCAGAAGAAAACTTTAAACAATTAACGGGTAGCGGCATCAGGGAAGTAGAAATAAACAATAAAATTAAACATATAACAGTCGCTGCTATTTTTACGAATGATAATAAAATCCTTTTAATTGAAAAAGCTAAAGAATTTTATGAAGGAAAGTATAGCCTTGTTGCAGGACATGTAGAGTATCAAGATAATACGCTCGCTGATGCTGTGGAGAGAGAGGTCAATGAAGAGATTGGGCTGAGCATAAATAGCTTAAGTTATATTTGTCATATTGATGACTTAACAGACAAATGTGGTCATGGTGGTGAGATCCATGATTGGCATGTTTTTAATTCTTATGAAATCATAGATGAGAATAGTTTAAAGCTTGGTGCCGAAGTTAAAAGTATTAAGTGGGTTTCGTTGAATGAACTTCAAACAATAAAAGAAGAATTAACTGATGGTGCTTGCAAGATTTTTAATGCCATGGGTTGGTTGAAATGAAAACCGTTGTTATAAGACTAACCGGAGGCGGTGCTATTTCTGAGGCTAGTACCGAAATTGATGTGCCATGGTGGGGGTATAGAAATATGCATATCGCTCCTGATGTATTCAAAGATTTACCAGTTATTATTACAAACAACCCATCAACAAAGTTCATATTTGTTTGCGGTGGCATAGGAGCTTTTCTTTTTACTGATTTAGTTAAAAACCTAGCTATGGATAGTTATGTAGATGAAGTTGGGAGAGGCATAATTTCGATATTAAATGGTATCGCAATATCATATTTAAACTCATTTTCTATAAACGTTTATTCAAATGAAGTACCTGTCAATCAAATAGAAAAATACTTATCTACAACGGATGCTAGATGTTTTTTTATTAAGCCTGATTCAGGTTGTATTAGCAGTGATTCACTTGCTGCAGAAGCTGCTTTTTTAACTAAAGCAGACCTTTTGTTATATGTAAAAAAAGGCGCCCCTCAATATCATGTTGGTTTCGATAAACCAACAATCATAAATCGCTGGTCATTAGATGATATAGAGCTTAAAGCTCTTACTTTGTATGAGGATAAAAATAAGCATTATGTGCTTGATTATCAAGCATGTTCCATACTCAAATCTAATTCTAACGAAACTTATATTATTCCACCTGAAATTATTAAAGAAATCAATATGAGCTCTTTTCCTGGCAGTAACTCAAAATTAGTAACAAGGGTGTATTAAATGGTATTAAGTTCCGAAAGCATAAAAAGACACCTAATTGAAGGTAAGCTTGTTATTGAGGGTTTTAAAGAAAGCTCATTCAGACCTGCGAGCTATTTACTGAGGCTAAGTGACCACATACTTTTAATGGAACAGCACGATAGAGAAATTGATACTAAATCTACAGATACGAAATCTTTTTTTAAAGCTATACAAATTCCAATTGAAGGGTATGTATTAAAACCAGGTGATTTTATATTGGGAGCTTCTGTTGAGTCTTTGAGTTTACCAAACTCTTTGTGCGGGGAGCTAAGCCAACTATCCTGTTACGCTAGAGTGGGTTTGAGCATTAACTTCAGCGCTAATTATGTTGCACCTACATTTGGCCATAATAACCCGTCTTCTATAACCTTTGAGATAAAAAATGAATCTTGTAATGATATCCGTATATATTCTAGAGTGAATTTTTGCCATATACGCTTTATGCAAACTGACTTGGATGTTAAAAGTTCATATAATGGAATATACAGTGGGCATAAAGAGGCAAAGGCAGCTGACTTTAGTACAAAGCCAGCGAAAGGTTAAATAATCTTACGGTAGTCGGTTACGTTTAAGTAATCGGCTATTACATTATGTGGTTGCTGGCTATCTGGGTTGGCCACCGCAAGTAAATGTTCAATGCCGTATTCTCGGGCAGCATTTAAAACAGGCACACTGTCATCAACAAACAAAGTGCGCTGCTTATTAAACCCTAAGTCTTTTTGTACTTGATGCCATAAACTTTGCTGCTCTTTACTCACTCCGTATTGATGAGTAGACACCACGCCATCTAAATAATTATCTATCGCGGTATGTTCAAATTTAAGCATGACGTTTTCTGGGTGGGCGTTAGTTAAAAGAATTAGCTCTTTACCTGCTTTTTTTAGCTCAGTTAAAAAGTGGGGCACATCTTCGCGTACTTTTATTAAGTGCTGGGTTTGGCGTTTTAATTCCATTATTGGTAAATTGAGTTGCTCTTGCCAATAATCTAAGCAATACCACTGTATTTGACCACTTACCGCTTGATAGCGTTTGTGCATATCGGCTTTTGCTTCATCAAGGGTAATATTGCGAGTGAGCGCAAGTTGCTCTGGTACAACGTTAAGCCAAAAGTGACTATCGAAATGTAAATCGAGTAATGTTCCGTCCATATCGAGTAAAACGGTATCGATTTTTGACCAATTTAGCATGGGCTTTTCCTTGTGAAAAGTTTATGATTAAGCACAACTGCCATGATAGCAAAATAACGCCAATGACACAGAAAAAGCACCCAACTCCGCCTCAAATTATTAGTAACAATGTAGTTGCTAAAAGCCGTTTATTTACTGTTGAATCGTTAGAGCTTAAGTTTTCTAATGACGAAGAGCGCCAGTATGAGCGCATACGTGGCGGTGGCCGCGGGGCTGTAATGATTGTACCAATAACTGCCGATAACGAAATGCTACTGGTACGTGAATATTGCGCGGGCACAAACGACTACCAATTAGGCTTTCCTAAAGGCTTGATAGACCCTGGCGAAACACCACAGCAAGCTGCAAACAGAGAGCTTAAAGAAGAAGTGGGTTTTGGTGCTGAATTTTTTGAGCCGCTAAAAGTAGTATCAATGGCGCCAAGTTACTTTAACGCGACCATGCATATTTTATTTGCTAAGCAACTATATCCGCAAACGTTAGAAGGTGATGAGCCCGAACCTTTAGTGGTTGTTAAGTGGCCATTAACAGATTGGCAGTCATTATTAGAGCAAGACGATTTTACCGAAGCTCGCAGTGTTGCCGCTTTGCTATTATTAAATAAGTATTTAGCGTCTGGAGCTGCAAATGAATAAATTACTAGAGCCTTGTATTGAACTTGCACAAAGTGCAGGCGATGCCATTATGGCTATTTATAAAAAAGACGATATTGGCCAGCAAGAAAAGTCAGACTCTACGCCTGTTACAAAAGCAGACTTAGCGTCTAACGATGTGCTTGTTGCTGGTTTAAAAGCGCTTGCGCCCGACATCCCTATCATGTCGGAAGAAACGCCTATTCCGGCACTTGCCCAAAGAAAGAACTGGCAACGCTATTGGTTATTAGATCCGATGGATGGCACTGGCGAGTTTATTTTAGAAAGTGGTGACTTTGCCGTTAATATTGCACTTATTGAAAATAATCACCCCGTTTTAGGTGTGATTCATTGGCCAGCAAAAGGGATCACTTACTTTGCTACTGCTAATCAGGGTGCATTTAAACGAGAAAATGGTAGCGACACAAAAATGTCGGTAGCAACACCCGATAACCTAACGTTGGCAGTAAGTCGTAGACAAAAAATTGAAGCGGTCAGTCAGTATTTAAATACGCAGTTTGCCACTATTGCAGTAGGCTCGTGCTCGCTAAAAGCATGTATAGTTGCCGAGGGCAAAGCCGACTGCTTTTTACGAATTGGTCCTACAGGCGAGTGGGATACCGGCGCGTCACAAGTTATTGTAGAAGAAGCGGGTGGGTGTATAACCGATGCAGAATTTAATCCGCTTACTTATAACCAGCGTGAGAGCACTGAAAATCCTGACTTTATTGTAATGGGACACCCAGATTGGGAGTTTCAAAAAATGATAAGCCCACATCAGAGATAGCTATTTATAGTGCTTGTTGATTGCTTTTTGTTCGGTTGAACACAATTAACTAGTTAAAGCCTTGCAATATAAGTTTATTCCTATATTATAGCGCTCTCTTCGAAACAGGCTCGTTATTAACACGAAACTATTTCAAAGAAATTACAGGCGCGGGATGGAGCAGCCTGGTAGCTCGTCGGGCTCATAACCCGAAGGTCGTCGGTTCAAATCCGGCTCCCGCAACCAATTTTTTTAAAAGCTTGGTTACTGTAAACTCTAACTTAAGAGATTAAATTAAGTAGTCGATAGACTTAAAATATACAGGCGCGGGATGGAGCAGCCTGGTAGCTCGTCGGGCTCATAACCCGAAGGTCGTCGGTTCAAATCCGGCTCCCGCAACCAATTTTTTTAAAAGCT
>Ga0160421_1000215_pt1 | contig 13753 bp, 5 predicted proteins | sample TAMARWmetagpilot_FD_108195 | JGI IMG/M metagenome (GOLD analysis project Ga0160421, IMG submission 108195) | Phycosphere-associated microbial communities from TAMU algal ponds, Corpus Christi, Texas, USA - TAMU ARW-7 10/27 metagenome pilot | ecosystem: Engineered > Artificial ecosystem >... | reverse complement strand
TTGCTCGCGGACTCGGCGGTGTTCGTCGCGGAATCATGGATAGTGATACGGGAAACGAAGAAGACGATTTATGGGAAAGCGTCGTGGACGGCGCAGTGGATAGGGCCGGAGACGACCAAGAGAACGCAATGGAATCGCTCGCTATGGATATATCGGGGTTGGCTGCGCGTAGTCGATTGGAAGCCGATGCAGGTGCTTTCGACAACTCCAGTCGACAGCGCTTTTTGGAAGCCAGTAGGGCATTTTCTCCTTCCGATCGAGATGCTCCACCAGTAAATCCAGAGGACTTGATGCGCATTGCCACAGAGAATGCTCCAAAGTACCAACCTCAATGGGCCACTTTAGCTCAGATGGCACCACGTGCCAGAGCCGGAAATGGTATTGAGGTGGTGGAGGACGAGCACCGGAACGTAGCTCATTTGCCTGATGGCGTTGGCGAAGGTCTTGCTATCCGTACCTCCAATCCCCTGCCTTATCGAGAAACATTCGGTACAGACACAGAATCTAGTTCAGAGCCAAAACGATCCTTTGGCTTTCGGGTGGCATTTGACCATCCACACTGTGAGGCCGGAGGAAATATGGGTGGCTGCCATTTGGTCGGCGTAACAACACCCGCTTTTACCTCTTACGGTGAGTCCAAAGCATTGCATCACACACCGTACTTTTGGGGGATGGAAGATAGTGGTAAAAAGTACGAGGGATCCCGCTACGGTCAATCGCGTCGAGGCAGTCGAAGGTTGGCGACGAGCAACTATTCCGTTCAGCTTGGACCTCAAGAAGCTTCAATGAATGCCGCAAACGTTTTGTTCGGTTCCCGTGATGTTGTTACTGTCATTTGCGATTTGGACTCCCGAACGCTGACATACTGGCGGAACGAAGTACCTCTTGGGACACTTGTCACAAACTTACCGCGAGGTGGAAACCTCTTTCCTGTTGCTGTCCCGTTCAATTGCGGTGTGACGGTGGCCATAACCGGAATGGGTGGAGATCCTCTACCACTGTAAGTTTGTTGCGCGGACAATTTTGAATGTTCTTCCTGATACAATTGTTCTCACAGATTGTGGAAAGACTACAAAACGTTTCTAGTGATTGGCAAAATAAAGTCCTTTTAAAGGAGGAAAATATTCGTGCTGAGCTAAAGGCTCGGAGATTGATACTCTTCGACGAAAGAAGGCTCTCAGAAAAGGTGGTAAACATTTTGAAATCTATATTTTCCATGTACGAAAGGTATAACGCAAACGACCATGGGATGGAGGAAACAGGGCTTGGTCTGGAATATACGGCAGCGGCTCGTCTTTGGTACAGGTGTGGGTTACGGCTTGCTAATCTTGATTCCCTTATGGGTCCTCGTTACACGAACCGTAAGGTAGTCTTTCAAGATTTTTTTGAGCTAGTGGAAAAGGTTGTTGCCGAAGATTACGTGGTAGCTCCATCGGTATTTTCTTTCAAAGAAAGGAGCGACGCTTTTTGCCAAGTAAGTTTATGTGGAAGCGTATATTTCTCGCACCCAAAAAGTCGTCTGACCACCTTTTGGAACAGATTGGAGATAAAGTCCAACTTGTTGAGGATTTCGAAAAATATCTCGATGAACCTGGCGGACCACTTCGTCCTGGCGAGAGAGGAATAGTTGTCCAAGTACAGGAGGGGCTTAATGGTTGCCGGTAAGAAACTTTCTGTGTTTGCTGGAAAGTTCCTGTCGATTAGAAGCTGACCTTTTGAGTTTGTTAAGGCGCTCGATACGGGTTTTGCACAATGGCCGAAGGTGGTGGTACCCTCCAAAAGCAATTGTGTCGGAGCGATCAGGACTCGTCGAGTCGCCGGCTGTATGGTTTCTTCGCCGAATTTTTCGATCACACGGCTACGACCTTCTGACATTAGAATCGTTATCGGGTAAGCCGATTGATCCTTCATTTTGTGAGGTAGGTGACTTTGTCATACCCAAAAAGTCAGTAAAAAACGAAAAGTTTTTACCATCTAGTGCACTGGAGAAACCTTTTGCCCGCATTGCAGGAGACACACCCTTGGGACTCTCAACGTGGACTTCGCTAAGAGCTGACCCAGGATCGGTGACCGTTGAGTTTGTAGAAAGGAGATTTGGAGAGTCTGTTGGCACAAACCCAACGGATCCATCAGGAGCAACTTGTGTCAGAAAAATTCGTTCATCAAAACTCATGTACGGTGACTGGTCAATCGCGGAGTCTAAATTCCAAGACACTTCAGTGCTCACCTATGAGGTAGATTCCTGCTGTGGTGAGCAGGATTCTTGCTTCACTAATAATGCAACGATAAGTGGTAAGGCTCATGCAGAAATTGCTGGGTTGGCTCGTTTGGAAAAGCCTGCGATCGAGGCTGTTTTAAGAGAGTGCAAGAGGAGCTCAGAGACTCTGTCTAGCCTTTTTTCGAACGGTCTTCCAGATGCCCTTCTAAAAGCAATCGATTCCGCCGAACGGCAAATGAATAGTCTTGAACCAAGGGAGGACCTGGCAGAGCGTATTTCTGCTGTGGGATGTCTGGTGATGTACTTGGCTAACCAATTTTTCAAGGAACCCCATATCGACACAGCCAATTCGCTTGGTAAACTGAGTGGTGATTCGAGAAAATCAGATTCTTTCCGAAGCCATTCGTCGCACATAACCCCGGATCAGTTTGGGCAGATACATTTAAACGCGCCTATACAACAAGAAGACAGTCACGATGGACCAAGACTTAGTGTTTCGCTCCAGCAGAGAAGGAACGTTTTGCTGTCACTAATGTCTAGAGCTCGCGGAAGCAACCCGAGCTACTTGAGCGAGATGCTGGAGCAAGGCAATCAGAGCATGGCTCGAGAACTGGCAATGGGTCAAATTCCGCCCCCTTTTGGCTCGGTACGTGATCTACAGCCGTTCGGCTTCGGTCCCGCAAGACATGTAGAGGATGGCGCCTGGGATTTAGCTGCCAATTTAACAAGAGGTAATGAACACGACCGACTCGAAAATTCAAATTGCTCTGGTGGTGAAGATAATAGCGGTGTGGCGGAAGCCTCTCGACCGTGTAAAGCGTCGTGTTCACCTATGTTCCTGGATTCTGTCCTTCGATGCCGAGGCGAGACCAGCGCTGGAAACCCAATTTCAGAGAAAGGAAGTGGAGCCAGTCAGTGTCTGTTTGCCAGTCACCTGATATCAAAGGGGCTTCTTACAGGCGATCTTGCATGGGTTAAGGCTGAAACAGAAGCAGAGGCCAAAAAGAGTCATTCTGCTTCGCTACAACGGACATCGACAATCTCTAGATACCTAGTCGATGAAGAAGGTACCCCGATATTGCGTTTAGCAATAGTGCTTGGGTGCTCACCTCCATTGCTCGGTCATCTCGTATCTTGTGGGGCCTTTGTCGGTGTAGAGGAAATGCGAAGAGCAGCGGAAACTGGGCAATCCCAGGTTCTCGCATATCTGATGCGGTATCATCCCTTTCCAGAAGGCTTCGTTGACTTGGACATCTGTTCACCAGAGGTTCGTCGCGTTCTCTGTGATGCTAAGCGGCGCCAAGAAGAAATGAATGAAAAGATGAGAACCGACGGTGGAGATTTTATCACCAACCTTTTAGGGCGCCTTGTCATGGTTTGTTTGTCTGCTCGTCGGCATCAGAACGTCCGTCTAATCACTTGTAGCAGATCTATTGCTGACCTTTTGGCAGGAAACGTCCTTCTTCGAGCCCTCCAACATGCTCAGACTCGCGAAAGCAGCCTTCGTGATAGTGAGCACAACGATGCTGAAGACCTGAGTGGCCGCTTCTCAGTAGAAGACACTTTCTCGGAAATGGCCTCCGCTCCAAATGGTCTGTTGGGCTCTGTGCCCCTCGCAGTCTTGCATCGTTGGCTAATGGGTGATTCAGGATGGTTGACTGTATTTCTTCAATTGATTGAAGATTTTCTTTGCTGTAAGGACACGGCGGACATTGCGGCAGGCTTGAGCTTTTTATGCACACTGCTGGAACGGCTCCCAGGTTTGAGATCATCTCAAGAGCTACGTTTGTACGGCATGCATGAGTTTGTTGTATTCCACGACACTTTGGCTTCAAAGCGCCTTGACAGTATCCTTGCAAGGCAACAGACGCAGTCATTAAAATGTATTGAGCACGAAGAAATCATCGAAAGTACGCCTAACATTTCAAGGGATAATTCAAATTTTGTGGTTCTCTGCCCGAAGCGGCATTGTGCCGTTCTTCACATTACACGTCACGCTTCGTTTCGGTGCGATTTGTGTGGGAACGGGGTTGAGAGAGGAAGGCCTATGCACGGATGCAGAGAATGTGATTGGGACGCTTGTGGCGAGTGTATGGATAAAGCAGAGAGCGGGTTGGTTAAATGTCAAACTATAAGAGATCTTGCATCCACATGCCACAGGTTGCTGGGTGCAACAGAATCCACGGTTGAGAAGCATGAGGTTAGAGTCACTGATATCGATAATTTGGCGGAGAGGCTAGTCAAGAGGGACGTCACCGCTCTTAAGGACTTGGCAAAGATCCTCAACGCTCCAGGTGGAGTCTCATTTCATCAATTTCTCGTACATATTTTGCCAGCTCTCCACGTTGCATGCCTGGGCTGTTCAGATGACGCCGCCTTTGTCCGTTCGAGTCTAGATCGACGCACAAAAAGAGCGCGTTTCATTGGATGCCCTTCAACATTATCCACCAAGTACACACCGCTGTTGCAGAAAGCTCCAAATAGAACGTTCTGCGAATGCTTTGCGCAGACTTTTTTTGGATCTGTTGCGCATGTGGGGAACGATGGAGATCGAGACCTCGACGAGGGTACTGCTATGGTTACCGACGTCGTTGAAGCATCGGAGCTTGTACGGAGACTGCATCAAACAATCACTTTTCACGAAAGCATTCCCATAGTGCCTGGCTTCGTCGAGAAGCCAGGCCAATCGGGTTTTGGCAGCCAATTGCAGAGACTTAAGAAGCCGATCGAGATAGCGCTACTGCCATCGCATTTCGAAGGGACTGATCTTGAGCGCGATTGCGAAATTGGCGTGTTCGCTGAGCCTCTTGTTTCAATGGCGGATCTAGAGCTTCATGTTCTGCGGACCTACCCGTGTCGCCATCCACGCTATTCATCATTCTGTTCACGGTAAGTATCTGCCCAGCTTGCATTATTTGAATGTACAAGTGTGCTGATCATATTGTCCCTCCATTTAGTCTTGCTTTGGATAAGGCGATAATTGTTGAAAGACCAGTGTGCGAAGCGAATACAGACTGGAAAATTGCACAGATTGTGGGGTACGATGAGCGCATTGGAGCTCATTGCGTCCGCTATGCATCTAAGCCAAAGCAAGGACCACTTGGCTGTTCGCTACGATTGCATCAAGCCAATCTAAGTGATCTCTTGGAGTTCGAATATGATGGCGACGAAATTAAACTGGTCCTGGCAGCTCGGGAATACTTTATTCTTCACAGACCTTGCGTGCTTGCCACCAGGGTGCTCAGTCCCGAGATCTGTGAAGGAACGATTGTCGATGAAACCGAGATTTCATCCGATCATACGAAAGATCTGAAACGGTCGATTGGCAAGCGTGTCGAGAGCAATTGTATTTCAGGGGAACAATGGAAGATTTTCACGCTCGTTTCATCGGATAACAAAGACAAGAACCCTCACGAATCGTATACACTAGTATCCGATGAAGGGGCTGTGTACTGTGGTGTTCGTGCGCATCGGATTCGTGTAGCGAAGACCGATGTAGGCAATGCCTACTCACACGGAAGGGTTGGGAACGCAATAGACGGGCGGGAAGCGCTGAATCAGGCGTTTCCTTTTTTGTCTACACGTCAACGAACTGACTTTGGAATCGAAAATGACAGTCAAAGCTTTGGTCCTGTGGTTGGCACTTTAAAAAGGAATTGGTCCGCGTTGTCGCTTGTAGATTCGATGCGTCCCATTGAATTGAACTCCAGCCTTCAGACGACAAATACGTTCGAGACGACCCCTTCTGAGCTCGTCATTTGGAAATGCATTATTGGCATCACAGAATACCAAATTGCATCGTCACGCCGGGTAATTGAGCTTCCAACAAGACTCAAGGTAACATTTAGCCCCCACACGAAGCTCCCCGGAATCGACTTGGGAGAAAATGACACTACTATTATTGCTGCGTTCCAAAAAATCCACGAGCGTCACCCGGCTATGCAGGAATGGCCCCTTGAGCAAGAATGCAAGCTCTTCTTTTCTATCCAGGAAATTGAGGCGTCTCCGTCGTCTTTTCTCGACAAAGAGTTACTGACATCAAAACACTTTGCTAGCCATGGAGCGACAGTTTCCGCAATAGACTCCCTTGTTGATGAAACCTGGATAGGCGAGTCTACCAAGAGGCATCGAAATGCTAGCTCCGGATCTATCGAGTCTTTCTCTGACCCTCCGGGCTTGGGACTTTGCGCTGGCTTGGGTGATGCATGTGTCCAAACCATGGACTTGATTAGTGTTCTCGCGAGCTTTATTGGGATTAGAACCGGTCCGCTGGAGGAGGACGATCCGGACCTTTCTTCTTTGGCGAACACGACGTTGTCCAAAAAGCTCTCAGATCAACTAGACGACCCTATTTCCGTTGTCGGTGGCGCGCTTCCTGATTGGTGCACTCTCGCTCCATTCTACGCACCTCGTGTTTTCTCCTATAAATCCCGTCGCATGCTTTTGGAGCGAGTTGCATTCGGCATATCGAGGGGTACATTGAAACAGCAGGAGGCAAAAGTGAATATAGGGCGGCTTCGACAACGAATGGCCGCTCTGCGAGGTCGAGCTGTAGAGCTTGTGGGGGAAGCGTTCTCTGGCGGCGCTGAAGACCCAACAGCCCTGCAGCTGCAAGCTGATGAACTCTATGGCATGGAGGAAGCTCTTGCTGCCCGCGTTCGTGCTGCTTTTAGATCTGCAAAATGGCAAGAGCACTCGCTTCAAGTTGCGAAAGCAGCCGTGCGTCGTGATTTTTTGTTAGCCGATGCGACGGTGGTCATGGAAAAGTACGCGAACGACGAGGCAATTTGCCGTCGAAGACTGGAAGTCCGTTTTGAGGGAGAATCCGGCTTTGATGCTGCTGCTGGGGACGAGGCCGGAGTAACTCGAGGTTTTTACGCTGACGTGGCCGAAGCCTTGTTGTCTAGCGACGCCGTCGCTGGCGTGTTTTGTGCCACAAACTGTTCTGTTCCAGTCAATGCATTGCTTAAGACGCAGACTTGGGACATCGCAGCAATAGAACGGGAATCACTTAAATTACCGCTGTGGATCCCGGATATGGATAGCGGGGGGCAAATTGTTATCCCTACCCCTCGATCCGACAAACGAAGCGGACTCGGTGTCTACCCTCGACCACTGCCAAAGTATCACCCCCAGATGCGCGAGGTTCTAAGTCGTTTTCGTTTCATTGGTCGGCTTTTTGCTGCAGCAATTCGAGACGGTTTCATGTTTCCCTTACCGTTGAGCTCAGCCTTTCTGAAACTCGTGCAGTACGGTAATGATACGACGATTTCGGAGAAAGATAATTCGTTTGTGTGTACGCTGCTCACTTCAAGTGAGTTGCCCCGTCCTGGGTTTTTAGGTGGTGAGGTATATGCAGCTGAGGCACATATCTGCGAACGATTGGATCGGGTCGACAGAATGGATCCTCCGTTGTCTCGTCTTGATCTGGAAAAGCAATACGACGAGATCGGGCGAGACCCAAACTTTGCCCGAGAGGCGTTGGGAAAATCGTACGAATGCTCGTTTGAAGACTACTTTCAGGACCGCACCTTTGTCGATCCCCTTGATCCTACGCAAGGTGAAGATGCCGTCCCTCTTTGTCCTAATGGCTCGCAGAAATCAGTGACTATCCGCAATGTGCGTGAGTGGGTTGACTTGGCCAAAATGTTTGTTCTGTACGAGGGTGTTATAGCCCAAGCGATGGCTTTTCGAGACGGCGTCAATGATTTTTTCAATCCCGACTATTTGCGTGTCTTCACTGCGGACGAACTCCAACGTGATGTATGCGGTGTTGGCGACAATGTGGACAACTGGAACGATGCGACTGTCCGCAAACTGTTTAAACTCGATGGCGGCAAGGGTGCGGCGGAAGCGATGGTAGCGGTTGCAGCCATTGGAGGCGAAGGCGGAGCCGCAATGTCAAGACGCTTTGGTCCAAGTTCTCCGACGATCCAGTTTTTGGTGCAGGCACTGTTAGAAGCCAAGCCTAAGCAGCGTCGACAGTTTTTGAGCTTTGTGACTTCGATACCAATTGCCACTCCCGGACGTATTGAAGTCGTCCCCATTATATCGCCCAATGGTGAGTTTCTTCCCATGCAGGATCCTTCTTGTTTGCCACGAGCCAATACGTGCGCGCGACGCTTGTATCTGCCCAAGTTTGAGACGTACGACACTTTTGCCCAAATCCTGTGGGCGGTGGTTCGGGAGGAATCGCACTTTAAAGGCTTTTACGAATGGCGAGGCTAGGTTGCGCCATTGGAGCACGAAGAGGCGTATCTATATATTCATTTACATTTGTTACATATAGACCTTAATTTTAGTACCTTACGGTCGCCAAGCTAAGAAAACGAACCAAAAACTAGCGAGAGACGTTGCGGAATGAGTTTTTGTCTTCTTTTCGTAGCCTGGATATCAGCTGTCTGTCTGGCTGTCACCCAATCGTCTCGAAAACATATCGATGAGATCATTGCCAGCCTATCTACCGGTAATTACTTGGCGGGCTCACCAAAGTCGAAGAGAATACCCCAGTCGGATTCATCCCGAGCGAATTATAGTGATTGCACATAGTAAATACTAACGGTATCGGTATTGGCATCTCTGAAGCGTCCCCATCCGCAGTGTAAAGAATAGGACCGGAAATTGTCGAAAGTAGCCGAAGGATTATCATTGGCGTTTTCGTTCCGCCGCAGACGAAAAGGCAACCGAATTCGGTATCATTTTCGATCTCGGACCCGGTGCCACCAACCGTCCTATCCAATTTTTTCCGGCTACAAGCCAAACCTGCATCGGGTTTGCCGTATTCACAGTCAGCCAGAAACCTTCGTACAACCTCAAGAAAAAGAAAATCCTTGCTCACGGTCAGCTTATATTCCTACCCTCAAAGTAGCTTTTTTTTTCCCGGTGAAATCGACGAGGATAGCAATGCCGTTCTCTCTACTCCAGGTACTGCACCTCGGCCTACTGGCGACAGCCACCGCGTATTCTGTCGTGTCTCAAAAGGCGGTGGGTTCGCATCCACATCACCACGGTAAAAGCGTCGTACTCCACGTTCCCGTGGCGGTACGGTTGACCGTCGAGCACGAGGGAGGCTCTGGCGGATCCTCCCCCGAAATGTCGCAGGGTATCTTGCCAACGGAGGTGGGTCAGTATCGCCAGTGGGGATTGTCGCTGGAGGCCTTTTCGGGGAAAGATTCACCGACACTGCCGGATGATGCCCTATTTTTGGACGAACGCATCATCGACTTGAGCTTTTCTTACATTCCTACCAGCCCAAACTCCCCTGCCACTGCAACGAATATACCCACAACTTCATCATTATACTGGGGCAATGCGACATTATCTTGGAGATTGCCCATTCAAAACAGAGAATCTGATCCGGCTTACCCACGTACATATCTAGTCCTACTCTGGGAAGAGCAGCGCCCTTATCTTGACGAATACCAACATCAACCACCAACAACATTGGGTAACAACAACGACTGGTACCAGCGCCGTCTGCTAGCGCGTCGCATTGCGCAAATTCCATCGCAAACGCACCGTCCTCATTCCATCGAACAAAGCCTCGGTGCGAATCCTCTCGCGGGGATAGTTCGAGTTGGTCTTTTGCAAGGCACGTCAGAATACATCGTTCGAGATCACGAGCCGCTGCACGCATCATCGGAACCTAAGCAGAACGCAACGATTGCCACATTCTCAACGTCAAACTTTGAGCAGCGAAGCAATGCTCCACCTGCTCCCAACGTACTACAGAACAATGATACTCAAGCAAAATTATTAACACCGTCGTCGTGGTGGCAGTTTTTTGCCGGCGGTGCTTGCTGTGTGTTATCATTGTTGGTTTGGGCCACTGCAACGGCCAGGCCAATTACGACTGGCGCGGCTCATACCAACGCCCCCCGAAACAGAGTCCAGCTCGGTTTGTCGCTTTCACTGTCCGATGTGGATGACGTAGCGCACCGCAATGATGGTCAGCTTGAGGACACCTTGAGTGTTGGCGACAACGATACCTATATTGGTGCAGAAGATGTGTCATACATGGAGGAAACAAAATCCAGCAAGAATGGAAGCGACGTTGTAGACAATAGCAACGACGACAAAGGGGGTCATCGATCCTCTGACTCCGTCTCCAACATGTCAAATTCCGATCAAGATAGTCGAAATGGCACTTTTGGTTTGCCCCCTTCTGATGTCCAAAATAGCGAGTCAGTATCATCCAGCGATAATGAGATGCTTTCGCCGCCGCCCCGTATGCGACGACAGGGACTTTCACGAGCATCACCGCGATTGACTTTTGACCAGCAAATGGAATTTTGGAGAGAACGGGATGCGAGTCAGAATACGGCTCCGGTACAATCCATTGTTTGCGTTGCAAGCGACACGCCACCAGGTACGAACATACCGGAACGCATGCCAATGACGTCGCCACTTCAAAACAAAAATTCACCCACGAGATGCAAACGGCCAGTAGACAGCAAGGCCACAGAAGAAACTCTGTCATGGCTTGAGGAATCCAAGGAAGAAAGAATCCTCGAGCCTGAGAGAGAGATGAGTGGTGTTTGCTCGACCACACGTAGCAATGTAATGAACGGCAAAAAGCTTTTTGATGATGCTGCAGAACCAGAAACAACATCGCACACCGCAACCCAACGTAGATTGTCATCTTTCCAACCGAATACTTCGAGATGTTGCCCTAGGAGTAGCGAAAGAGCCAACAAGTCTTCAAAAGAAGTCGAAAAATCAAGCAATGAGGATACAATTGCAAAATCCTCAGAACCATATCAAGAACAATCAGATAGGCGGGGCGCGGAAAGTATCCACGATGTCGAAGCTTTCCAATGTATTCCTTTTTCACGCCTCGTCTCCAAAGAAAAAGTTTCTGTTCAGAGTCAATCGAAAGCCTCTGAAGCGTTGGCAATCGATAGCCTGCCGTTTTCAGCACCCACCGCAGAGTCAGGCGACATAGATGAAAGGCTGGTCGAGCCCACATCTCTTCAAGCATTCAATGTTGAGCACTCAACGTCGTTTCAATCAACTGTCCCCCCTTTGACGATGTACGCATCTAACGCAATCGAAAGTGCCGCTAGTGGAATGATGATCGACACACCAGACTCTGACGAAGGGTCAAGGAATTACCCTCTTCAGGAGTTGGCCCAAGCTGACTGTTCAAGTGCAAGCCAGCCGAATGGTGTGTTGGAAGTGAAATCAACTCAAGGAAATGCGATAGAACCGCAAGCAGGAGTACAGGCGGCTTTTAAAGCGTATGGTAAAGAAGTAGTACTCGGCAAATCGTCATATTCGCCTGTGCGAACTAAGCCTGACAACCTTGACCAGAGAAACGATCTCTCATTCAAGCCACGGTCGTCGGTCCAAACTGGTTCGAACGAAGGGTTTCATTCCGACAAAAGTTCAAGCAGGTTTGCAGGCCCGTTTTCAGATAATGACAAAAGGACGCCGCACGCAGGTATCTTTAGGCACACGGCGCCCGAGCAAGATTTTACCGCTTCACCGCTTGAGTCCAAACGTTCGTCCGTGAACGATGGAGATTGCACCATTGCGGTATTTGCAGTAAGCTGTCCTCCGGAAAAATCGACATGCGCAGAAGCAGATTTTAGCGCCACTCAATGGATTGGGCGAAAGCGGAATTTTGACGCTGTGTCGAAGCTTGACGATGGGTTGGCTCAAACACCCCTAGATACATCCGCGTCAAAATGCGACGTTGTCTCTCCAGAAAACAGCAGGCAGCGCACATTGTCCCTGCCACTACCGCCATACCAAGCTGCAGCTCAAATAAACATCCCAACTCCTGACAAAAGTAAGCAACAACGGCGAGGATGTGAGTGTGCAGCGAAATCGCCGGGAGAGGATTGCTTCAATGACCGCTTTTTTCTTGATTCATTCGCCAAACGAGACTCAATAGAGGCACACAAGTCGCCGGCTACCCCCCAAGATAGTGAAGCGAGATTAAATGCTGTGCCTGTCGTAACGACCGATACGAAAGGACGTGGCGAGTCCTCAGCCGAAGGAGCTTTCACTTACTGCTCAACGCTGCCTCCAGATAGTAGTTGCTCTGATGGACGACCTGAATGTTGCTTTGCCGGCTTGAGAGTAAAAGACGAGCCACCCACCGCCGAAATCGAATTTCCCATACAAAATAGTCCCGCAGGTCAGAAACACCCCATTCGTAGAGAAGGTTGGCAGTCAACTGCCGAGACGAGTGAAAGAGGTGCACACTATCTCCCAGACTCCGCCGCTTCTGTATCCCTTCATTCATTTGTACGCGACTATAGCGATGTAGTATGGCAGTACCAAAGCTTGGACAGCAGATCAAACATGCAACAGGAAAAATGTAGACATGACATTTATTCTAAACCCAATCGCGGTGTTGTTCGACGCAGTCGAAGGTACCGAGGTGGTTCGGCACACGTTGCGGCTGCGGAACCAGTTACAGGCCGGAACAGCACTAAAGTGTTCAAGGAGTCAATGCAGAAGCCAGCGCTCGGATCTGTCAGTGAATCAAATGAGAGCATGTCCGCGGTGATTACAGAAAATCTGAAGCCTTCCGCCATCAACCAGCTTTCCGAACCTCCTTCATGGAATCAAGTACTACCCGACGCTGCACCATCTGCTGCCTTGAACTCAGCTACCGAACTTTTCGCCCAAGACAACAGTGATCTTCAGTTTGGACAAAAGGACCCCTTTTCACCAGTGACCAAAGAAATGACGGTGGTACCCCACTCTATTTTCACTCGCAGGAGGTCGAATGCACGTGTTTTCGAAAGTGGTAAAGCCAACACCGAATCCCAAGCTGACGAGAATAAAGTTGAGGGTGCTGCAAGCAGTCGAGAATCAACTTCAGTCCACAAATCAAAGGGTCTCGAAATGGAACCAGTAGAGCGTTCTATTCAAGTAGCCACAAATCACACAGTTTCGTTAGACACGGCACGGTCTACAGTCCAGTATCCCAGGAAATTGAAACGTAAATTTGGCGACGAGCGGACTGACACATCGACTCTGGCTCACGAGTGGGTTTTCGCGAGTCAACCTGTGGCCTCCATTGCACTCCCCCGGACAAACGACTCAAATGATTGCCTTTGAAAGCATCATGGCTTCGACTCAGATCTAAGCACATAGAGTGTCAAACGAAAAATCAATACCTGTACTTGTTGCATTCGTAGACCTTGAAGGCTGCGAAATGTGCACCTATGATACTTGTTCCATATAATTGTACAATTGTAATTAGAAAGTATTCACAGTCAATAGGAACTTACAGGTTAGGGATTTTTCCCACACTCGTAAACCTCGGAAAAAGTAACTGTTCCGACCAAAACCAAGCGCCGTTTGCTGTGATGCGCCAGGCGAGCGCGCTGTGTCACTGCAGAGCTATGACTTTTTGTCAATCGCAAAAATATTGCGCACCGCCATTTATCCCCGACAGGAATGTCATCAAAGAACAACTACAACTCGAAGGTATCAATCGCTAGTCTTTTTTCCTTCCCCCTCCGACAAAGGCAATAGTCTTCCCTTTGCACTCATTTCCAAACGAGCTTCATCTTC
>Ga0160421_1000214_pt1 | contig 13769 bp, 9 predicted proteins | sample TAMARWmetagpilot_FD_108195 | JGI IMG/M metagenome (GOLD analysis project Ga0160421, IMG submission 108195) | Phycosphere-associated microbial communities from TAMU algal ponds, Corpus Christi, Texas, USA - TAMU ARW-7 10/27 metagenome pilot | ecosystem: Engineered > Artificial ecosystem >... | reverse complement strand
CTCTTAATCACTTTATAAGCTTAATCCCAAGACAATTTTACCACCGAGGGCACCGAGGTGCTGCGCACTACACCGAGAAGAAGCTCTTCTCATTTACTTCTCTGTGTCCTCTGTGTTTTCGGTGGTGATAACAATCTCTTAATCACTTTATAAGCTTAATCCCAAGATAATTTTACCACCGAGGGCACCGAGGTGCTGCGCGCTACACCGAAAAGTTATTAGCTCTACTCCTTCACTTATCTGTGGGGGAGTAATTACTTTTTAAGATACAAAACCAAATAGGCTATTAGTTTGAAGTGGCCAGCTTGGCTTGGTAATCCTTCACTTTATTATTAATCACCTTACCATTAGGGCGGGCTTGTTGGGCGAGTAGCATTAAACTTAATGCTTTTTGCAAATCAGTTTGTTCAAGTTTTATAGCTTCATCGCGAATAAAATCAATGTTAGAAGGGGTAGCCAAATCATCCGCTGTAATATTATTAATATCTAAAGGCGCAGGCTCTACAGGCTGTTTAGACTTTAAGTTTAAAAACGAAAATAAATGATTCGATAAGCTTTTTAGGCGCTTTTCATCCAGTGCTTTTAGGTTATTGGTTATTACATCAACCAAACCTTGCTCACCAATTAGCTTAATATCTTCGTTATTGAGTGCCTCTACAATCTCAGCTTTATTATGCACTTTAAAGGCAATAGCAAACTTAGTTTTAAGCTCAATATCTGCTTTGCGTTGAGTTGTTCCTGTAAAGCCTTGCTCTGTGTAAGTTAAAAGCCAGCTTTTTTTTAAATCGCTAACATTTAGCTTAACTACCTTGCTTTTTAAATCGTTTAAATTGTGGTGTTCAAATAAATAATTAAGCGCCTTACATAGCGCTTTATACTGCACAGACTTAGGCACAAACCTAAGGGCGGTGCTAATTAAAGTTTTTTTCATAGTTATAGTTTTTCATTAATTTAAAGAATAAAAAATAATTTACAACTTTGCCCAATGCTTAAAACAGCGTACAACAAAGTCGCGCTCTGCATTGGCGCAGCTGATATTACTTGTTATTTTGTTGAGCCAGCTAAACTTATTTTTTCCCTTAACTTGTTGAGCCATAAGTTCATAATAGGTACTCACCCCCGATTTATAATCCCGTGCTAATTTTAACTGCGCAATCTTACTTAATACAGCGGGGTGCGTTTTTTCTGACTGTGCCAGCACTTCTAAAGCATCTTCAATTTTACCTTGCTGAACTAAAAACTCACTGTAATTTAAAGCGAGAGGTGCTAAATAGCCAAGTAGTTTAATCCCTATTAAAAATTCATTTTCTGCCAGTTCGGATTTACTTAACTTTATTAAATAGCCTGCTTTTTTCACATAAAATGAAGGGTTTTTTGGGTTAGCGGCTATCGCTTTATCAAAATAGTACAAAGCAAGTTCATATTCCTCAGTAGCCTGATAGCACTCTCCTAGTAACATATTTACATAAGGATAATTAATACCAAGCGCAATACACTTGTGATAAACATGTATAGCATCAATAAAACTTTTATTTACTTGAAGTAACCGTGCTAACTCAAGCTGCACTTTACCAACAGTATAAACAGCCTCATTAAAATGCAGTTTAACCTTACTTAAGCTCTGTTCATCAATTAATTGAGACCTTAGGTCAACTAAGTAATCAATGCACGACTTTTCATCTAATGTACTTAATAAAGATATATCAACCTCTCGTGTAAGTTGATCTCTACTAAAGGCCGATACTGGTACACTAAGGTTTGCTACCGTATCTTTATATTCTAAGTAATACCTTTCATCTTGCTCTGCAGAAAAAGAATAAACTGGCAATTCATTCGCTGAACTAAAATTAGCAATATTAAGTAGCTCCTCCCAAACAGAATCAAGCTGTCTTTGTAATGCTAATGATAGTGAGTCTTTAACGCTTGTAGATGCGCTATCGTTAAATAAACTATTATCAAATGGCGGGTCAATACTTGCGTCAAGCTCAAAGCCAAAACGCGCATTTATACTATTTATTAACGGAGCGCCCTCAAACAAAGCTCGTTGAGTGCACAAAATCACTTTATCAGGATGAGCTTTAGCAAATTTTAGCATTCGCTTGTTATATGCAAGCCATGCTTTTGCCGCAATGTCCGGTTGCGCCCAAATTTTTAAATGGGGGTTTTCATCAGTAACATCCATAAGTCCGTAAGCAAGCTCACGACTATGCCTATTAAGTAAAGACTCAATACAGCCACTCCAATGACGCGCAATAAAAACGTAGTTGCCTAAATTGCCCAGCGCCTCATCCCACTGTTCTAAAAACAAACAGATCCTTGGATCCTTAACACCCCAGCTATAGCTTTTGGCCGAGCGGGCATTAATATATTCATATAAAAAATCAGGCTCTGGGTCTAATGCCACTTCATCATGAAATTGCCAATTACTTCCAACAACTTTTAGCTGCTCATCATGTAACTTTACGGCCTTTAAATCTTCGTAGTGGCCTTTAACATTACTAATATGAGAAGCAACTAAGTCTTCGCCTAAATCTAGCCCAGCATTAGCTAAGTAATTGGCTAATGTTGAGGTGGCACTCCTATGAAACCCCGTACACACAATAACAGGCTGGCTTTTCACAGATCTTATCCTTAATGAATCATCAAATATTTCTGGGTAATCGCTACTTTCTAAGTCACTCAAAGTATAACCATTTTCTATATACCATTTATTATTTTTTAATTTACTGACATTATTTTGCCTAGAAATAATACGGTAGTGGTAACACATTAAATGCGCTTGTTTAATTTTTTCTTCCGTTAATTTCTCATAAAAAGAATCAAGTTTACTTGGTTTTTTATCAACAGAATTTACTATGGTAGCTGAAGACCTGGGATTTAGAGGGTGGTGGTCGAATATATTAGTGAATGATGCAGTTTTAAATATGCATTTAACCTCAATTTTTTCATACCTACAACGAAATTTAGATACAGTATGCGGGTGTTTAGTATCGTGATTCCAACGCCAAACATTAGCTTGTAATATACTTTTGGGGTTAGAAATTGCACCGTTAGATGACATCATCACCCACGGAATTTTTATACAATCAACTGCACAAAACTCAGTCTTTATTATATCAACTAACCTAAGAGATTTGTGTTTATTCGATGTGATAAATTCGTCAACATCTATATATGCAATCCATTCATAAAGCTCTTGAATTTGCTTATAAACACTAGATGCAAAGTTGCTTTGTATTATATTTTTTTCAAAAAAAATCGTTACATTGCTATACCCCTCTACATCATTATAGATAGACTTATCATTGCTATCATCATCAATGATATAAATATGGTCTACCCCTTCACAGAGATAATAGTCAATAAACTCCTTTATAAAAAATTCGTCTTTACAACGAGTAATTATCGATAAAAACAACTTCAATCCCTGCAATTATAAAAATTATGATAAAAGGAACTGCACTTAAAGATCATTTAATAAATTTTTCAAGTCTAATCAACTCCTGCCCTAGAAAATTTATATTTACAGTTCAATACTTGGCGGCTTAAATTTAGATATATATTAACGTTTTAGTTAATTAACTAAAAAAGCATTTATCCTCTCTACTATATCTATCAAGTACAGACTAATATAAGCACAGTAGTGATGCACAATAAAACGAAGTTGTCCAAAATATAAAGCGCACACTCACAATATTAAGACGCCTAATCACAAACAACTTATATCGATTAACTATGCAAATTTTCAGATTATAAAACCTAATAACCTATTTTAAAATAACCAATAAAAAGTAAAAAAATTGCTCTCCCTACATTTAATGAGCAATTTACTATTATCAATCCTCGGCTGTAATAAAAAGCTACACATTTAACCTAAAGTAAAATTAGTGGCTATTTTATCGAGTTACGCCAATTCTTATATAATTTACTATCTCTAGGGGAGAACAAAGCTTCTGTGGCTTTTAAAAAAGATTTATCTAACAGCTGGGGATTGTAGCTGCTATTTAGAAATTTAAATAAATAAGGAACCGAAGTCCTAAAATTAGGAACATTTACTAAATAGCGTTCAGCCTGTTGAGTAATTACAATATCAGGGTTCAATACGCGAACAACATCCTCTAAAACAAAAGAGTTTCTAAAATATATAACTTCATCAAAAAACATTGATAAAATATCTAAGCATTGAACAATAAAACTATCACCAAAGATCACTAACCGTTTGCCATAAATAGATTCACTATTTATTTTATAAATAATATGGCCTGTGTTACCACTTAGAGCATTTTTATTGGTATATACTCCTTTTGTCGCATGACTAGAGAATACAGTTTCGTAATTTTTACTTTCAATACAAAGCATATTAGCAAGATCGCCGCCTTGCTCTTTAATATCAAACATTGGCTGTACAAAGCTCGTATTTAAATTTAACTTTTCTAATAAGCTAATTACAAGTTGCCACTGCCCTATACCAGAATAATGAGTATCTAACTTTCGAGTGCTATTATGCTTTAATAGATCCCGTAAAGGATAAAGCGAAGAACCTTCACTAAAGTATTTTTTGAATATCGAATTAACCTTAATACCAGCAGCTGCTAACTCATTACTTAAAATCACGGGCTTAGATGGGCACACAATATTTAAGCCTGTAAATCCATATATATCAGCTAACTTATTTAAGTATTCCACGTTTTCATTAAAGTTTAAAATACTAAGCTCTGAAATTTCTTTATGATTAGTCAGATATTCAAACTGCCTCTGTGCTCTATTTTTTTGTAGAAGAAATAATTCGTTAGTAGAAACCACTTCTAAAACATCATTTCTACATTTAACTAACTGGTTTTCTTCAAACATTTAAAGAACCTCACTCATATCACCAAACTTGCTTTCCAATATCGCGAGCTCAGCTTCACTATCTAAGTATTCATGCGAAGGTTTAGAATCTAAAAAGCCTAATGTATAAAGCTCTCCATACAAATCATTAATATTCGGTATACCAAAAAATTTAGCAGTATTAGAAATATGCTTAGCCGGTACAAATTGCTTAATAATATGAGATTGATTATTGAGCTCTTTGTTAAAAAACGATTTATACTGAAGTAAATATCCATTGATTACTTTCTTTCTTCTCCAAATAACATATACATCCTGCTCATTATTGCCAAACAAATTATACATATGAAATGCAGAGCCTTGGTCAAATATAAGTTTTTTTGCATACTTATAAATACTCACTTGCTCCAATAAGGAAAGTTTTTCCGGATAAATTGTAGTATAGCCTTGCTTCTCCAATAGCTTTGCTATTTTATCATTACCGATTACGTTACCTTCAGTGGATGTAAGGGCTGCTCTTGTTATATACACTTTATTATACGTTTTTAACTTTTCAGTACAGGCGATTTTGAAGTTAGAAAAAAGCTTTTTATTAAGCTCCCCCCCACTTATAAAACCATTACCACAGTGTAATTGCTCTGGGACATATAAGCTTTCGACCTTACAAGGTACCGTAAGTATTTTCACCTCATATTCAGGAGCTAGAAGTTCTAGGAAGTCATATATAAACTGCTTGTTTCGCTCACCACAGTATCTACTATAAAAAATAATACCTCTGATATTCTTTAAATGGGGTAACGCCCATAGCCTATTCAAGCTTTCTGTTATAAAGTGGCCAAAATGCCCGTTTTGCAACATTCCCCCAAATAATCAACTCCCTTTTGCGTTCTCCCAATGAATGTTTGCCGTGTCAGTACTTGGCTGATTTATGTATCCGGGCTTATAGTGAATAGACAACTCGCAAACTTCACCATCAGAATTTAATACTCCACCATTGAAAATCTTGCTTTTCAAATCAAATTTTTTATTTTCACAAACGATTGCCTCTGATAGCAAAGTAATTTTAGACATAACAGCTCCTCCACTAGTTAACTTTACATAATTCACTAATGATGCTTTTTTCTATAAAAGAGAGGCCATGTTCTTGGCAAGTACTAAAAAAGTTGTTTAAGCGTTTAAGATAACGCTCTCGGAATATTGTGGCTCTTCTATCATTTAAATATTTAGCTTTTAAGCTGCTTAAATCATGCTCTTTCAGCTCATCTACACTTAATGATGGTATACCATAAAAGTCTGCGATTTCTTTAACTCTAACATCTTCGTATAATAAAACTGCTGGTGTACCGGCCAACAGAGCACATATAGCTGCATGCAACCTGTCACCAATGAATAAATCGTGCATTGAATTACACTGAAACCAGGAAAAACTATTCATAAAGAAATAAAAATCTTTAAATGGTTGCTCCTTTTTATGTATTTCGTAGAGCCTTTTGTTTGTTAACGAGCGGTCAACCCTGTATGACGATGAGTCAAAAAATGAATACTTGTCATCAATTACAGCATCGTTAAAAACTGCAAATAGATCATTTTGAAAAATATAACTGACTTGTGAACTATCAGAGCGAAGGAAAAAATCACATAAAGCACTATGCCGTTCTTTTGAATGGGCGTAGCCAGCTGTTAATATATTATTAGCTTTCAAGTTAACAGAGCTGTCAATAGCTGTTAGGATATTTCTAGGATTTCTGTACATACTTGGGCAGCCAAGTGCTACAGCTTTTTTTATACCATTTTCTCTAAGCCATTTTTCAGTGGTGAATCCTCGCACACCAAAAATACTACTTTTTTCATTCAAAGTATTTAATAGCCTAACTATTCCCGGCTTTAACTTCTCTAGGCCTCCATCTATTTCTTGCTGCAAGCCCAAACCAAATGCAAATACTTTAATATTGATTATCTCTATTAAACTAGAAAATAAAATATGGTCATCTGTTTCCCAGTCAATTCGTATGTCATTTGCGAAACTCAAAATTAAAGCATCGTAGTTTGCTTCAAAAAACTTTGCTGCTTCTTCAACATTATCAAAGCTCTTAATTACAGCTGCTAAATTACCTTTACTCGAAGAGCTAATATCACATTTAAAGATTCTTGAAGGTGACTCTGAGTGAATTAGATTACCCGGGTTAGGTGTGCATACATGTAAACTATTTTTTATACTTTCAAAACTACCATCCAACTGTGGAGAAAAAGGCACAACGGGGATATTTTTATTATTTAAAGTACATACAACACCACTGTGGTGAGGATAAAAAAACATTTTATTCATTTGGCTTCCAGCTTTTGTTTTTTTTTAAATATAAATTCGAGTACATCTTCAACACCATTCAGTGGGTTCCATGAAAAGCTACCAGGTGTATTAACCGGGCTTACATCATGGAAACTCAATTCACTGTTAGTGTTATTTTCTAGATACTTAGCTACAAACTTTTGATTACTTTGTTTATAATTTGCAGCTATTACTTTTTCGTAAGCAGCAGGTAGTTTAAACTCTGAGCTTTTTTTAAGGCCTGCTCTAAACTCTTCAAGTAACTCGGTTTGATTCTCCATACCATTACGGTTCATAGCCAGTTTAAGTAACACCTCGCTATGACTCAGAGAGTAGTTTGACGAGTTATTATCTGGGCTTACTAATTTGTTTTTAATAGCTTTGTAATCTATGTGCAATATAGTTAAAAAGCTAATTAACAGCCCTTCTTTTTCTTTTTTTACATAATCGTAATCTATTACCTTTACGTCTATGCTTTCAGCGCTCCATTTTTCACAGTACTCCCAGTAATCCATATGCTGGCTGCTTGTTTTATCCCATGTAAGATTAGAGGTTCTACCTAGCGCTTTAACATCTTGATTAAAACCAGAGGCTATTAATTTATCTTGGCGTCTTACTGATATGACTACTTCGATGCTTTCAAAAATATTTTTGAAGTATTCTTTTAATTTATTAATGCCACACAAAATAAAGTACTCTGATGAAATAACTACCGTTTCTGCGTTAGCTGATTGGGTTTTAAGTAATTCTTCAATATCATTAGTGTATTGGTTTTTTAGCTCATTTATGTCTGTTCGAGTTACCAAGCGGCTATCATCAATCAAATAACAAGCTAGAAGGTGAGGCTTTATGCCCCCCAATATTCTAATATTGCCATTTTGTTCAATAACTTTATGGTTTTTGTTCAGTACACCTTGTATATAACTACTACCCGTTTTAGGCATACCTACATGTAAAATGAGCTTGGCCATTAATAAACCTCTTTTAAGTGAATGTCAGCACACTCTTCTATCGTTATAGGAACCTGTATATTATCAACATACTTTTTCCAACATGTGCTATTACTTACAACTTCCTTAATTTTACTTGCTAAGTCAACAGGGTTTTTAGTTCTAAATAGTATTCCTGTTTCTCCATCTTTAATTTTTTCGGCCATTCCACCTATGTCACTTCCAATTAAAGGGCGGCCATGTTTATACGCTTCTTGAATTACCATAGGGGAGTTTTCCCACCATACCGAAGGAATAATAACCCAGTCGGTTTGTGCCAGTAGGCCTGGCATTTCATGTGGTTCATAAGAGCCGTGCATAGTTACAGTGCCCTCTAACTCCTCTAAAAGTTCTTTTACTTTTTCTTTAAACTCACCGGTTTGGTGCTCTAAGTTAGCGCCATGTATATCTAGGTGTACTTGTTGTTTTATTTTTTCTGGTAATGCACTAAACGCTTGCAGTAGTACATCAATCCCCTTAAAAGGATTTACTTGTCCAAAAAAAGCAAAACGGCCTCGGCATTCGCCTTTAGCTAGTTGCCTTGGCGGTAAAAAATTAGCTTTAGGTTGGCCATTTTCTATCATTGTTATTTTTTCTTTTGGCAGCCCCCAGTCAACATAGCGATCAACTAAAAAGTCACTTGGCGATACAAATTTATCTACATTATCAAACACAGATTTTATGTATTTCTCTCGAAGAAAAAAGTCTGCTGCAGATCGCTCAGGAAAACAGGTTGCACAATCGCTTGGTACAGCTTTATAACATAGCTTCATTTGTGGGCCCGGCTTAACCATTTGCCCATTGTTACCACAAATTGCTAAATACTCGTGCAAGGTAACGATTATTTTGGCATCTGGTAACGAGTTTTTAACCTGCTGAATCATTTCTAATCCCATATGAATATAGTGATGAAAATGAACAACGGTCGGTTTAAAGCTTTCTAATAACAGCTTAAAGTCTTGCCAAATATGTTTTTTATAGGCCGACTGAAACAAGAAAAAATCCCCCATACCAGTATGGTATAGTACTTCGTTTCCATCATTTCGAGTAGAAAATGTAGAGCCACCATGCGCTTGTATATCTGTTCGGGCTAAAAATAGGCTTTCGATTCCTCTTTTTTTGTATTCACTATACAAATTATATGCGGCAACCTCTGCTCCGCCTTTGCTTAAATCTGGGTGGCCGTGTGAGACTACTAAAACTTTACTGTTAGACATTTTTTTCTCTTAATTCGTTAATCATATTATTCCAGCGTGCTGTATGCTGCCAACCATTAAATAAAGTAAGTTTGAATTTCCAATCGCCTTGGTCAACCAACGATTGCGACTGTCTCTCTAAATGGTAAAGTTTTTCTGAGCCTAACACGTAGTTTTCATACCCCTGTTCAACCAGTTTTAAACAGAGGTCAGAGTCTTCAAAGTCACCTAATATATAACGCGTTTCAAAGCCCCCTACTTGTTCAAACTTTTCTTTGTCAATTAATAAACATGCGGCGGTAACAGTATCTGATTTATTAAATTCAAATTTAGGAGCTAAGTTTGTAGGCATTCCTTTGTATTGGTGCTCATTTAGCCATATTCCACCAAACTCACGGCTTTGGTTAAATTGCATACCAATGTGCTGAATGGTTTCATCTTCATAAACTAATTTAACACCCATCGCACCGATGTTGTTTGTAGTACTGTACTTAGTTAGCATTCGCTGTAACCAGCCAGACTCTGAAGGAATAACATCTGAATTTAATAATAATAACCTTTTTCCCTTTGCCTGGGTCACGCCAAAGTTGTTGGCACCAGAAAAACCAAGGTTTCGGCCGCATGTTATAACTTTAAAAGGAGTTGAATAAAGTTTCGAAACATCTTCACACAATAGCAGTAACTCATGCTCTATGCGGGGGTCGTCTAATACATAAATTAATTCTACATTATTAAATGTACTGTCTTTTTCAAATTGACTTATTTGGTGTAACACAAAATCGTACCGCCCGTATAGTGGTACAATTATTGTGCATTCTGGGTCAGTATTTAAGCTACCAAATTCATAAGTTTTAATTTCTGAAGGTTCTGGTGGCGCTACTCTATCAGCCCAAATTCCTTTTAATGCAGGCATTATGTGTTCTTGATAGCATGCAACAACATTGTTGTTAGTTGGCTCTACGTCTACTAATACGTGCTGAGTAGCCATTACCTCGTTATCACTCACTGTCATAACTGATAACGGGATACGTACTATCGCGCCAGATTTTTCGAACAACAAAATTGCAAGCTCTGATGATTCCTTTTTAATCGCGCTATAGCAATAAAAGCCGCCTTTATAATTATTTGGTAAGTGTTCAAAAGCATCATTAACATCTGGTCTTACTTTTAGGCATAATAGTGGCAGTAAGTTTTCGCTAATTTTAGTACCATTGCTTACGCAAATTGCAGATAAAGTATTAAAGTGATTATCTATCCAGCCACGAAAAAAAGTACCATTTTGTCCGCATGTTATTGCAGACTCTACCTGTATGTTTGTTGTTACTTCATTTATATCAACAAACTCTTTTTTAACCTCTGAAAAATAGCTTGCTCCTAAGTTTTCTATCAACCACCTTCTAGCTTCAATTAAGCTAAAGTTATTTGTATCTAACAGCTTATTTTCTAGTTCTTTGTGGTCAAACACATTAGCAACGTCTAAGTCAGTCACTTTTTCTGATTGAAGGCTTTCAAACTTTAATTGTAAATTGCTATTTGTTGGGGTATTTAGCTCTACTATTAATAAAAAGCCGTGCTTTTCTTTCGTGCCTGTTAGTTTTAAGCTTTGTGCTACATCTAACCTTTCTCGCTTAATACATGTAAGCACCCTTAAAGGAGAGTCTAGTAGCTTAACCGAAAAAACAATTTCAGAGTCTTTTACTGTATCTGCACACCAACCTTTAATAATTACAAACTTATTTTTAAAAGTCCCTACTCGTTCTATATAATGTACTATGTCGGAAGGTTCTTCTTCTACTTTATCTTGATGAGCTGCTGTTAAACTCATTTCTACGTCGTCCATTTCTACGTCGTCCATTTCTACTTCATGCATTTGTATTTCGTCTGTTTCATCTATTTCGTTAAAATCATCACTTAGGTTACCTAAGTTACTATTTGGTTGAAGTGATAAAAACTCATTATATGTATTAGCTAGCTTTTCTTCATTAACCTCTGTCACATCTAAAGGGAGCGTTAATTCATTTTTATCACTTTTAAGCTGCAAGTAAAATTGGCCTGTTAATAACTCGCAATCGTACAATTGAAAAAAGCCTGGGGTTAAATCTCTGCTTTTTAAGTTTAAATGACTTAAAACATCTTCACGGTCTTCACGCACAGAACTTTGCAAATAGACTGGTATTTTGTCTTCACCAAGTAATGAAATTGATACCGAGCTTTCTTGATCTATGGCCCAGCCGCGAATAAGTAATTGCTCATTCTCTACAAAGCCGCAAATATCTATCCAATACTGGATAGGTGATTCAATAGTATCATTCAGTTCGTTTACTTCAGTGTCGTTAGTAACAACAGTTTTGTCTGAAGTATCTGCAGGTGTCTCTTTGCGTGTAGATATACCTTTGCTTTTATTATGTGCACTTTTAAACCACATTTGCAGCTTCCTTAAATTATTAAGCTATTTTTTTGGTTAACAATTCCGACCACCAAGCTTCATTATCTAAATACCAATTAAGGGTTTTAGCAAACCCTGTTTCAAAGCTTTCGGCTGGTACATAACCTAATTCGTTATTTGTTTTAGTTGCGTCTATCGCATAACGGCGGTCGTGGCCTGCACGGTCTGTAACGTATGTAATTAGCTGCTCTACGTTATTATCAATGGCCGATTTGGCATTAGGAAAACGCTTTGCAAGCTCTGGGTTGGTTGCAAACTTTTCACCCATAACTTTACACACTAGTTTTACAATATCGATATTGGCCCATTCGTTGTTGCCACCAATATTGTAGTTTTCGCCTATGCGGCCTTTTTTAAGAACCAGCTCTATACCACGGGCGTGATCTTCTACGTATAACCAATCACGAATTTGCTGGCCATCGCCGTACACAGGTAGTGGTTTGTCGTTAAGTATGTTGGTTACAATTAAAGGAATTAACTTTTCTGGAAAGTGGTATGGCCCATAGTTGTTTGAACAGTTTGATGTTGTAACTTCAAGTCCGTAAGTATGGTGATATGCACGTACTAAATGGTCACTCGCTGCTTTTGACGCTGAATAAGGCGAGTTAGGTGCGTATGCGGTGTCTTCTGTAAAAGCAGGATCGGTTGCGCTTAATGTGCCGTATACTTCGTCGGTACTTACATGATGAAAGCGGTGCGCTAATGGCTCATTACCTGCAGCTTTTGGCTCGTCTATCCACTTTTTTTTAGCGGCTTTTAATAAGCTGTATGTACCGAGTATGTTTGTTTCAATAAAGGCATCTGGCCCAGTTATTGAGCGGTCTACGTGTGACTCGGCAGCAAAATGTACTATGGTATTTAGCTGATGAGTATCTATTAGGTTTTCGATTAAGGCTGTATCGCAAATGTCACCGTGTACAAAGGTCATATTTGGGTTGCTTGCTACTAAATCGAGGTTGGCTTTATTACCAGCGTAAGTAAGCGCGTCTAGCACTATTACTTTGTCTTGTGGGTTTTGAGCTAGCCAGTAGTGTACAAAGTTAGCGCCTATAAACCCTGCACCACCGGTTACTAATAGATTTTTTACAGTCATTGTTATTCCATTTTACAAATATTGTTACTTTAAACAGTTGCTGTTTAAAATATTGTTATGAGCCGAGAGCTTTAAATCCCTCAGGCTAATTAGTTATTTTACCAGAGTATATGCGTTGCTTACACCGGGTAAATATTTTTTATTGCACTTGTAAGCTAAGCGCTAGGCAAAACTAATTGCGCCAGCAAGCTAGACGCCTACGGGTTAACCTTAAAATTTGTGCTAACAAGTTAAACGCTTAAAAGCACGATTTATATACTTTACTTCTCTGTTATAGCTATTACTTATTTTATAACCTACCACCGAGGGCACCGAGGCACTTCGTGCTACACCGAGAAAAAGATCTTCTCCTTTACTACTCTGTGTTCTCTGTGGTGATAATTTTTTAATCTACCACCGAGGACACCGAGGCGCTTCGCGCTGCACCGAGAAAAAGATCTTCTCCTTTACTACTCTGTGTCCTCTGTGCTCTCTGTGGTGATAATTTTTTTAATCTACCACCGATGACACCGAAGCGCTTCGTGCTACACCGAGAAAAAGCTCTTCTCCTTTACTACTCTGTGTCCTCTGTGCTCTCTGTGGTGATAATTTTTCAATCTACCACCCGGCACCGAGCTGGTTGTATTAGAGCTAGTTGCGCCAGCAAGCTAGACGCCTACGGGTTAATCTTTAAATTTGTGCTATCAAGCAAAACGCTTAAAAGCACGATTTATATACTTTACTTCTCTGTTATAGCTATTACTTATTTTATAGCCTACCACCGAGGGCACCGAGGCACTTCGCGCTATACCGAGAAAAAGCTCTTCTCCTTTACTACTCTGTGTCCTCTGTGTTCTCTGTGGTGATAAAATTACTTTAGTTTTTACTTAAAACAAATCTACCACCGAGG